>Ga0114996_10008778_pt1 | contig 11159 bp, 8 predicted proteins | sample ArcticOcean_MG_C_4_FD_87039 | JGI IMG/M metagenome (GOLD analysis project Ga0114996, IMG submission 87039) | Marine microbial communities from western Arctic Ocean - ArcticOcean_MG_CB4_134 | ecosystem: Environmental > Aquatic > Marine > Oceanic | place: Arctic Ocean: Canada Basin | collected... | reverse complement strand
TGATGCCGTCTGTAATAACTCCAGTTTTCATAATTAGTATCTCCTTTAGAAATTTATCTATTTAATTCTTCACCGACAATGTCTTCAAGTACCCGTGTAACAACCCAGTTATCACCTTCTGGATACTTTGTTTTTCCAGCCTGGAAAAGTTGTGCTGCCGTACCTGCAGTAAACATTGGAACACCCAGATCTCTGGCCATCTGCATGACTATGCCTAAATCCTTATGCATTGTAGAAATATGACTGCCTGTTCCCTCAAACTTCCGGTCAATGATGTTCTCAAGTGATGTTTTTACAACTCCACATCCTGCCCCTGATGTACTAAAAACATCATATATAACCTGGCCCTCTAAACCTGCTTTTGCTGCGAGTGTGGATGCTTCGAAGGTTGCACTGAAGATGGACCCGATCAGGGACTGAAGACAGGCTTTTACCGTCTGCCCCATTCCAGGCTCAGTTCCAACATGATGAATGTTTTTGCTCACTGCCTGCATTACATCAGAAAATTCGGCCATCACTTCCATGTCACCCGCGGCCATCATCGTGAGTGTCCCTGCTTGTGCTCCTGGGAATCCACCGCTTACCGGTGTATCAATCAAATTGATACCGGATCCATTTAGATTTTTGTAGAGTTCCCTAATTTCAGTTGGATTGATAGTGGCAGTCAGTAAGATCACTGAACCTTTTTCCATTGTATTGATAAGTCCATTTTCGCCTAGTATAACTTCCCTGACTTGACTGCCTTTCATCACCATCACAAAGACAGCATCTGCTTCCTTTCCGACTTCACCTGGATTTGAAGCTATCTTTCCACCCATATCTGCAAATACTTTATTTCGTTCTGAACTTAAATCGAAACCCCATGTCTCATATCCAGCTTTCAACAAATTATTTGCCAGCCCGCTGCCCATGTCACCCAGGCCGATCACTCCAGTTTTCTTCATTTTATACCTTTAAAATTAATTTTTATAATAAGTAATGCTGTTTCAAACATTAGAAAAAATTTCTTGTAACAGGAAGCAGCCTTCAACTAGGAAGAACAGGTTTCAGGAAATAATCAGGATTGTGCTGCTGAATTAGAATGGCAGGTAGAATGGCCTTCCATGCCTGTATTAGTCCAGATGGTGTTTCCGGGAGCTTATCTTTGAGTGTCTCATGCAATTTTGGAAGAGCATGGAATGGAACATTCTGATACAAGTGATGCTCAAGGTGATAATTCATGTTCCAGTAGAAGAATCTTAAAACAGGTCCTAAATAAACTGTCCTTGTAGTCATCCTTATATCCGGGTTGTTAACTGCCAAAGCCGTATGCTGTGTACGTGCACATAGATCATGAACAAAAGTGCCTAAACTTCGAGGGAGTATAAGAAACAGGATCAAAAGCCATGTCTGAAAATAAAGTGACAATCCAAGAACAGTCAGGTAACCGACAAAGAAAATCCTGGATTGAAGAATCATCTTTCTGATCATCCCCTTTGGAACTATTTTTTGGTCTGTTTCATGAATCCTTCCCAAGGAATGTCGGACAATTGCTCCCAGATGAATTCGTGCGTGGAAAAAACGCGTAAACATTTCAAGAATCGTTAGACGAACACTCTTGGTCCTCACTGCTTCACCTTCAGGATCCATACCGATTACGGAAGTGTGGGCATGATGCCTTAAATGCCTGTATTTACTGTATATCGGCTCTCTCCACGATAAAAAACATACCAGCCAATGCGAGGCAACATTAAGCCATTTTGTTCGGAATACCGTGTCATGGTTTAGCTCGTGTGCTGCTGCTTCTGAGAAAGCAAAGACTATACCGTAAAGCAGGAACACTGGAAAAAACCAGGTGGATCCCAGGAGCACAAATGAGAGACATCCCAAGAGAATAAGTATAATGAAATAAATTGCGAAATGAAGCAGACCCAGCATATCCGATTTCTGGATCAAATTCTTCAAAAGTAGAGGATCAACATCTGGTTGGAAGGAAGTATTTTTATCAGTTCGTTTATCCATGACGCAGTTTAGGTTTTTCAGTTAATACAGGGATGATAAAGTGAGATGGAGTTTTCATCTGAATCACTAAACAACGGATCATTTCATTCCATGCTTCAATCAGTGATTTCTGAGGATTAGGCAACTGCATCTTAATCTCACTATGCAATTTCTTGAGAGCATGAAAAGGAACGGAAGGGTATAGATGATGTTCAATGTGATAATTCATGTTCCAGTAAAAAAATCGTAAAACGGGATTCATTATCACTGTCCTCGTGTTACAGCGGTGATCATAGACGTTCATAGGGTAACCCGTATGTTGTGCAGAAGAGCACAGGTTATGCAGCAACCCACCATAAAATCGGGGAAGTGTTATCAGCAGCAGGGGTAACCAGCTTTGAAAGATTATTGATGAAGATATAATTCCAAATTCCATCAACAGGTGTATCCTGGAATTAAAGTACATTTCTCTAAAGTGAGATTTCGGAACAAACAGCAATGCATTTGGTGATGGTTTGCCTAGGGTGTGAAATAAGATTGCTTTGATATGGTCGAATTGATCCCTGTACTTAAAAAATAAATTTAATGTATCAAAAAAAATATTTGGAGGCCGGTTAAATGGTCTTCCCTCTATGTCCCTGCCTTCTGTCAAAGTGTAATTGTGATGCTGCAAATGGCTGTAGTAATTGTAGATCATTTCATGACAAAGCAGGGAACATGATACCCAAAGACCCGCTTTATTCAAAAATGAAGACTCAAATACTGATTTATGCATCAGTTCATGTTGAGCTGCATAAACGAAACCATACAACTGTCCATAAACTAAAAATATAAAGATATTATATTTTGTGTCACTTGAAAGGTATGCAACAGATGCTGCTACTGACAAGATTCCAAAAAAACCCAGAAACTGCAGTAATCCCTTTAAATTATTTTTTTTGGATAATTCCCGAATTTCCTTTTTTTCAATTACCGGTTTGAACCAGTTAATTTTTGTTTCACTCAAAATAAATCTTCAGACCAACAATTCATAAGGAAAATATAGTATCAATTTTATATAAAAAATTTTCAATTTCAACTCGACTACATTACCAATCAGGCCCGGAATTGCAACAATGATGATAAATCAAATATTCATGCTGGTTGCAACAGCACCTTATTCCCATATTGTCGGGCTTTGAGCACTTTTAAGAGTTGGATTAAGAGGGTTAAAAATTAGGACAGCCTATTTATTTGATCATGGTTAAAAAATTTTCGAATTCTTCAGAACCAATACTAGTGCTTTCAGCATCAGAAGGAAAATTTCCGTCTAAAGAAGCTTGCCGAAAATTTTTGAGGGCAGTGATCCGATCCTCTTTAATTTGCTGTTTCAACTTCCATAGATTTGCGAAGGCACGAGCATGACGGGGAGCTGTTGGTTGTTCACCACAAATATCCTGCATGAAAAGGTACATAACATCACCGCCCCTGCCGGATCCCAATGAAACAGTTATCAGACTGGTTTTTTTGGAAATTTCCTGCATAACCTGGCAGGTTATAACCTCTGCTTCTACCGCGAATGCCCCGGCTTCTTCAAGCTTTTTAAATTTATTATAAAGTTCGAACGCTTCTTCTGAAGTTTTACCAATTGCTCTCAAGCCTCCAGTCCAGGTGCTTTTTCTTGGAACAAGTCCCAGGTGGCCCATGACCGGAATATCCTCATTAGCAAGCATTGAAACGACAGACATACTGCGGGCAGTCATGATGGCGTCTGCTCCCAGTGCTAGAGCTTTAAAAGCTCCGTTTATAACGTCGGATTTAGTAGGATAATCAGGAAGTCCTAAAGCAGCAGTCAGAAATAACTCATTGTTACCGCGGCGAACTGCTTCCACATTGTGCGCATTGCAGATAATCATGTCTATTCCGGCAACTCCAGCAGCTAGAGCCTCTTCTTCGTTGTTTGCAGTAACCTGAGTAAATATTTTCTTTCCTTTAGAAGCCTGTAAATCTGCAACCGTCAGGTTACGCTTTGCTGGAACAGCTTTCCAAGTATAAATGTTTTTCAAGTTATTTTTGATATATGAATATATAATTCAAATTCAATTAATGATGCTTATGATTAAACTAAATTATTTGCTAAAAATGCTCTTTTGTCAAGAAAAAATTTTTGGTTTATCAGCTCAGAAAGGACAAATACACCAAGATAATTTCAACTATGATATTTAATGAACTTATTAATTAATTTAAATAAAATCAATATTTAAATTTTTAACATCTTCTCAAGACAGTATAATCCTTATAACTTTTAGCTCGCAGTTAACTGATTATATTTGAAATATAATGCATTTTAAATTTTAGAAAAACCACATTTTCATAGTACTAATCTTTCAAATTGTTTAAAAATTAAAAAAATCTGTTTTTATTTCTTGACAAACTCGAACTTAGAATGTATAAATTTGCATTCATTCTGATTACCATATGTTGGTTATGGTAATATTTTAAATAATACTGATTTGTAGTTCATTAAAATCTAGGATGATCTACGGTTTAAATTATTTAAATTAACGTACTATTTTTTCACAATTAATTTAGGAGTTAATATGAGAAAAAGTTATATACAAAGAATAATTCTGACGATACTGTTTTTGTCTTTGGTTTATTTTCCAAACGCAATTTATGCAAAAAGTTATGGTGAAGCCCCAATGCTGGCTAAGATGGTTAAAAATGGGAAATTGCCGAATGTCAATAATCGTCTTCCATTAGATCCTCTAGTCGTTACGCCTCATGAGCGTATTGGTAAATATGGAGGAACCTGGCGTCAGGGGATGAAGACTATTGCCGATTGGGGACTTGTCAACCGGCAGTCAACACACCATGATGGGTTATTGCGTTGGAAACTGGATATGTCCGGTTGGAAGCCCAATCTGGCGCGTAAGCTTGAAATTAACTCGGATGCGACAGAGTTTACGTTTCATTTACGTAAAGGTGTGAAATGGTCTGACGGTGCTCCGTTTTCGGCAGACGATATCATGTTCTGGGCAGAAGATTTGGTTGGCAACAAAGAGTATGGTTTGAAATATGCGCCCAGTGATAAATTCCAAGCAGCCGGGAAGGTTTTTAAAGCCACAAAAATCGATGATTATACGGTCAAGTTAACTTTTGCACGCTCCTATGGGATTTTCCCTTTAATGCTTTGTATCGGTGAATCCGGGCAAGAACCTCACCGCTATCCCAAGCATATTTTGTCGAAGTACCACCCAAGGTACAACAAGACTAACCTAGATCAGTTGGTCAAAGAAGCTGGTGTTTCCACCTGGCCAGAACTTATGGGAATCAAAGGAGGATATTATAATTCTCATGGATCGACAGCTGATCCACGCTACAATCCTGAATTCCCAACGGTGGGTCCTTATCAAATCTCAACTGGTCCTCAAACATCGACTGAGAGATTGATCTACACACGCAATCCTTATTACTGGAAAGTCGACACTGCAGGCAATCAGTTGCCTTACATCGATTATCATGAGTACACGATCTTCAATGATGCGGACGCGGTCACGCTTGCGGCAGCCAATGGCCAAATAGATTATCAGTGGCGCCATTTGTTTGCCCCAAAATACAGGCCACTTATTGTTGAAAACATGAAAAAAGGTGACTATCGCCTGGTCCCAACAAAGTTCACTTATGCAAACGAAGCCGCTATCAAACTGAACCTAAACCATAAAGACATGGTGAAGCGTAAAATTTTCCAGAACAAAAAATTTCGTGTTGGTCTTTCACATGCCATTGATCGACAGGCTATAATCGACACTGTGTATGCCGGTGTTGGAACAGCAGCCAATATTTCTCCTTTGAAAGGTTCGGGACACTACCGTGAATCCATGGCGAATCAATACATCGAGTACAGTGAGGATCTGGCGAATAAGTTTCTTGATCAAGCCGGTTACTCAAAACGAGACTCCAATGGTATCCGCTTGGGACCTGATGGAAAACCGATCCGAATTTCCTTTGAAACCCTTTCTGGTGAGCTGGCGGATGTCGCGGAACTGGTTTCAACTAATTGGCGAGCGGTTGGTGTTGATTCTCAATTCAAGGAAATAGAGCGATCACTTCACGCAACACAAATTTTTGCCAATGAACATGATTTGGTGATTTGGAACGGTGATGGCGGAACACGAGGAGATCTATACCTCAACCCTCGTATTTATATTCCTAACAGTCCATTCGAATCGGAACATGCGACGCGATGGGCGTTGTGGAATCAAAATAAAGACGCACCGGAAGCACAGGAACCTCCGGCTGAAGTCAAGAAAATGTATGACCTCTATCGTGATTTCACGGCAGCAGGCAGCCAAGCAGAACAAAAGCGAATTATGGATGAAATCCTCGATATTGTAGAGGAAACTTTTCACGTGATGGGTATTATGTTTCCTAATCCGACCATCACGCTAGCTAAAAATAATTTTCGCAATGTTCCTAAAACTCTCATCCTCGGCTGGTCATATCCCAGCGATTCTCCTGTCGGAGTTGAGCAGTTTTTCTTTGATAATTAATTTATAGATTGATCATCCAGGGTTTTGACCAATCCTGGGTGATCTTTTCTTATAGATTCCTCATGATCGAACGTGTCTGGAGCCCCAGGTTCTAATCTAGCCTAGATTTCTATGGCTTTTAACATGTTTCTTGCTATTTTGCCGAAATTCTCTAGTTATTGGAGACTCACTTAATTTATAATCTAATCATTCTGAGATCTGGGGGAGGTTCCCTTACGAAGAATCTTTCACGTCTCGAAGCTAGATCCTTTGCTGCGATCAGGATGAAATCGTGTCATGCTGGTTTGAAAAAAATGTTTATAAAACTATGTAACTCTCAATAAAAGGCGTCGAAGAGATTTAGGAGTGTGTTTGATAGCAAATGGGAAAAATATGAAGGATGCGAAGTATACAGCGAAACGGAGGGCATTAATTCAGACAGAAATACCTCCTTCAACATCCTGCATTACTGAAGATGGATCACTGTTCGTTGACTTTGGAAAAGCGGCATTCGGAACGTTGATCATCCCTATACCGAAGGATTCAAGCCGCAATTCAATTGTTGTTCATCTAGGAGAAAATCTTTCTCCTGATGGACGGATTGACCGGTCCCCTCCAGGAAGTATTCGCTATATACGTATTGAACAGAAATTCGATACTAACCAGAATTACTGCCGAATCACTATTCCAAAAGATGAACGGAACACTGGTCCAGGGGCAATCAAGATGCCGAGTCATCTTGGTGAGGTATACCCTTTCCGTTATGCTGAAATCGAAGTAGCCAAAGATCTTGATACTTCAACTGTGCGCCAATTAATCGTGCATTATCCTTTTGACGAGAAGGCTTCCTCGTTTACCTCATCGAACAAAATACTCAATGCTGTTTGGGATTTTTGCAAATATAGTATCAAATCAACAACATTTTGCGGTGTTTATGTGGATGGTGACCGAGAACGTATTCCCTATGAGGCAGATGCTTATATTAATCAGCTTGGGCACTACTGTGTGGATCGAGAATACACTCTTGCACGCTACACACATGAATATTTGATTCAATACCCAACCTGGCCAACGGAGTGGCAGCTTCATTCAATTCTTATGGCTTGGGCGGATTACTTATATACGGGTGAAACGATTTCACTAGAGACCTTCTATGAGGACCTCAAGGTTAAGACTTTGATTGACCTTGCACGTGAAGATGGGTTGATCAGTACATCGTCGAGAAAGTGTAATCGAGAGTTTGAGGAACGGCTTCATCTTTACCATAGTCGCTACATTTTCGATCACGGACTCAAAGATCTTGTCGATTGGCCTCCTGCATCTTTTTCTGACTCATTGTTCACTGGGAAACAAATGGTAGGAGGCCAAGGAGAGCGCGACCATCATGAGATGCTGGCCATCAATACTGTTGTGAATGCATTTCATTGTAAAGCGTTGATATTGATGTCACGGATCGCCCAAGTTCTTGGACACACTGAGAATCAATCCAATTTTGCTAAACAGGCAGCCATGGTCAGTGCGACGATCAACCGACTGCTTTTTGATCAAGAACGAAGAGTGTACATTGACGGGGAGGGATCCCATCACGCTTCTCTCCACAGCAATATGTTTATGCTCGCTTTTGGCCTTGTCCCTGAAGAGTACCAACAATCAGTCGTGTCTTTTGTGAAATCACGAGGTATGGCTTGCAGCGTGTACGGATCACAATTTTTACTGGAAGCTCTCTATCGTAGCGGAGAAGATAAATATGCGCTAGAGTTGATGACGGCACAGCATGATCGTGGATGGTGGAACATGATCCAGTCGGGCTCCACAATTACCTGGGAGGCTTGGGATCTGAAGTATAAGAACAATCTCGATTGGAATCACGCTTGGGGGACGGCACCTGCCAATATTGTTGCCCGTTTCCTGTTAGGTGTTCGTCCATTGGAACCCGGCTTCAGTAGAGTTCTCATCCAGCCCCAACCTGGTTCACTCGAGCAGGTGACAGGTATAGTTCCCACCATTCGCGGGTCTATTGAGATTTCTTTAGTGAATCGTCAAACGGAGCCTTTTGAGTTGAGGATCAACATCCCTTCAAATATGACAGCAAAAGCAGGAGTGCCTCGGCGAGATAAGCAATCCAGAATGCTTGTTGTTGACGGGAAAAAAGTAGAAGCTGTCCTTGAAGACGAATATTTGTTTTGGGAGGACATCGGATCTGGTTCTCATTTATTGATCAGTAAATAGCCCGAGATGCAGCCCATTTGGAGCATTCACACCTTTTTTCTACTGAGGACCTCAATGGTTCCATCCGTTCCATCGTAAAAAGTTCCAAACCACTTATCCACAATCATGGTCAGAGAGCCTCCATAGTTACACTCAAAGTGTCGGTGGTGCAAATAATGATAGTAACTCCCTGGACCTGGAAACTTAGTCCCATAGTTCATCTCCAGTACTTCAAACTCGGTATGGCCAATAGCAGCGGACAGTCCTGCATGTTGCAAATGAAAAATCGCATGCAAAGGATGAGAAAGGAGGAACCAATGCAGTAAGACCCCGGTAAAGTAAAGCAAGTTCTCAATGGGGTGCATCGAAAGACCAGACCAGGGGCCGATGCGTGTGTTTTTGTGATGAAGGTAATGCGCAGATTTGTACAATAGAGGACAATGCAACAACCGGTGAACTAAATAGAAATGGAAATCACGAATCAGAGGAATGGCAAGAAAGAGGAGAATAAAATATAAAGGTTGGCTCCGGAATTCTAGATAAGGTACATAGCCATTGGCAAACATCCAGAAAGTCACTATTTCGAAGGCACTCCAAACTCCACAGCCACTGATTAGGCTCCAAAAGATATTGTCCCAGGTCTGATTTCGGAATAAAAAACCGGGATGGTTTTTACGAAGCCATTTGTCATTGTATTTGTATCGTACATCCTGAGATTTACGGGTATAAAAATGAAGATGTAAAATACCTGCGATTATAAAGAGGAGCATGGCATTCCTAATATAAATAGTGGTGACCCAGCCGAATTCAAAGGTCTTCATGCGGGACAATTCAGGAGTCAGAAAGAACCATACAACGATCGAGATCCCCATCATTAAAGCATTCTAGGGGAAAAGATAACCTGGAAAACCTATGATCCACTTGAGGATTTTAAAGGGTTTCAGGGGCCAAAGAAACAAAGGTGGCAAATCGGCAAATTTTGGCCGCCATTCTCCTCGCGTATCGTGTCCTTCAAAAAATTCTTTAATCATAACAATCCCTTTTCTTCAATCATTTTAAAATAACAAAAAAGTACCACTACTCAAGAAAACCTGATTTCTTTTGATATTGATACAACTCAGCCTGTAAAGATTGTAGTTTTTAACGAATCTTTCCTAATTAAACTCAATTCTACATAAAAATTTAGCAAATTCAACAGGTTAATAATTATCAATATTTTTGCAAAGCTTATCTTCCCTGTGAAAATACACAGGTTACAACTTAAGAGAAAGACAGTTGATGTATCCATCTCTTTTACAGGCATGGAGGCCCGTCTCCGCTGGAGATTTTAGAAAAGATATCCTTAAGTTGTTGTCAATGTGCGAAGGTAGGAATCTTGGTTTTTTTAAAGTTCAATTCAAGACGAGATCCCGTTTCACGTCGGCTAAGTTCGCGACGGTCCGTCTGATCCGCTGGAGACCCCCGAGTACATTAAGCAGAATGACAAATCAATGAAAATATTCATATTATTAAAGATTTAGCTCTTACTGAGGTTAATTTTTAAATGATCAAGCGAAGATTTTTTGTAGCTGAAATGAAGAATTTCTATTCCACCATAATCAATACTTTGCACAAAAAATCGCAACAACTTCCAACTAGTAAAAAGATTATTTTCCTTGACATCAAAAACCTATAACTTATATTTCTATGGGTAAATGTTTAGAAAATGAATCTTATTTTCTATTACTCATTATTCCTTAACTTCAAACAAGTGCCCAAATCGGAATGTAACACTTGACTTGTAAAATCCCCATTATACCTTTTTGCGATTCGTTCTAATTCCTGATCAAATTATTGTGATGGTTTAAAATTTAAAGATTCTTTATACTCAACGTTAAGTATATTAATCAAAGCCTATTATCGTAGAAAAATTTCTTTCCCAGGATGGAATTTATTCTAATACAGAAAATGTAAATAAATAATGAATTACTTATCAAGATTTATTTTGTTTGAGGCAAAACATGGGTAAATACATACTCAAAAGGCTTCTTTACGTTATTCCATCAATAATTATTATCTCATTTATTTCCTTTCTGCTGATCGATTTACCTCCCGGTACTTTTGCCGATACGGTTGCAGCCGAAATGATGGAGAGTGGTGGGGTAACTAGAGAAGCAATTGAAGCTATTGAAGAACGTTACGGCCTCAATCAGCCCACTGTCGTGCAGTATTGGAAATGGGTTACAGGCATCATCTTACGAGGAGATTTTGGGAAGTCCTTCATTTGGGACAGATCAGTTGAAAGTGTGATGTGGGACCGTCTGGGACACACCTTAATCTTGACGGGCGGTGCGTTTATATTTGTCTGTCTCATGTCAATCCCGATCGGCATTTACTCGGCTGTCAGACAATACTCAATGGGTGATTACATGTTCACCTCATTGGGATTTTTAGGGTTGGCCATCCCTAATTTTCTTTTTG
>Ga0114996_10008776_pt1 | contig 11161 bp, 10 predicted proteins | sample ArcticOcean_MG_C_4_FD_87039 | JGI IMG/M metagenome (GOLD analysis project Ga0114996, IMG submission 87039) | Marine microbial communities from western Arctic Ocean - ArcticOcean_MG_CB4_134 | ecosystem: Environmental > Aquatic > Marine > Oceanic | place: Arctic Ocean: Canada Basin | collected... | reverse complement strand
GTCGGCTCAGATGCCCAGACACCGGCTGCCCGTGGGCGCGGCGGCAATATCCGCGACCTGTCCCACGTTCTGCCGCACCTGGTTCGACGTCAAAATGGCGAATCCGTCTCTGTCGATACCGACGTCCTGGCAACTATTCGTTGCCAAGGCGAAAAAGCGGCGAGTGTTTTTTCGGGACTCTTGCTTGTCGGCTTGGATCTGGTGCTCGATATCGATACGAACGGCACCCTGCAACCTGTTTTTCTCGAAGCCAATTCGCGGCCGGCCGGTCTGAGCCGAGCCCGCTACCTCGACTCCTCACTACAAGGCGTCAGCGCCAAATTGTGGGATGGTCTAGAGCGCCAATTAGACTGTGGCGCAGTGTCCCATGCGGCGTAATTGTCAAAGGCGATTCGGAAAGCAATGAAAGAACTTTTGCAAAACCTGGAAGAGGCGGCCGACCTGGCAGAAATACAGAACCTGATTGGGCGCATACTACAGCAAACACGCGACGGTCAAGGCAAAGCCGAAGAACTCCGTCTTTTCCTGCGTCACCTCGTCTTCAATAGCTATCTAAACGACAAATTGTCTACCTCGCAAGCGCTCGACTACCTGTTTTCTAATATCGACCAGGCGCAATGGAACGAGTACTTCGGCAAAGCGGTAGAAAAAGAGCTGCCGTCCCTAGTCGCTGACCTTGTCGACAATTTGAGCGATGTCAGCCACCAACAACTGTTGCGCTTCCTGCCCAACCGCGACCCCCAAGTGCTCATCGCTGTTCTCAAACAACTCAATTCCTACCTGGAAAAAGGCACAGAATCGACGCGTTGCTTGCGCGGCATGCGCAGCGCAAGCATTATGTCCGACCTCTACCACTTACTGGGCACCGACGAAAATATCTGGAAACGCCGCACCCCGCCGCCCTGTTGTATTGACAATGAGACGATCCAACGTCTCAAAGAAGAAAAACAAATAGACCAATTGCCCCAGGCCTATGAAACGCGCATCAACCAATTGCAGCGCCGCGATCTGCGCCACAGCCTGGCAGCCCTCGACAAAGGCGATACTTCCACCCCCCAAATGGTGCAAAAAGACTACGGCAAAACCTTTGAGGTCCAAACCCCGCTGCGCTTAGGGATCTCTAGCGCCAATGCTTCCGACAACCATATCCGCAGCAAGGAACAGGGGGGGAAAACCCTCAATGCCGGCATCGAACTGCAGATGGAGGGTGAGAATGAACCCACCTCCCCTCTCAAGGTAGTGGCCCGACGTTTAAACGAACCGCAATTGATCTTGCGCTCTCGTTCCATGGACTTCAAAGCAGATTTCGAAGTCAGCGCCAAGGGCGATGCAGTCACCCAGAGCGAGTTGTTCTTTGCCTACCGTCGCGGTGGCGACGAAGCGCTGCGCCTGGTCAAACAGGCTCTAGTCCACACCGGCATTGTCGCCACCAAATCCCAGGACGTGCTCAGCGATATCACCGCCTTCACCGGTGGCGGCGGCTTAGAGATCACCACGCGCAGCAAGATATTGCAAGGTTCGGGACTGGGCACCAGCAGCATTCTGGCCGCGGCTATACTCAAGGTGCTCTATCGCCTGGCCAACCACCCGCTGAGCACAGCCGAACACGAATATCCCGGCCTCTACGACCAAAGTTTGCTACTCGAACAAAGCATAGGACTTAACAGTGGTTGGCAGGACGCCCGCGGTGCTTACGGCGGTCCAGCGGCGATAAAAAATTTCTATGCCCCGCCGACTGAAGGCCTGCCCGCCCCCCAACTTACCTTCCTCACCGGGCTGGACGAAAAACATTTCGCCGAGCGCGTCCTCCTCTTTGATACAGGCATTTCCCGGGCCGCCACGCGCGGACTCAATGTGGTCATGGATGCCTATCTCTGTCGCCATCCCCAGCGCTATGCCGCCATGCGCGAGTCGTTGGACATCCACGACCGCATGGTAGAGGCCCTCAGCGCCGCCGACTATGCCCTCTTGGGCAAATTGGCCACGCGCTACTGGCAGTTGCGCTGTATTATGGACCCGGACGCCACCAATCCCGCGCTGCAACAACTTTTCGAGGCAGCCGAGATCGCCAAGGTAACTGAGGGCGGCCTGCTTACCGGGGCGGGCGGTGGCGGTTTTGCCCTTCTGATCGCCAAAGAAGGCAAAATTCGGGAGGCCAAGAAAACCCTGGACGCACTGCGCAAAAAGCCGGAATATGCCCGCAGCGGCGTAGTGGAGTATCGACTCAACGCCAGCGGGATCCAACTGAGCGAATAAACGGACCTATTCCGGTGTCTTCACTGCAACGAACACGAGGTGCGCGAATGGGAAAACCTTTTCGCCAGCGACCGCAAACGGAAAAACTGAAGTCAAAGACAATACAAGGAGAGCATTCGCCATGTTGATGCAAAACAAATTCTGCCTGGTCACTGGCGTGGCCAACCACCGCAGTATCGCCTGGGCCATCGCCCAATCTCTAGACCGCGAGGGCGCCCGCCTGGCCCTCAGCTACCTAGGCGAACGCGAAAAGGAAGGCATCGACAAAATCGTCGACCAATTGCAGCAACCGCCCTTGCTGGTCCCCTGCGACGCCACCAACGACGAGTCAGTCGCCGCCGCCTTCGCTGCCATTGGCCAGGAATTCGGCCGCCTCGACGGTCTGGTCCACTCCATCGCCTTCGCCAAGCGCGAAGACCTGGAAGGCCGCTATACCGACACCTCGCGCGACGGCTACCACCTGGCCCTCGAAGTCAGCGCCTATACACTCAATATCCTGGTGCGCGGCGCCGAGCCGCTCATGACCGAAGGCGGTAGCGTCGTCGCCATGACCTACCTGGGCTCGGAGCGGGTCATACCCCATTACAACGTCATGGGCGTAGCCAAGGCCGCCCTCGAAGCGGGCGTGCGTTATCTAGCTGGCGAGTTGGGCGCCAAGGGCATCCGCGTCAACGGCCTCTCGGCCGGCCCCATCAAGACGCTGGCGGCACGCGGCATTCGCGACTTCGCCAGTATGCTTAAGATCCACGAGGAACGCGCCGCCCTGCGCCGCAACGTAAATGTGGAAGAGGTGGGCAATACGGCGCTTTTCCTCAGCAGTGACTTGAGCTCGGGGATTACGGGCGAAGTGATCTATGTGGATGGGGGCTATCGAATTATGGGGATGTGAGCGGCGCCCAATATAAGGAATGCTTCGATTTTCCGCTCTCCCATTTCCAGGGGTTTTACTTTTGGTGGAAGAGGATAAATCGTTTAATCCAGATGTTCGAGCACAATGGACTAAGACTATGACCGACTCAGATGGAACCGGACACTCATACGTAGTCTGCGTAGACAATGACGGGTATGAGGTTTCCTTGGAGAAGCACAAAATCTACCGAGCTCTACCTGACCAGGCGGCTTCCCTCGACGAAGATTTGCGAATCGTCGATGAAAGCGGTGAGGACTACCTATATCCTTCGGCCCGTTTCGTCCCCATCGCTGTGCCAGCTGAAGTCGAGCGATCGCTCGCAGCTCCTGCAGAATAGAATCAGCCCAACAAGGCATGCACCAAACGGCTTCGCCGCAGGTGATTGCTGCGTTCGGTTGGAGCCTTGACTATGCAATACTTCAAGCCTGATGGCGGATTCTTCGTTGGTGACTGCATGCCGTTCTGCCACGCCGGCACATTCCGGCTCTTCTATCTCCTGGACGAGAATCACCACGGGGCGCTCGGCGGTCTGGGAGGACACCAGTGGGCACAGGCAAGTTCAAGAGATCTCGTTCATTGGGAACACCATCCTCTTGCCATTGGGATTACCGAGGACCGTGAGGGATCCATCTGTACTGGGTCGGTGTTTTTCCATGCAGGGACATACTACGGCTTCTATGCGACGCGCATGCGCGACAAAACGCAGCATCTGAGCCTCGCCAAAAGTCGAGACGGGATCCACTTCGAGAAAACCGACCCCAACCCTTTCGCCTCGCCGCCCGCGGGCTATGACCCTTTTCATTACCGTGATCCGGTCGTCTTCCAGGATCCGGGCGACGGGCTCTTCCACATGCTCGCCACGGCGCGTCTGGTGAATGGGTGCATCAGCGACCGTGGCGGGTGCCTTGCTCATCTGGTCTCCAGCGACCTGCAGCGGTGGGAGGTCCGAGAGCCATTTGCTGTCCCCGGCCTGCCCGGGGAACCCGAGTGCCCGGACTATTTCTTCTGGAATGGCTGGCACTATTTTATGTTCAGCAATGGCGGTGTCACCCGCTACAAAATGTCGCGGCAGCCGTTCGGTCCCTGGCTTCGGCCAAAGGTCGACACGCTTGATGGACCAGCCGCACGAGTCATGAAGACAGCAGCCTTCGGGGATGGCAGACGCATTGGCGTGGCCTGGATTGGCACGCGCAGGGACAGCAAGGATGACGGACCGTTCCAGTTTGGGGGGAACGCGATTTTCAGGGAGCTGGTGCAGCATGAAGACGGCACTCTTGGCGCAAAGTTTCCGGCCGAGATGACCCCCACGGGAAACTCGCTGTCTGCTTTCGATCTGTGCCCGCTTGATCCGGACACGAAAATTATTGAGGGACACCGAATCCACGTGGCCCCTCGACAGGGCCTGGGGGTAGCCCAATGCTCAGGAATTCCGCACAATGCGCACCTATCTCTCCGTGTCATTCCTCAGCCGGGCTCCCATGAGTTCGGCCTACGCCTCAGGAGTGGCAATGCGTTCGACACGGGATATCAGCTGCACTTCACCCCCCGCGACAATGCCGTCAATCTTCAGCGGCAGTGGATCGGCGGAGTGGATGGACTGGATCATCCGTTTGTTCTAGAGATTGCTCTCCGGGACGACATCATTGACGTTTGCATCGCCGGCAGCAGGACGCTGATAGATCGCTGTCCGGAACGGCGCGGCGACAAGCTGCTGCTGTACGCGCAGGATTCGGCAGTCACGTTCGAGGTGGTCGAAATCGCTGCATTGCCATAAAGCAAAGAGAGGGCAGCACCGAACCACGGTCGACGCGGCGGCCCACGCGCATGAGCCCACCGTTGTGACAAATACACTCGCCTCCTCTTTAGGAGGGCAGGGGCAATATCAATTTCTCCAGCAATGCCCTGCTGTGCCGCCCCTCTCGACATCTGGCCCTATGCAGCGCCTCCAAATGCATCTTGAGAAATCCTGCTTCCGGCGCCGTATCCACATCGTACCAGGGCGACAAAAGTCCCAATGACTGCTTGTCAAGCCGCTCCAATGTCTGTTGCAGCACCGCACCCGTGCTCCACTCAATGCCCGTAAAAATCGCACTATTGCCCTCCTTCTGCCCTACCAGATAATACCCCCCATCCGTACTGGGCCCAAGCACGACATCGCGCTCTTGCAACATTTCTATTGCCTCATCAATATACGCCACCGGCAAACTGGGCGTATCTGAACCGATGATCACCGTGCGCTCGGCCCCCTCTTCAAAGCTCCACCGCATGAGCCCATCCATGCGCCCTCCCAGATCCATCTCGGGCTGCGCAATCAAATCGAAATCAGCGCCGACTAACTCTCGTATCACCTCCTCGGCCCCGATCGGCGCAAAGGCGATTACCTTGCGCTGGGCCGCAGACCTTGCCAACGTCTCGACGCTGTCGAGCACAAAAGCCCGATAAAGTTGGGCTGCCTCTGCAGCGCTCAAATGCGTTTGCAGTCGCGTCTTTACCTGACCCGGCCGCGGTTCTTTGACAAAAAGGATGGCATTTGTAGACATTCCGTCCTCCTGCTATTGTCCGATACCCACTCTCTTTTTATCTTAACTTTCCAGTAAACAAGATAGGGCAATTGGCATTTGGCCCCAAACATATAACCGAGAAGGAATCCCATGGCACAGGTCCACATTATCCGCCACAATCCCGGCGCCGTATTCTGTAACCCCACCGAAGTCATCACCATCGACAACGACAATAAAGTCGTCCGCCTCATCGAACCCAGCGGTAACGTCGGCACCCAATATCCCAAGGAAATCGGCTCGCAGTGGTTCGGCACCATCGAAAACCTCAACGGCGGCCTACAGATTGGCCAGGCCGACTGGTCCGACGTCTACAAGACCGATGTACTGTGGACCACCCCCTCGGCCGACCGCGACGAGTGCGACGCCTTCAAAGACGCCTACAATGCCATCTACGGGGCCATGATCAAACAGGTTGCCAGCGCTCCCACCGCTTCTAACCGCATGGCCCGCTTCACCCACCCGGCCGGTTTCCCCGATCCGGAATCCCTCTTCGAAATTCAGATCAAAGCGGCTAAAGGCGACGTCGAGATCGGCGGTGGCAAACTGGACTTCGGCTCCTGGGTCGATCACCAACCTTCCGGTGCTTCGGTCATGCACAAGAAGGGCGACGAGATGATCACCAACCTGGGTCCTGACCTGGTTAAGGAAACCGAATTTGTCTTTGAGGAACAATACGCCAAGAAATTCGCCGAAGCCGGTATCGACTTCCGCAAACAGACGGTGTGGATGGAAATTCTCGTCGGTGTGGACGACGACCCCAGCAAGACCTGGGAACGCGTCGAGACCGTGCGCCAGGTCTTTATCGACTACTTTGGCGACGACCGGCCCGCCGGCCTCATCTATCCGGTGTCGCGCATTCCCAACCTCGACGGCATCGTCGAGCCCCAGCCGCGCGTGGTCTCCGGCGACGTCGAAATCGTGCGCTCGGGCCAATTGGAAGACGGCTTCAGCACCTGGACAGCCATCCGCCATGGCGGCATTAGCGAAGTTATGGTTAGCGCTGTGGGCGGCGGCGACTCGGGCCAGGTACTGAGCACCATCGACGCCCGCGTCAAAGAGGCCGGCGGCAATGGCCTCAAGGAAGACGGTGTCTTCAATAACGCCTATGTGGTCGCCGGCGACGATATGGCTGCCAACACCGCATCCTTACAGAGCTTCAACGCGGCCTTCTCGGCCTACTACGAGGGCGTAGTGCCAGCGAGTCGCACGGCGCAATTCATGGGCGGTGTCCAGAACCCAGACAATACCTGCGGCATATCGAACCGCTCTATTTTCGTGGGCTGAGGAGAAAAACTCTTTGATCAATGCAGCCGGCATCATCGCCGAATTTAAAAAGAACAATGTTACCCACATCGTCGGCGTGCCCGACAACGGTTCGCGTGCGCTCTACGAGGCCCTGTGGGCTGAAGAGGATATCGAAGTCGTCCCGGTGAGCCGCGAAGGCGAGGCTTATAGCCTGGCCTGCGGCCTCTACCTGGGCGGCAAAATCCCCCTGGTCCTCATTCAGAACACCGGCTTCTTTGAGGCCGGCGATGCCTTTCGGGGGACGGCCTATAATATGGGTCTACCCCTGGTTATGATGGTGGGGTACCGAGGTTATAAGACGATGGAACCAGGCGCGCCGCGCGTCGACTCGGCGGCCACCTTCTTTGAACCTACGCTGGCGGCGTGGAATATTCCCTACACTAAAATGTTCACCGACGACGATACTGGCCAGATCTCAGACGCCTTTGCCAAAGCCTCCACAACGTCTTTGCCCACCGCCGTCCTACTCGTGGAGGAAACCGCCTAGACATGCTCGACAAATACACCTGCCTGCAAAAACTGGCCGCCCGCCGCACCGACGAAGTAGTAATAAGCACCATGAGCGTGGCGTCGCCCTGGGCCCAACTATCTGACGGGCCACTCGACTTTGCCCACGTCGAAAGCGCTATGGGCCACGCCGCCGATTTCGCCTACGGCCTGGCCATGGCACAACCCGAACGCCGCGTCATTGCACTCAACGGCGACGGCAGCACCCTGATGTGCCTGGGCACCTTAGTCACCGTCGGCCAGCGCCCTCTGGACAATTTCACCCTGGTCATCACCGAGAACGGTACCTATGAAGTAACCGGCAGCCAACCCGTGCCCGGCGCCGGCCTCATCGACTACGAGGTACTGTGCCGCGGCGCCGGCCTCAAAAATATCTACACCATCGAAGACGACGCCCGCTTTGACGAATTGTTGCCCCTGCACTTTGAGGGCACCGGCACCCAGGTCTTCATCTGGAAAATCCAGAAAGCCAACGAACCCGTGCCCAAACCCTCCCACCCTATCCGCGAACGTGCCCACCGTCTGCGCCAGGCCCTAACAACAGAATAAACAAAACAATCACCTACCGGCCTTTGACGACCTCCGCCAAATGAGGAAAAGTCCATGCAACTTCCTTTGATGACCCCTGTCGAACAGAACTTTCCCGCCACTTCTATCGACGATGTGGCTGCCAGTGTGCAGCAGCAAGTGCAAGAAGCCGGCCTGCTCGCTTCCATTGCAAAGGGCGCCCGCATCGCTGTAACCGCCGGCAGCCGCGGCATCGCCAATATCCCCGCCATTATGCGCGTCGTCGTCGACCAGGTCAAAGAGGCGGGCGGCCAGCCCTTCATTTTACCGGCCATGGGCAGCCACGGCGGCTCCACGCCGGAAGGTCAGAGGGAAGTCCTAGCTAGCTACGGCATCACCCCCGAAAGCATGGATGCCCCCATCGAAGCCTCTATGGACGTGGTGGAAGTGGATCAGCTCAAAGACGGCACGCCCGTGTTAGTCAACCGTCTCGCCCTCGAAGCAGACGGCGTAATCATCGTCAACCGCGTCAAACCCCACACTTCGTTCCGCGGCCCTTTTGAAAGCGGCCTGATGAAGATGATGACTATCGGCTTAGGCAGCCGCCAGGGTGCCACTATAGCCCATTCGCGCGGCGCCCACGGCTTGACCACCCTAATCCCAGCCTGGGGCTCCGTCATCTTACAAAAAGCCCCCATTATCGGCGGCGTCGCCATTATCGAAAACGCCTACGAGCAAACCACCCGCATCGCCGCTTTACGCCCTGAACAATTCGAAAGCGAAGAACCTCGGCTCCTGCAGGAAGCGCGCGAAAATATGCCGCGCCTCTTAGTCCACAATATCGACCTACTCATCGTCGAACAAATGGGCAAGGACATCTCCGGCACCGGCATGGACACCAATGTCCTGGGCCGCATGATGCTGCCCGGCGTCAAAGAGCCCGACGAGCCGGGCATCTCCCGTATCGTCACTCTCGACCTGACCGACAAGACCCATGGCAATGCCAACGGCGTGGGCATTGCCGACATTGTCACCCGCCGCCTCTTCGACCGCATCGACCTCAAGGCCACCTACGCCAACGTCTTCACCACCACCTTCCTCAATCGCGCCTATATCCCGGTCATAATGGAAAGCGACCGCGAGGCCATCGAGGCCGCTCTCGAAGTCCTCCGCCTCGAAAACCCGGCCCAAGCCCGCATCGTACGCATCAAGAACACACTAGAAATTGCCCACATCCACATCTCCGAACCTCTATTCAACGAATTCAAAGATCATCCCCACTTAAAACAAGCCGGCGATCCGCAACCTCTTTCTTTTTCTGCAGACGGCTCCCTCCAATAAAATAAGGGACGCGATTATTGCGTCCCTTATTAGTTAGTGTGAAAATATAGGTTCTTCTACGCCCGCCCACTCCAGCCAGCCATCTACAACTCTTTACGATACCGCTGCGACGGAATCTTCAATTGATCTCTATATTTGGCCACCGTCCGCCGCGCAATCTGCAAACCGTCTTTACCCAAAATATTGCCAATCTCCTGATCGCTCATCGGCTTGGCCTTGTCCTCTTCCTCCACCAACTGCGCAATCCGCTGCTTGACACTGCGCGCCGACACATCCTCCCCATCGTCTGTGCTCACTCGGCTGTCGAAGAAATACTTCAGTTCGAAGACCCCGTGTGGCGTTTGCATGTATTTGCCGTTGCTGACGCGGCTAATCGTCGACACGTGCATTTCCACCGCGTCGGCCACGTCCTGCAGCACCATGGGTTTGAGATGAGCTGGCCCGTCCTCGAAGAAATTCATCTGCGCCTGCACAATATAGCGCGACACTTTGAGCATGGTAGCGCGGCGCTGATGAATGGCATTGATCAACCAGCGCGCATCGTTGAGTTTTTCGGATACGTAGGAGTGTACTTCTTTCTTGCCGTTGCCCTTGCCGGCTCTGAGCAATTCTTCATATTCCTTATTGACGCGCAGGGGCGGCAACTGGCCGTCGCTGAGAGCGACGACCCACTCCCCGCCCGACTCTTCCACAATGATGTCGGGAATGACTGTGGTGACGTCCATATCTAGGGTCAGCAGATTGTTGTAGTCGCTGCTGCTGACCGAGCCCGGATACGGCTGCAGCCCCTCAATGAACTGCATCGCCATTTTTAACTCGTCGTTGGAGATGCCTAGGCCGCGAGTGATGCGGCTAAAGCGTCGCTTGGTCATATCCTCCATGTACTGGCGCACGATCTGCAGGGCTGTTTCGGCCACCGGGCCCTGCTCTTGCCGCAATTGAATAATCAGACACTCGCGCAAATCCCGTGCTGCCACGCCCGGTGGATCGAAAGACTGGACCACCCGAAGGACGCGTTCCACCTCCTCGATATCAACGCCCATCACCTCGGCGATATCGAGCGTCGAACAGGCCAAATAACCTCTCTCGTCGAGGCTGCCGAGAATGAATTCGCCAATTTGCCGCGCCTCCCCATCGAGATCGGTGAGCACCAATTGCTCCTGCAATTGCTCCTTTAGCGGCGGAATGGCGGTAATGCGGTTTTCCTGAGGTTCGCGATCCACTTCCCAATTGGGATCGTACTCGGTGCGCTCGCTATTGTATTCGCTCTGGTCGAACTGGTCTTCGAGCAGGGCGTCCCGATCGACTTCCTCGGCCTCCTTGGGCAATTCCGCCTCTTCTTTCAGCCCCTCTTCCGGCTTCTCCGCGACCTCCTCGATCTCCTCCTCCAATTCCAAACCTTCTTCGAGCAGAGGATTGAGCTCCAATTCCTGCTTGAGATAGAGTTCCAGATCCAGTGTCGCCATCTGCAACAATTGCAGCGACTGAATGAGCTGAGGAGCCATCTTTTGTTGCAGGCTCATATTTTGCGAGATGCGCAGCATGGAATCCGTTCAGTTCAAGGAAAATAAAAGAGATAAAAACAGCCTATCCACAATTTCTATAAAACACTGTATATAAAGTAATATAAATCCCAGATTGGCCAAGCACTAATGGGTATGGTTCAAATCAGGGTAACACCCGCAAAAAGAAATGGCTTGTTGGTGCCGATAGAAAGGAGAGCAACTAACTCATCCTTATCAGAGGCCAACAAGCCATGTCCACATCTACTCCT
>Ga0114996_10008775_pt1 | contig 11162 bp, 6 predicted proteins | sample ArcticOcean_MG_C_4_FD_87039 | JGI IMG/M metagenome (GOLD analysis project Ga0114996, IMG submission 87039) | Marine microbial communities from western Arctic Ocean - ArcticOcean_MG_CB4_134 | ecosystem: Environmental > Aquatic > Marine > Oceanic | place: Arctic Ocean: Canada Basin | collected... | reverse complement strand
TGCGGTGGAGAGACCGCAACACCCACAGCTCCTGTTGCTCCTAAGGCGACTACGATCACGCTTTCCAGTTCTAGTGTTACCCTTGTCTCCCTAAGTGGAACGTCTCAATTGACGTCCACAGTAAAAAACCAAAACAGTGCAGCAATCACAGGACAGGCGGTGACGTGGTCCACATCGGACGCAGCAGTAGCGACGGTGAGTTCCTCAGGTCTGATCACTGCAGTAGCGAATGGGTCTGCCACGATCACAGCGACTTCGGGGTCACTGACTGCGACGACGACCATTACGGTGGGACAGGTGGCCGCAGCTCTTACGTTGTCCGACTCTACAGTGACGTTCACGTCTGTGGGTGATACCCTCACACTAATTCCGACCGTGAAGGATGGCGGCGGTGCAGCGATGACGGGTCAGACGGTGACGTGGTCTTCATCGGATGCTGCAGTTGCGACGGTGGACTCGGTTGGAATGGTAACTGCTGTGGCTAGTGGTACGTCTACGATCACAGCGACGAGTAGCACAGTCAGCTCAGTCACCAGTACTACGGATATAACTGTTACAGACTTCCTTCTCTCTGCGAATGGTGTGACGCTCACCTGCTCACCCGCTAGTGTCGGTGACACAGGTGTTGTGGATGGAGTCACCTACACCAAGCGATCAAGATCTCAGATCGACGCTCTTATTTCAGCACAGCCAGGACCGTATGGGCCCCTGACAACCACATGCACCAGTGGCGTCACGGACATGAGTGAGATGTTTGCTGGGGGGAAGGAGTGGCCGACCGACCCGTCAACGTTCAACGGGGACATCAGCTCTTGGGATGTCAGTAGCGTCACGGACATGAGTGAGATGTTTGCTGGGGGGCACGAGCCGTCAGCGTTCAATAGTAACATTAGTTCATGGGACGTCAGTAACGTCACCAACATGGGTTATATGTTCCGTAGAGCCGAAGCGTTCAATAGTAACATCGGGTCGTGGGACGTCAGTAACGTCACCAACATGGGTTATATGTTCTATGACGTCGCGGTATTCAATCAGGACATCAGCTCTTGGAACGTCAGTAACGTCACTAACATGGCCAACATGTTCAATGAAGCCGAAGCGTTCAATAGTAACATCGGGTCGTGGGACGTCAGTAACGTCACCAACATGGGTTATATGTTCACCATTGCCTCGGCGTTCAACCAGGACATTAGTTCTTGGGACGTCAGTAACGTCACCAGCATGGCCAACATGTTCAATGAAGCCGAAGCGTTCAATCAGGACATCAGCTCTTGGGACGTCAGTAACGTCACCCGCATGGATGATATGTTCAGGAAAACACCGTTCAACCAGGACATCGGCTCTTGGGACGTCAGTAACGTCACAGACATCACCGCCATGTTCAACGCTGCCTCGGCGTTCAACCAGGACATCAGCTCTTGGGACGTCAGTAACGTCACCGGCATGACCGGCATGTTCACCGCTGCCTCGGCGTTCAATCAGGACATCAGCTCTTGGGACGTCAGTAACGTCACCCGCATGGTCAACATGTTCTGGAATGCAGAGTCGTTCAATCAGGATATTGGCTCTTGGAACGTCGGCAACGTAACGAGTATGGAAAGTATGTTCACCGCTGCCTCGGCGTTCAATCAGAATTTGAGTGGATGGTGTGTCTCTAATATCAGTAGTAGTCCGACCAGTTTCGATACAGGTGCTACTGCATGGACTAATGCGGATCATCGCCCTGTATGGGGAACGTGTCCCTAATCGGAACATATAAGCAGTATTTTGCTCATCCGATGAGGAGGAAATGAAATGGACGAGAAAACCAAACAGTTTCTAAACAAAGTTAAAGGAGTAGCAATTATAGTTTTTGTTGGATACTTGATGTGGGTGATACGGTGAAAGTAATCCCCTAACTAGTAACTCTTGATAGCTAACAGGTAATACTTCTGCAGGATCTATCTATTTGTATGGCACTCCTATCCTAGATACTGAGTGAGTGAGTAAGTGATATCACATCCCAGCAACTTGCTTTATGGGGTATAGCACATATCAATTATTGGAGAAGTTAGGGGGCCAATAACAAGGAAGGTTCTATGGCTATTAAAGTTTTGGTATTCATTGCATCAGCATTGTGTCTTCTAGGTATAAGCCTATTCCTGCTCAATGCTTTGTGGTGGATCATTAGTTAACACTATCACCTAAGAATACTCATTAAAACCTCACGTTGTGACATAACATCTGTCTTGAGAGGAAAGAATATGAAAAATCAGAAAAACCTTATTGGCCGCAGAAATCTGCTTAAGTTGGGAGTGGCTGGCCTAGGTACAGGGTTCGCGACTAATCCCTTAGTTGTATCTGAAGAAAAGTCCAGACCTCAAAAAGTGATCGTTGATCTAGGTCCATCTCCTGAGCATTTGTTCAGAGATGATCCGATCGAGGTGGTTCGTATCGGGTTTGTCGGTGTTGGGCTTCAGGGAGGATCTCATGTAAGAAATTTCCTGAGAATTGATGGTGTGGAGATCGTAGCTATAGCCGAGATCAACGAAGCGAGAGCAGAGGAAGTGGCGAGTTGGATAACATCAGAAAAGAAAAAGCGTCCCACTCTATACACCAATGGTGAAACTGATTTTATGCGTATGTGCGAGCAAGAGGATTTAGATCTGGTCTTCACGGCAACGCCTTGGGAATGGCATGTACCGGTTTGCTTGGCTGCTATGGAGAATGACAAACATGCCGCCACAGAAGTTCCTGCCGCTTACACTGTAGAAGATTGCTGGAAGTTGGTTGAATGGGCTGAAAAATATGAGAAACACTGTGTAATGATGGAGAACTGTAATTATGATCGCCCTGAAATGATGGTGTTTAATCTTGTAAGAAAAGGTTTGCTAGGTGAATTGATGCACGCTGAATGTGGGTATCTACACGACCTGCGAGAGATCAAATTTGAGGACAAGAATGAGGGATTATGGAGAAGGGCTCACGCTATGTATAGGGACGGAAATTTTTATCCGACTCATGGCTTGGGACCAGTAGCCAACGTGATGAACATTAATAGGGGCGATCAATTGGACTACATCGTCTCTATGAGCACTCCCTCGAGAGGATTGGATAATTGGGCTAAGAGCCACTACCCGGAAGATCATTTGAAAAGAAAAGAGACATTTGTCCAGGGTGATGTTAACACAACCATGATTAAAACAGTCCACGGTAAGACGATATTTGTAAGTCACGACACAAACTTGCCTCGACCTTATTCGAGGATCCACATGGTACAAGGTACAAAAGGGATTTTTCAGGGTTACCCTAATAGAATTTATGTGGAAGGAGTTTCTCCTAATCATACTTGGGAGAACTGGATGGAATGGCGTGACGAATTCGACCATCCGATATGGCGAAACCTGGAAAAAGAATCTGAAGGGGCCGGTCATGGAGGAATGGACTTCATAGAAGATTATCAGCTTATCAAAGCTCTTCGAGAAGGAAGACCCACAGATATGAACGTCTACGATGCAGCGGTGTTGTCAGTCGTGTCTCCTTTAACAGAGTGGTCCGTCGCTAATAGGTCTCAACCCATTGATGTCCCTGATTTTACGAGAGGAAGATGGGCGGAATGGCCACAGTTGGATTTCCTCTAAACACCATTTTGCTCATTCGATTAGTGCCGTATACTGAATAGACACCTGATGGAGGAGCTATGAAAAAGATACTGATGTTGGTAGTGGCTCTGATGGCTTTGGGATCAGGGAATGCTTCTGGGCAAGAGGTGACTATTGAAGCAAAAGCAAAAGTCACAGAAGAAATTCGGGCTATTCAGACTTATCCCTTTTCAAATCCGAATCCAGTACCCATGCTAACCGAAGATTCGCGCTTATATCCGTATCATAGATTTGAGGGGTATGCGCACGAAAGTCAAAGAAAGGAATGGAAGGTAGTAAAACTTGAAAATGAGTGGATTGAACTCTGGATACTGCCTGAGGTCGGAGGAAAAATTTGGGGAGCAAGGGTCAAAAAGACTGGGAACGAGTTCATCTATCGAAATGAAGTGATGAAATTTCGCAACATCGCATTGCGAGGCCCGTGGACTTCCGGAGGAATCGAATTCAATTTCGGAGTTATTGGTCATGCTCCTAGCACGGCGTCGCCAGTTGATTACATCACCAGAGAAAATGACGACGGTAGCGTAAGCGTAATTGTGGGAGCTATGGATTTGCCCTCTCGGACTCACTGGAGAGTCGAAGTTAGATTGCCCTCGGACAGGGCTTATTTCGAAACCAGAGTTCTGTGGAGGAACCCGACAACGCAGGAACAAGCTTACTATAATTGGATGACCGCTGCGGCGTTTGCACAAGATGATCTCGTTATGACTATTCCTGGGAACGCTTACTTGGGGCATCCTGGAGAAAGATATGACTGGCCAATAGATGACAAGGGAAAATTGCTGTCCGCCTATAGAGAGAATGCTTTTGGAGGGAACAAGTCTTTCCATGTAGTAGGTGAAATGGCTGACTTTTTTGGAGGCTACTACAAGAGCGATGATTATGGCTTTGGCCACTGGTCGAAATATGGGGATATGCCTGGTCAAAAACTTTGGCTTTGGGCATTGTCAGAACAGGGAGGAATATGGGAGGATTTACTGACCGATTCGGACGGACAGTATGTTGAGTTCCAGGCAGGTCGCCTCTTAGTTCAATACTCACCAAACGGCGATGTGAACCCGATTTCCCAAGTCGGATTTGACCCTGGTGCCACAGATCGTTGGGTGGAGACGTGGTTTCCACTTGAAGAGCTTCAGGGACTGACTCAGGCATCCAGAGACGGAGCTATGTTCGTCGAGATCAACGAAGATGAAGTTCTGATTCGCACCCACTCATTCATTTCTATAGAAGACACCCTCAAAGTTTTTGTGAATGACGATCTGATCCTCGTGAGCCCTGAGTCGATGGAACCTTTACAGGTGATAGCTCATACATTTAGCCGGGAAGAGCTTGATCTACAGACCCTCGATCCTCTGGGTTCGAATAAGATTACCGTCAAGTGGCCGACTTTGCGCCTCGAGCATGTAGTTAAGGGTGAGGGCTCATTCCTTTCTAAACCATTTACGACTGATTTGACGTCAATTAACGAGACACCAGACGTAGATAGAGAGGTGCTAGCTGGAATGCAGCTATTGAAAGGCCGAGAACTCCCAGAAGCTAGAGTGCGACTAGAAGCGGCGCTTGAGTTGGAGGAGTGGAACAGAAAGGCTTTACTAGGTATGGCAGATATAGAGTTTAGGCGAGGCAGGTACGATGAAGGTCTAATCTTTGCAGAGAGACTGCTTCAGTTGGATGCGTATGATTTTGATGCAAATTTTATAGCAGGGAAGCTATACAGAGCGAAAGGGAATATCATAGATGCTACCGAATCATTCGGCTGGGCTGCACGTTCAATGGCATACCGGAGTGTCTCCTATCTGCAGCTCGCGGAACTCTCCTTTGTGGAAAGAGACTGGATTGAAGCAGAGAATTACGTCTCTTTGTCACTAGACTATGATGCTTACAATCTCTCGGCACTCAATTTGTGGGCAGCTCTAAAGCGAATAACGGAATCTCTGAGCGAATGGAACGAAATTATTGATCGAGCGTTTACTATAGATGCCCTCCATCACCCAGCAGCTGTGGAAAGATATCTACTAGCTGTTCATAGTGGTTCCCCTGTAGATGAACAAATCACTGAGCTAATGCAGAACATAAGTAGCGAATACCCAGAACAAACAATATTAGAAATAGTGATAGACTATATACGTATTGGAAGGACTGTGGATGCTTTGGTTATTCTCGATGGAATTCAGACAGAACTAGATTCTCCTCTTTTAGAGTTGTGGCGATCATACCTGAATCAAGATGCAAATGAACTAGAACAAGGTATTGATCCTAGCTTTGTCTTCCCTTACCGGAGGGAGTCGATTGAGGTCCTCCAGTGGGCAGTCGGCGAGAGTGAGCATTGGTCTTGGGGGTATTTGTTAAGTTTAAACCTTTGGGCCAGGGATAGAACTACCGAGGCCGCCAAATTGCTAATCGATCTAGGAGAAACTCCAACTTATGCCCCCGTATTCATTTCTAGAGCTCTAATTAAACCTTTGGTCGAAGATCAAGAGTTGGCTACAAAGATCAATGAAGAAATGGACCTAGGGAGAGCAGTTAGGTATGGAGCACAAGAACGAGTTACCCACATGGAGTTGATAAAATATCTTCGAAGCAGTGGTCGGTGGGGAGATGCAGTGTCAGTAAGCATTAACGCAAGAAATTACTTCCCTAATGATTTTGACTTAGAACTGCTTCATGCCAGTTCTTTGAATGAGTTGGGAGAATATACCAGTGCTCTAAAGATCTTGGATCAGATACAAGTCCTGCCCTCTGAAATGTCCTCTGAGAGTCATGAAATTTTTGCTACAGCTAATTTACTAGCTGGGCTCGAAGCACTGGCTGAAAGAAAAATTGAGGAAGCTCTCGAATATTTTCAAACTTCTACTACCTGGCCAGAACGTCTGGGGTTAGGGCGGCCTTTCGAACCGGAAGAAAGACTGGCGAATTTCTTAAGATCCAAGGCACTTAGGATGCTTGGAAGAAATCAAGAGGCACGGATAGCACTTATATCTGTCATCGACCAAACTCCTAATTCATTGGTAGAGCAGGGTATTACCGAGGGGGGTATAGATATAATTTCTGCTAGAGCGTTTATTGATTTAGAAAAATTCGACCAGTTGGCAGTTCACCAAGAGTTTGTAGGGCCTAAGTCTGAAGTGCTGAATAGAGCTACTGAGCTAGTTGCTGAAGGGAAACATCCCAGTCAAGCTATAGTGGAAGCAGTAACTAGTTTGATGAGTGGGGTGGTGGATGTCGAAGAGAAAATATTATATGCAGCTTCGATTTTAGGAGTATGCCGATGATAATCTTAAGGGCACCCCGGTTTTTTACTTTAGATTCCCACTGGACGCAGGTTTCCGCTCCCTGCTTCACCTGGTAATGCTTCTAGAAACAGTGGGCTTCTAAGGCAACAACTGAGCAAGATTTGATGCTTACCAGCTCAGCTTCGATGATTGCGACCGATTCAGCTGCCTGCTTCAATAAATCTATATCCGTTCTTTTGTTACTTAGAATATCATCCACAAAAGAACGGATTTCAAATTCATAGCCCATTCCTTCATCTAGCTTTATGATTTCAGGTTCACAGCCTGATCGAAACAACCTGAGTGTTTCTTCGTTATCCAACAGATAACAAGCAGTCGCGCTTTCGAAATTTGCTATGTACGACATGTTGAATCCATAGCCTTCTTGCATTGTCCATGTCCCCTCAGCAGTTACAAGGGGGGTCTTCTGGGGCTGGTCATAAATATACTGAGTAGCCACATGGTCGATACCCCCACTTGGCCCTTTATAGCCCTGACTGAAAACCGCCTTTGGCATGCCAAAACAATGATTAATAAAGTCAGTGTCATGAATATGAAGGTCTAATAGGGCCCCTCCGCATTCATCATCATTGGAATAAAATGTTCCTGGCGGATGACTGGTTTGGCGCTTACAGGTGAAAGAAAGACAGTCGCCATACTCTTTGTTGTCTATAATATTTTTCAGCCAAACCCAAGCAGGCCAGTAACGAAGGCACATTGCAACCATAACATTAGAAGAGGAATTAGTTGCCAATTGAACTATTTGTTTTGCTTCATCATAAGTACGTGCTAACGGCTTCTCTACCAATACATGTTTACCTTTAGCCAGGGCCGCTTCAACAAGAATGAAGTGTAGGTTTGTTCCAACGCAAATGTCGACCAGCTCGATGTCTGGGTCGTCAATCAAGTCCATCCCGTCAAGATATTGCTTGGTTTCAAGCCCTGTAACACTACCCTGGGCTTGGCCGCCAATGTTGCCTTCGGCCCTACTAGAACCATCAAGCCTACTTTTTTTTAAATCAGAAACAGCAACTACTTCTACTTCACTGATTTGTGAATAAATATCTAAATGGGTTGAACCCATGCTACCCAAACCAATAATGCCAACTTTCAGTTTTTCAGCCATAATGCCTTAATAGATTTAAGTTGAACTGTTGAAATCAAATAGCTGATTCATTGCAGCAGAGGTGCGAGCCAAGAGCGTCTCATCCCAGGGCAACATTTCTGCAACAATTGTGCCTTGATAGTCAATTGCTTTGATGGCATCTATTGTCTCTTTCCAAGGAACATCGCCTGTGCCTAAATCGCAGAAACTAAAGCTGCCTGTCCAATCAAAATTTTCCCGATAATCTTTGATGTGGACTCTTTTAATTCTAGGGCCTAACAATTCAACCCAATGCGGTGGGTATTGTTGATAGCCAAGTAAGTTGCCGACATCTAAATAAACACCCAATTTTTTTGAATCAAAAGAATCTACAAAATCTCTCAGTTCAATCGGTGAATAAAATAGGCCATTCCATACATTTTCAATACACAAATCTATGTCCAAGTCTTCAGCTATTGGCAGCAACTCATTGATCGCTTTTCGTGCACGCTCGAGTGCCTTGTCATAGCGAACTATCTCACTAGAAATCGGGCTTTTAACAACCCCAGGAACGTATAACAACGCCCTACAATCTAAATAGCTTGCCACCTTTAGTGCGTCTTTATGAAGATTGACAGATTGTTTTCGCATAGCCTCATTGTTACTCGTTGGATTAATTGCCCAACTCATACCGCTTGCCAGACTGTCAACAAAAAGGCCAGAATCATCAATTTGTTGTCGAATTTGCTGACACTCATTTTGAGTGGTTGAAGTAGCGAGTACGCCTTGAGTCGATATTGCCAATTCAAGCGCATCGAAGCCATAAGATTTGGTTTGTTTGAGGGCTGATTCTATAGGGTGTTCGCCTTCGAGCCCATTTTCAAAAGATAAATAGCTGATCCCTTTAATCATTAGATACTCCCTTCCATCAATATAATGAGTCCAACTCTTTCCATGTTTCAGTCATATCAATAATTTTCCCTTAATTCGATTTTCATCTATTGCCACCAAGCTAGCTAGTAGCGTGTAGACAGGCGAGAACTTTCAAGTCGGTGAGATAAGGATTCTTCTGGAAAATCCATCCCAAAAAATGTGGCCACTACAGATACAGCTAGATACTTCTACAGCATCTAATTATCTGTGCGGCACTCCTATTCTAGTTACTGATTGCACTTAGATTTTGCTCATTCGATTAGTGTCGTATAGTGAACAGAAAAGGTTAAGAGACTTCCTTCACAATGTTCTTAGCCACACGTGCTCGGTCAGCAAAATCCTCCATAAATCTATCTACTTTTGTTTTTTTCCTGAGGAATCCCAGTGAGTTTCCAATGGAGCTGATTTTACGAAGCATCCCAGCGGTTTGCGATTCGCAGGAAAGATCTCCAAGCATGAGTTTTAGTAACAGCAACTCAGGTTGATTCTTTGGGTCTTGTGCAAAGATGGCTTGACTTGTTTGCTTCTCAGATTGAAAAGTCGTTCCTTGGAAATAATCTTCTTTGTCTGGAATACACATCTGGATTATCGTTTCTTCGGCCACATTGGCTAAGATTCTACCAAAAAATTCATCTCTCGTTTCATCAGACCTTTGTGATCGCTTGATTCTTTTCAAATGGATTGTTTCCAGTTGTTTTCTGGGTTGATAGATTTCCCATCCTGGCCATCTGACTTTTAGTTCTGATTTATTATCAAGACCAACAATGACTTCGCCACTATCTTTCAAGAATTCCTTGATGTCCTCAGTGACTTGCGGGTTCCCCCCATTTACCAGAAAACGTCTAGTTAATTCGAGACAACTCTGGAAAAATCCGTTTGCACGAGCCATTTCATAGCCTTCAGGTCGTTCAAGTGGATCTTCCCGCCATCCCCAAACGACCTGGTTCGAGAACCAATGCTGAGCTTCTACTAGGGCGTGAGTCCACACTTCATCTTCAGAGTCTAGGATTGTGGGAATAACCGATTTTAAATCCGACGGACTTAATCCTGACAGTATAGGGCCTACCAGGGATACCATTTCCACTATTTTGTCTGGATTTTCACTCAGGAACGCCTCCAGGAAAAGCTTAGGAGTCGTCTCCACTTTAGCATGACTCAAGCTGGATTGATCTCTGAATTGGTTGGCCAACCAGTTGGGGATACGAACTTGGCCTACCTTGAGAGAGGCTTCCGGGAGTAACTCTGAGAGTTCGGTGGATACTTCAGTCATTTTAGACTCCTACTTATCGGTACAGGCGAAATGATTGGACAACCCTTATTCCAGTCCTTATGCTAATCTCTTGTATGGTGTAATTCAACTCACTCTAATATCTGGATTCATACATGAATGGTCTGGTATATGCATCCGGTTTTATCTTATTGGCCCTGGCATCAAAAAAACTGATCGTATTCTGGCAGAAGCGAAGGAGTCAAAGAGAAATAGATAAGCTGAATGAATCTTATTTAAAAAGCAGGAGATAGGTCGATTCGAGTCACCTTACTAGGTCTCTTTTTTGAAATAGACATACAGCAAAGGGCCGAAAATTAACATAGCAAAGAAAATTAAATTTATTTTAGTCATGTACAGACTTGGAAGGTATCTATGAAGTGTATCTCTTGTTCCCATGAATGGAAGCGAACCAAGTTGACCGAGTACCTCTCATTATTATCGAGATGTTCACACTGTGGGAGCCGGCTTGTAATGCGCAATGATTTTCTCCTGTCTATATTACGTTTTCTGAAAAAGATTACCAGCAAGATGGTAAACTAGCTTAATAAAGGCACTTTGCCCTCCTTGGGGCGAGTCAAGGTCGCTTGCCACCTCTGATTCGCGACATAAATGATTCTAGTATGTGCTCACGAAACTCAGCTTTGAGTATCTAGCGCCTGCCAACAATGCAGAGCTGCAGTACTCCGATAAGGCTTCCATAGTTGGCTTCTTTCCAGTATGGCTTTTGGGAGAGGCCTCGCTTTGAGTTTAAAAATTATAGCGTATCCTTTCTGGACACCAAGATCGGCCACTGGCATTATATCTTGTCTCCCGAGTTTAAAAATCAAGATCATTTCTGCCGTCCACCTTCCGATACCCTTAACTTGCATCAACGCATTGATGATGTCAGCGTCACTCAATGAGTGCATTTGATGTTCTTGAGGAATGCTTCCGTTGGAGATCTTCTCTGCTGTTGATATAAG
>Ga0114996_10008772_pt1 | contig 11163 bp, 14 predicted proteins | sample ArcticOcean_MG_C_4_FD_87039 | JGI IMG/M metagenome (GOLD analysis project Ga0114996, IMG submission 87039) | Marine microbial communities from western Arctic Ocean - ArcticOcean_MG_CB4_134 | ecosystem: Environmental > Aquatic > Marine > Oceanic | place: Arctic Ocean: Canada Basin | collected... | reverse complement strand
TGAACGGTATCTCCACCCAGATCAATTTTAAGACCTTCTGGACTGTTGAGAGCGATAATTTTTCCATGATCGATGATGGCAATTCTATTACAATTTTCTGCTTCATCCATGTAATGTGTAGTCATGAATATAGTGATTTTATCTTTTAATCTAATTTCATTTATATGATCCCAAATTTTTCTTCGTGTTTGAGGGTCTAATCCTAATGTTGGTTCGTCTAAAAATAAAACTTTTGGTAAATGAAGAAGACCTCTAGCTATTTCAAGCCTTCGTTTCATTCCTCCAGAATAATTACGTACATTTTCTTTTCTACGCTCCCATAGATCCATCATTTTAAGTAAATTTTCTGCACGTTCAGAAATTAGACTTTTAGACATGTTATAAGCGTAGCCATGAAATTTTATATTTTCTTCAGCTGTTAGATAGTCATCAAGGGTTGTGTCTTGGAAAACTAATCCTATTCGTTTTCTGATTTCACTCTGGTTCCGAGAAATTTCCAAGTTATCTAGATATGCTTCTCCGGATGACTGCTTTAGGAGGGTACAGAGTACGTTTATAGTAGTAGTTTTACCTGCTCCATTTGGGCCTAAAAATCCGAAAATTTCACCTTGTTTTACAGAAAAAGATATTCCTTTGACAGCTTCTACTTTTTTGTAGTTTTTATACAGGTTTTTAACTTCGATTATTTGCATAACGTTCTACTTCAATTTTGTTATTGATTTTGAAATAGCTAAATAAGATTTAATGATTGTGAATTTGTAAAGGAAATTTTGATAGTGGAATAATTTTTTTATCCACAATAGTTACATCGTATATTACTAGGAGAAAAAATATCTTCTTTGTTAGCTTCAAGCATGGCATAATCTAACAGTACGCGAGTTGCTTTAGAGATGTCACCTAGTTCATATTTATCAGTAATATCTTCTAACCAGTTTAATTGATTACTTTCAATCTGAATAGATATAGGAGTTTTATTTTTTTTAGGCAATCTTTATTCCTTTATGATTTTGGAGATTTAAAAAACAAGTTATTATAATCTGGAATAAGCGTCTTTAAGCAATTGCTCTGTTTCTACCCATCCTAGGCATGAATCTGTTATAGAAATTCCGTAATCAAGTTTGTCTGGGTTTGATTCATCAAGATTTTGATTTCCAGAATTTAGATGGCTTTCTAGCATTACACCAATAATATTGGAATTGCCGTTCAATCTTTGTTGCAATATTGACTCAAATACTTTAGGTTCGTTTTTATAATCTTTACCTGAGTTAGCATGCGAACAATCTATTATTAAGTGGCTATTCATGTTCGCTTTTTGTAATAATTGGATAGATTTTTTTACAGACTCGGAATCATAATTTGGTCCAGATGATCCACCTCTTAAAACTAGATGTGAATTTGGATTGCCTTTTGTTAAAACCATTGAGGCTTTCCCGCTAGAATCCACACCCAAAAACCCATGCTTTGCGCTTGATGATACTATTGCATCAACTGCAAGCTGAATGCTTCCACCAGTTCCGTTTTTAAAACCAACAGGCATGCTTAATCCGCTAGCCATTTGCCTGTGTGTTTGACTCTCTGCAGTTCTGGCTCCAATAGCTGCCCATGAAACAAAATCAGCTATGTATTGAGGAGTAATCGGATCTACAAATTCTGTTGCACATAAAACACCTAAATCAGATACTTCTCTAAGAAAAGATCTAGCTCTTAAAAGTCCAGACTCAATGTCAAAACTGCCATTTAAATCGGGATCGTATATCATGCCTTTCCAGCCTATAGTAGTTCTAGGCTTTTCAAAATAAACTCTCATAACTGTGACAATTTTAGAAGATAGTTGAGCCGATAAATTTTTCAATTTTTTTGCATATTCTGTTCCTCCTGCAATATCGTGTATGGAGCATGGGCCAACAATCACAAGGAAACGATCATCAGATCCATTTAAAATATTATTTAATGTCACTCTCCCTTTACTAACAAGAGATACTGTTTCATCTGATATTGAGATTTGTTTATTGTATTCACTTGGTGAAGGTAAAGTTTGAATATTTTCTATATTGATATTACTTAACTGTCTCATATGGAATAATTAAATCTCTTTCTAAAATAATGATTTGAATATATCAATAGCTATAAGTTTAGTCAACGAATATTAGGTACATCTGTTTGGTTTATATGCAACAAATTTTTCATTTTTTTCAATTTTCTCGAAGGGATTTTGCATTTTTGAGATACTGGAAATTTTTTGATAACTCTTTTTGAGATTTATTTGAATTTATTAGTAACAAAACTCTAATACAGTATTTTAAATCTGAAGAAATTGGAGCTTGGGATAGGTCTAGCAATGGAACAAAATCCCAATCCAATTTTTTTCTTGCTACGGTCGCCGGATTATACTTTGTAATATCTGGTGAAATTGAAAATATTGCTGCAGCAATATTTTCTACTTCGATATCGCTTGCACTTATGCATGCTTGAAGCAGCTCTAATGTGGCTTCTTCAATTTCAGATTTGGAATTTCCGTCTGAAGTTGTTGCCCCTCTGATTCCTCTTAATTGGTTCATAAATGTTTAGTTAGTAATTTATAGTTTATATGGGTTTTGATTGTAGATTAAATTATAACAGGTTGAAATTGATTTATTTTATTTGGCTTTAAGATGGTTATGAAATTTCAGTTTTGAGAGATTTAATAAAGTTGATGGCTTTGTCAACAACTTCAGTTTCTTCACAGTCCATAATTGAATTTAACAAACTACTCCCTACTATTACTCCGTCAGCAAATTTACCAATTTTTTCAATTTGATCAGATGTTGAAATTCCGAAACCAATTAATATAGGGAGTTTAGTTTTTTTTCTAATTTGGCTTACAAATGATTCTAAACCTTTATAATCTAACTTTTTTCTTGCTCCGGTTACTCCTTTTACACTTACACAATAAATAAACCCCTTGGCATGTTTGCAAATTTTATTTATTCTCTCAGGAGTACTTGTAGGAGCTATTAATGGAATCAAATGAATTCTATATTTATTGCAAATAATTCTAATTTGACCAGATTCTTCTACAGGTAAGTCAGGAATGATAATTCCATCTACTCCGGAGTCTGATGATTTTTTCACGAAATTATTAAGGCCATATTTCAAGATTGGATTAAAATATCCCATCAAAATTATTGGAGATTTATTATTGGAGATTCTCACTTTTTTAGCGGCTTTAATACATGAATCAAGCGTGATTCCTTGAGAGAGTGCTATTTGGCTAGTTTTTTGAATTGTTGGACCTTCGGCAATTGGGTCACTAAAGGGTATTCCTAATTCAATCATATCCACTTCATTTTTTAGAAGTTTTGATGCAATATCTATAGATACATTCTCAGAAGGGAAGCCTACAGTGATAAAAGAAGACATAATTATTTTCGAAGATTTCTTTGATTCTTTAATTATTTGGTCTATCCTGTTAGTTAAAATGAAATTTAAATCCTTAATTTTATTTGATTAATCTAAATATTAGAGAAATAGAATTATACGAAGAATGTGAAATAAAAGATGGCCAAATTGATTTTGATTTTATATATACGAATGAAAATAACATACTTGAGAAAAAAAATACTGGCATAAATAACAATAATTTTGATTCATTGTAATAATTAAAATGAAATAAAGCAAAAACAACAGAAGTGATCATTATAGAATTTAAAGTATTAAGGTGCTTTTTAATCGAGACAAGCACAAATCCTCTAAAAAAGATTTCTTCAGCAAATGGGGCAAATGCAATTTTGGCTATTAAAGTTAAATATAGATATTTTTCTGTTATTGAAGAATTAGGATAATTGATTTCATTAAAATCAATAGAAATTGAATTCAAAATTAGATTATAAGAGCCAGTGAATAGTAAATTGATTATTACAATCAGAACTGAAAATAAAATAAATTTTTTTTCAGTTTTCTGAATACCAAGAAATTTTAGAGGAATTCGGTATTTTTTAATTGAGAAAACCCAAGTGAATATTAGTATTAAAATTGGGAAATGTAATTCTTGGAAAATTTTCGAAAATATATTTGGGCTGGCTGAAATTAAAAATATATTATTAAGAAATAAGCTGCTCAAAACTATTGATATAGTCGCAAGTATGGAATCTAGAAGGGACCAGTGTTTATTTTGGTTATCGAAGGTCATAAAAATGTATCAAAGCCTATATATTTTGTATTGCAGTTTTCAAAATTTGTTTTATTACTTTCAATGAATATGTTAAATTTAGTCTACATCAAATATAAATAATATAGCTGAAAGAATGGAATAAAAATGAATGAATGTGCTTTTTCTATAGAACATGGTAATCAGTCTAAGAGGTTTGAATTGAAGTGTGATCATAGGGAGGGGGTTTTGTATATCATTCCAAGTGAAGCTTCTTGGGTTTGTGCTGAGTCATCATTTCATGCTCATGCTTTGGAAGGATTTTTTAGTGATTTGTTGAAAATAACTGATCCTGAAATAGAAGATTTATTCAATAAATGGGGTTTGTCCTATAGGTCCAAGAAGATAGATATTAAAGGATAAGATTAATCGTTACCTTGGCCTGTTTAAGTATTTTTATGTATGATTTTGATCTTAAAAATATCTCTGAGCATTTTGAATGAATCTCTAATGGAGTTAATTTGACTTTGGTTTTTGTGTTCCCAAATTATTGGAATTTCAATTGTTTTGATTTCATGTTTTTTAGCTAGGTATAATATTTCTACATCAAAGGTAAAACCTTCTAATTGTTGTAAATTAAATAATTTTTCTGATACATCTTTTTTGAAACACTTGAATCCGCACTGAGTGTCTTTAAATGGTATTGGAAGTAGTGTCCTAACAATTCTATTAAAGATTTTCGATCTAATTTGTCGAAAAATTGATTCACCATGTCTTTGAGAATCTTTCAGTTCTCTGGACCCTATAACAATTTCTACTGTAGAATCAAAATTTTCTATGAAATTTTCCAGATTTTCAATTGGCATAGAAAGATCTGCATCACACATAAATTTTAGAGAACCTCTAGATTTCAGCATGCCATTTTTTATAGCCCAACCTTTGCCAGCATGTGGAAGTTCTATGATTTTAATGTGGCTTTGATCAGACTTTCCTTTTTTATATTTTGCAATTTTTACAGTATTATCTGTACTGCCATCATCTACTATTACCAATTCCCAGGTGTAAATTTGTTGGCTTAAGTATGCAACAATTTTTTTGATTGTTTGCCCAAGAATTTTTTCTTCATTGAAGACAGGAACAATTATTGAAATAAAAATATCATCTGATTTTTTACTGTGTAATTTACTCAAAATAAGGAGGCTTGGTCAGTTGAATTTTTTTTAGGGAATTTAAGATTTAGATGTTTATATGCACGTTCAGTTAGAAGTCGTCCCTTTTTAGTTCTTTCCAAAAATCCTATTTGAATTAGATATGGTTCATATACATCTTCTATTGTTTCTGATTCTTCACTAATCGAAGTAGCTAAAGTGTCTATTCCAACTGGGCCACCTTTAAATTTGTCAATAATTGACATTAGTAATAAATGGTCATTATTATCTAAGCCAATTTCATCTACTTCAAGTTGAGTTAACGCTTCTCGAGCAATAATTCCTGTGATTTTATTGTCAGCCTTGACCTGTGCATAATCTCTAACTCGCCTAAGGAGACGATTTGCTATTCTAGGTGTTCCTCGGGACCTTTTAGCAATTTCATTTATTCCTTCAATATCTGTTTCGATATTAGTGATAAAAACAGATCTTTTAACAATCATTTCCATTGATTTATTGTCATAGAAATTTAGTCGAAATACAGATCCAAATCTGTCTCTTAAAGGCGAGCTAACCATTCCGTATCTAGTGGTAGCACCAACAAGCGTGAATGGTTGAATTGGAAGATTCATACTTCTGGCCTTGAGCCCTTTATCAATCATCCATGAAACTACGAAGTCTTCCATAGCACTGTAAAGAATTTCTTCTACTGTCCTATTAAGTCTATGAATTTCGTCTATGAATAAAATCTCTCCTTTTTGCAACCTCGTTAAAATAGAAACCATGTCTCCAGCTCTTTCTATAGCTGGTCCGGAAGTTATTTTTATTGGAGATTCCATCTCATTTGCTAAGATTGTTGATAGTGTTGTTTTTCCTAGACCTGGAGGTCCGTATAGCAATGTGTGATCTAAAGTTTCTTTACGTTGTTTTGCTGCAGAAATAGATATTTTTAAATTCTCGACTATTTTAGTTTGACCTATGTAATCTTTTAAAGATTTAGGTCTTAAACTGTAGTCTATATGACTGTCATTTGTTTGTTGAATTCCAGATACAACGCGGTCAGTCAATGTGAATCCTTTAAATTTTTTGAAATCTATGTACAGAGTTTACTATAAAAAACTCTATTTGTTATTTTATTTTTGATATTTTATTTTAAGATGTATTATATTTTTTATTTATCAGTAATTTCTGAACACTTAATCCGATTTTGTAGTATTATTTGTATGTGCACTTTAAACCTACAAGTGAGTTGATTATAAATGGAGACTAATTAATATGTGGTTTATTAGTTTGATTGTTATTCTGATTTTGATAACTGTTTTCATCATTATGATTGTTTCTAAATTAGTGTCTGAGCAGTATGAAGCGTCTTCGATGGCGTATTACAATTGCGATTTAAAAAAACTTTGGGATTTAGTTACTGATTCTGCTAATCAAGCTGCTTGGAGGACAGCTATCATTAGAGTTGAAAAACTCTCTGATATATCAGGTAGGAATATTTGGAAAGAATTCAATTCAAATGGTCAAGTGATGAAAATTGAAACGTCAGAATATTCTCCTATGAGAAGGTTAGTTAGAAGATTGATAAATGAAAATCAGGATGGGGAAATTATTTGGATTTATGATTTTGCTGAAGTTGGTGAAGTTTCGACACTTACTGTGTCTGAGCAGGGCAAAATGCTAAACCCAATATTAAAATTAATTTCTAAATTTAATTCTTCAAAATCAGAAGTTTTAAATATGTATTTTCAAGACATTGCGAATGAATTAAAAGTCTCATTGAAAATTTGGAAAGCTTAATATTTTATTTGAAAATTTGGACAAATAATGAAATCAAAAGAAAATGATCAGATAGATAAAAGATTAGATAAGGCTTTTAATCTTAAATCGTTGGAAGGCTTGTTGTATACGGAAGATGATATTAAGGATTTTAATTACGAAAAAGATTTGGGGTTGCCTGGTCAATATCCGTTCACTCGAGGCATTCGGGACAATATGTATCAAGGACGATTTTGGACCATGAGGCAATATTCCGGATTTGCTTCTCCGGAAAAATCTAATCAAAGGTATATACATCTTCTGAAGCAAGGTCAGACGGGTTTAAGTGTTGCATTCGATTTGCCTACTCAGACTGGTTATGACTCAGATCATGAGTTGGCGTTTGGCGAAATTGGTCGTGCAGGTGTGCCAATCTGCAGTTTGATTGATATGGAAATATTATTAGAACAAATTCCACTTGATCAAATTAGTATTTCTATGACAATTAATTCAACTGCATCTATATTGCTTGCTATGTATATTGCTGTGGCCGAGAAAAAAGGTATTAAAAAAAGTAATTTAAGAGGCACTTTGCAAAATGATATATTGAAAGAATATATAGCTAGAGGCACATATATTTTCCCTCCAAAAGCAGCAATGAAAATTACCACAGATATTTTTGAATATTGTAGTGAAAACATGCCTTTATGGAATAGTATAAGTATAGGGGGATATCATATGAGAGAAGCAGGGGCAACTGCTTCTCAGGAGTTAGGATTTACATTTTCTAATGCTATTTCTTATGTCAGATCAGCAATAGATACTGGGTTGGAGATAGATGATTTTGCCCCAAGGCTTTCTTTTTTCTTTGCGTGTCAAAACGATTTTTTTGAAGAAATATGTAAATTTCGTGCTGCTAGGAGAATATGGGCTAAAATTATGAAAAATAGGTTTGGCGCAAAAAATCCTAAGTCTTGGAGCATGAGATTTCATTGTCAAACAGCAGGTGTTACTTTGACTGCTCAACAACCAGACAATAATATAGTTCGGACTACTATACAGGCATTAGCAGCCGTTTTAGGAGGAACTCAATCTCTACATGTTAATTCCAAAGATGAAGCATTGGCTTTACCTACGGAGGAATCTGTAGAAATTTCTTTGAGAACTCAACAAATTATTGCCCATGAGTCGGGAGTCATTGATGTGGTAGATCCACTTGGAGGATCTTATTTTATAGAGTCAAAAACTAATCAATTAGAGAAAGAAGCTTTTGAGTACATTGACAAAGTCGAACATTTAGGAGGTGCTATAAACGCTATAAGAAATAATTTTCAGTCTAAGGAAATTGAAAGTAGTGCATATTTACATCAGCTGGAGGTTGAATCTGGAAAGAAAGTAATTGTGGGCGTTAATAAATATGATTCTTCAAACAATTATGAAATCCAGAAAGATCAAATTAATATTGAAGATAATATTCGGCAAATTGATAGACTTGAAAAAATTAAAATAGATAGAGATAGTAATTTGGTAAAAAAAACTTTAGAAGATTTGGATTTCGCCGTCAAAAACAATCAAAATGTAATGCCATTTTTGATCGAATGTGTGAAAAGTTATGCAACTTTGGGTGAAATTTCAGAGGTGTTAGAAATAATTTTGGAGAATATGTTTAATATTCTAGATATAATTTTAATATATATTTTGATTTCAATTAAAATCTTCAATTAAGAGGTCGTATGTCTGATAAAAACTTGAATACCCACAATGCTTCGCCTGTATGCTTTGCAAGAAATGTAAATCATATTGGTATAACTGTAGAAGATATTAATAAGACAATAAAATTTTATTCTGAAATTTTTAGTTCTGATTTAGTTGAAATTCATAGAATAGAAGAACAAGAAGTATTTGCTGCTGTAATCGATATTGGTGATTGCAAACTTGAATTTATTCAACCAGTGAATTCAGATAGTTCTGTTACTAAATTCATCGATAAAAAGGGATATGGATTACACCATTTGTGTTTGGAGGTTTCTGATTTGGGAAATGTTTTAACAAAGTTGGATTTAAAAGGAATAAATTTAGTAGATAAAATTCCAAAGAAGGGATTAGTGGGAGACATAGCTTTTATTCATCCTAAATCTATGGGTGGAGTATTAATGGAATTGGTAGATTCTGACAGTATTAGGAGAAATTAAATTTTGCAATCTCCAAGAATGTTATTGAGTAAAGTTGGGTTGGACGGTCATGACAGAGGCGTTAAGGTTATATTAAGAGCTTTAAAAGATGCTGGAATTGATGTTTTTTATACAGGAATACGTAATACTCCGAAATCTATAGTTGAAATTGCAATTGATAAAAAAATTGATATTATTGGTATAAGTATTCTTTCTGGTTCACATTTGGATTTATTCCCTAAGATTTTTGATGAGTTATCCAAAAGGAATGCAAGAAACATTGTTGTGATTGCTGGTGGAATTATTCCAGATAGAGATAGAGTAATACTAGAAGATATGGGGGTGGAATTAATCCTTGGTCCAGGAAGTAATATCAATCAAATAATTGAATTCATCAAAAATTTCCAGAGGTAATGTTTTGTTTTTAATTTTATTGGAGATTTATAGATAATTTATAGATATGAGTAATACATCAAAAATAAATATTAATGGGGAAAAGATATTTGTCAGCTTTGAAGATGGTCATTTGGGCAAATATTTGGCCAGATCTCTTAGGTTAAATTGTGCTTGTGCTGAATGTATTGAGGAATGGACAGGGAAACCTCTTCTTGATCCTTATATTGTGGAGGCTAATATTGTTGCAGAAGATTATTTGTTAGTAGGAAAATATGCTGTGCAATTTCTTTGGAGTGACGGACATTTTACAGGTATTTTCCCATTTGAAATTTTAAAAAAACTTTGTGAATGTGAAATTTGTAACCCTAAGTAGTTTGTTAGCCTCCGATATGATACATTTCAACTTTTTTCGTTGATTTGTTGGGTTTACTAGATCGATCAATAGAGTATTTATCTTCTCTAGATAACCATGTTTTTTTAATTAATGATTTTAATTCTTTTTTGTTGTTGTTTGATCGTAATAATTTCTTGACATCAGTTCCAGTATTACTAAATAAGCAAGTGTATAGATTGCCTTCTGGTGATAATCTGAGTCGTGTGCAGTTACCACAAAAAGGCTGTGTTACAGAAGCTATAATTCCAATTTCTCCAGAACCGTCTTTGTATTTGTATCTCGATGCTACTTCCCCAAAGTATGTGGGGTTTGTTGGTTCTATAGGTATTTTGGAATTAATGATTTCTACAATTTCTTTAGCCGGGACCACTTTATCTAAATTCCATTGATTTAGTGTTCCTACATCCATAAATTCAATAAATCTTAAAATATGACCTTTTTCTCTGAAATATTCAGCCATTTCAAGAATAGAATTTTCATTGATCCCTCTTTCAACGACGCAATTGATTTTGATAGGGCTGAATCCTGCTTTTTCAGCAGCTTCTATTCCTGTCAATACTTTTGACACATTCACATTTCTTCCATTAATTTTTTTGAAAATTTCGTTATCTAAACTATCTAAACTAACAGTTATACGATTTATTCCAGAATTTTTTAACTTTTGGGCTTTGCTTGGTAATAAATATCCATTTGTTGTGAGTGTTAATTCTTTTATTCCCGCGATGTTAGCTAAGGGAGAAATTAGATCTTCGATTTTATTCCTTAGTAATGGCTCTCCTCCTGTCAAGCGAATTTTTTGCACTCCCATTTCCACTAATATTTCGGTTATAGTGATTATTTCTTGAAACGTTAGCAGAGAGGATTTGTCGATAAATTTATATCTATGTCCATAAATTTGTTCTGGCATACAATACGTACATCGAAAATTACATCTGTCTGTAACAGATATTCTCAGATCCTTGATAGGCCTAGATAATTTATCGGTAATTGTAGATTTGCTTTTCATTTGTATAAAATATTTTTCTAATTTAGATGTGAACTTAAATTTTATCAGCTATTTAGATGTTTCAAAATCTTTTTAGCTGCGGTTGCTCTATGGCTAATATTATTTTTTTGCTTTAAATCTAATTGAGCAACAGTTTTATTATATTTTGGTAAGTATAATATAGG
>Ga0114996_10008766_pt1 | contig 11169 bp, 7 predicted proteins | sample ArcticOcean_MG_C_4_FD_87039 | JGI IMG/M metagenome (GOLD analysis project Ga0114996, IMG submission 87039) | Marine microbial communities from western Arctic Ocean - ArcticOcean_MG_CB4_134 | ecosystem: Environmental > Aquatic > Marine > Oceanic | place: Arctic Ocean: Canada Basin | collected... | reverse complement strand
GCAGGAATAACGTGAAAATAAAGATTCAGTATCTAGGATTACTTAGTAGTACACTTGGATGTGGAGAAGAGGAACTGACTTTAGAATCTGATGCTTCAGTACAAGATTGCCTCAAACATCTCTCGGAAAAATATGGGGAACAATTTACATCTGTAATGTTTCGATCTAGTGGCAAACTTCGCCCTATGACCCGAGTACTAGTAAATGACGAGGATATTAGAGATGGGGATGGCGTAAACACCAAATTAAACCACCACCTAGAAATGTCACTGACAGTTGGAATTTATCCATCATCTGGTGGTTCTACTTAATAAATTCTGAAAGGACTATATCTTATGACGTTATTAAGCCTTAAAAAAGTCTTCTCCAATAAGAAGATTCATAATAATACTAAAGTAAAAGAAGATATTTGGCTTCATAGTATTTGCGATTTTTGTTTTGCTGAATGTCCTACACTGGCACATAGAGTAAATGGTGTAGTAGTTAAAATTGAAGGAGACCCTCATGGTCCACACGGCAATGGTCGTCTTTGTGCAAAAGGATTTGCAGCCCCGATGAGCCTTTATGATCCAAGTAGACTGACCAAACCACTGATCCGTACTAACCCTGAAAAGGGGATGAATGTAGATCCCAAATGGAAAGAGATTTCATGGGATAAAGCGTTAGATATAGTTGCAGCAAAACTTAAAACAATTAGAAACGATGACCCCAGAAAAGTACAACTTTCTACATCATCCGTAGAAGAAGGTGGAGCTGAATTTGCACAGGGACTTTGGGCTCCCGCTTTTGGCACACCAAATACTACTTGGTATGGCTATTTTTGTGGAAATTATCTCCATTCAGCGATGTTTCTAGCTAATGGTACATTCCACTCTCACTATGATATAGAAAATTGTAAATATATCATTTTACAAGGAAACCAATCTGGCTTTATGGGTGGCTTAGCTGCAAATTTAATGTCACAAAAGATGGCAGATGCAAGAATGAGAGGTATGAAGGTAGTAGCAGTAGACCCTATATTGACAAATGCTGCTGGTAAAGCTGATGAATGGGTATCTATAAGACCTGGAACAGATGGTGCATGGCTTCTTAGCCTTATACACGTACTAATTAATGAACTCGGAATATATGATAGAGAATTCCTGAAAAATAAAACAAATGCTCCTTATTTAATTGGCCACGACGGACACTATCTTAGAAAAAATGGATTGCCATTGGTATGGGATTCTAAAAACAGTATAGCTAAGCCTTTTAATAATCAGATCAATGACTGCGCCTTAGAAGGTAGCTATTTGATTGATGGTGTTAAGGGAAAACCTGCATTCCAACTATTAAAAGATGAAGTTAGAGATTATACGCCCGAAAAAGTAGCTGAAATTACTACCATACCTGCAGAGACCATTCGAAGAATTGCAAAGGAATTTGGCGAGGCTGCAAGTATTGGTCAAACTATCACAATTGATGGACATGATCTACCATATAGACCAGTTGCTGTAAATATATACAGAGGAGCTGGCGCTCATAATCATGGCGTATTTACAGCTCTTGCAGTTGAAGTGCTAAACATGATAGTGGGTGCTTTTTATTCCGTAGGAAGCCACCAAGGAACAAATCTTACTGGACCAGATGGAAGTTGGGCACCTCATCCATCTTCTGATGGTCTTATTGTTCCTCATAGTTCACAAGGACATGGAGCCGACTACTACGATTTTGAAGTCTCTGCTCCAGAGACAACTGGAGTAAACGGTTTACTTCCTATGTCCACAAATCGAAGTGCAATGGTACAACACACCCTAGAGAATCCAGAAAAATTTAATCTACCTTATAAGGTAGAAATGCTGATTATGTTTCGCCATAACCAGCTCATGACTAGTGCCAATCCAGAGCGAACAGCTGAGGCTTTCAAGAAAGTACCTTTTGTACTCTCTTTTGCAACTCATATTGACGAGCAAGCAAACTTCGCTGATATTCTACTACCAGAAAAACACTTTATGGAGAGGCTTGAACTTTTCCTGAACGCAGGCTCAACTCCTATCAACCCTGCAACTGGTTACTATTACTGGTCCCTTAGACAACCTTTAGTTGAAGAATCTTATGGCGAATCAAGACAATTTTCAGAAGTGCTTATAGAGCTAGCCCATAGAGCAGGATTTTCTGAGGATCTCTATCGCATAATAAATGCGCATACTCTAAAGGAACCTTTCAGGTTAGATATTACTAAGAACTATACTTGGGCTGAAATACTAGACAGACAAGCTAAATCTAAATTTGGACCTGATATGGGGCTAGATTGGTTTAAACAACATGGATCCTACAAAGTTAAACGAACCGTAGAAGAAAAATATCCAGCAACATTTCTTGATGTTAGGTTTCCAATTTACTTTGAGAATATGCTAAGGGCAGGCAAAGAGGTAGAAGAGGTAAGTAAGGAACTCGGAATTGATTGGGATTCTAGTGATTATAAAGCAGTTTTGAATTGGAAAGCTTGCCCTGCCTTTTCCTCAAATCCCAGAGAGGATTTTTATGCTATAAATTACAGATCACCTATCCATTCAGGTACTCATAGTGCACAAAACCCTTGGTTGAATGAACTGGCAAAACAACACCCTTCTACTTACAAAATCCTAATGAATACTATACCTGCTATGAAAAAGGGTATTCAAGATGGCGACAAGATAGAAGTAAAATCTGAAGCTGGATCTATAATAGGTACAGTTAAAGTAACACAGGGAGTTCATCCAGAGGTAATAGGTATAGCCGGAGCATTTGGAGCTCTGTCCAAAGGTAGACCTATCGCTAAAGGAATGGGTGTCCACTTTAACACGTTACTCCCAATTGACAATGCTAGAACTGACCCAATTTCAGGCGGCCTGGACTCATGTGTCAGAGTAGATGTAAAGAAAGTTACACAATAACAATACAACATCAATAAATGACTTTAGGGGGCTATGATGTCATCTCCAACCCAGTGGACTGCCGTAACAATGAAACTTATAAAGGGAGCCACAAGCGCACAACCCACTAAGGTTGATGACCCATCTGGATTCGTTGATAATGATTGGTACCAAGTAGACCTAATAAACCCATTGGATAGCAACCTGGTTTTTGTAGCTGGGATAGCCCAACATCTTTCAAATGAAGTCTTTGATACTATCTTCAAATGGCATCAGGCAGCCCTCATATTAGATGGTGAGATGGTTGTCCAATGTAGAGATAATAAATCTGTTTATCGAGCGCATGAGGGAGATCTTTTCTACTGGGCTCCAGGATTAAAGATTCGCATGGGGGGTAAATTCAAAGCCTATTTTGTAAAGACACCTGCTACTTGGAGATGGATTAAGACACCAGATGGTAAAAAGAAAAGACTTAATCTCTTTGATATAGAAGGGGAAATTATTTACCCAGGTTCCCCTCCTGAGGAAAATCGTCCTGAATTAATTAAAGAAGCTAAGACTAAGCCATCTTATCCTCCGAAAATGCCTCTGATGAAATTTATTAGGAACGCATTAAATGCCATGCCAGTACAGCTAGATGATTCAACCCAGATGCCCACGGATGGATGGCAACAGATTGATTTAGTTAACCCTAGAGATACCGACATAGGTATGGTAGTTGGGATTGCCAAACACCCAACCAATACTATGAATCCAAATATCTCTAATTTCTATTATCATCAAGCTGCCCTTATTATTGAAGGTGAGATGATAAATTATGACATGAATACAGGAGACGTATACAAAGCACAAGTTGGAGATTTGTTCTACTGGGGACCTGGACACAAAATGAGAATTGGAGGAGCATTTAAAGCCTTTTTTGTTAAAACACCTGTACCATTACGTTGGATTAATACTGGGAATGGGAAGGTAGTTTTAAATATGATAGAATTAGAAAATGAGACCAGGTATCCTCCAACTCAACCTGATGAAACCCCAGTCAACCTCATTAAACATGCCTAAATTATTTAGGTATATTAAGCTCGAATAAACTCGGAAAGAATCTTCAGCCTTTTTTAGTAACTACCCCAAATCAGCCACAGATTAAGCATATACCTCGCTGGCAAATATTGTGATAGAATACACATACTAACGATTGAATCTATACCTGTAGCTAAGCTTTAGTTGTGCCATTTATGGCATCATTGGTTGCTTTTATTACTAAGTAACTACACATTAATGCAAACACTCCTATCAACAACCGGGAGAGATATATAATGGACTTCGCGTTTACACATAAACAGGAAAAGCTTGGAAAAGATGTCCGTGAATTTATAGCTAATAATCTGACACCAGGAATCCGAGAGGAAATGGGTGGCGACGGCTTAGAAGAAGGTAAACGCGGGCCAAAAGTGCAAGAGCTATACAAAAAAATAGCTGAACGAGGCTGGATAGGGATTGTATGGCCGAAAAAGTATGGTGGCCAAGAAGGAAGTAGAATTGACCAGTATATTGTTGAAGAAGAATTCGCAAGAGTAGGACTCAGCGTTGGTGGGGCCGGTAGCGGGGCTCCAGCTATAATGGCAGCAGGCACAGATGCCCAAAAAGAATATTTTATTCCTAAACTTATCAATGGTGAGATTATATTAGCCCTAGGATTCTCTGAACCTAGAGGAGGAGCGGACTTGGCTGCTCTCCAATGCAGAGCAGTTAGAGATGGTGATGAATACGTAATAAATGGGCAGAAAACCTTTTCCACATCTGCACATCATGCTACTCATATATACCTTATGGCTAGGACAGACCCAGATGCCTACCGCCATAAAGGAATATCAATTCTTCTAGTACCAATTGACGCACCAGGTATTACGATAAGACCAATGTATACTCTTCAAAATAATCCAAAGGCACCAGCAGGAACCACCTACGCCACTCCTCAAACAAACGAGGTATTCTTGGACAATGTCCGTGTTCCTGTATCCTGTTTATTAGGTGAAGAAAACAAGGGATGGTATGTTGGAGCTATGGGATTAAACTTAGATAGAGTAGGAGCTTCTCGTTATTTGATATCCGTAAGACGCGATGAGGATATTATAAACTGGGTTAAACACAATAAACTTGATGAGTATGCCCCTGCTAAGGATGACGCAATAAGGGATAGATTAGCCGAGCTCTGGATAGAAGCTCAAGTTTCAAGATTAATGACAATGAGAAGTATGTCCATGGTGGAACGGGATATGCCATTTAATTATGAGGGATCGGCCGAGAAGGTTTGGTCTCCAGAGCATGGTATTAAAACTACTGAAATGGTAACCCAAATTTTGGGACCATATATTCAACTTATGAACGGTTCAGAGGAAGCTATTGAGAAAGGTATTTTCGCACACAATTTACTAGCCTCGTGGGTATCAGCTAATAATCATGGCGGTGTTCAAATTATGCGCGATCAAGTAGTTAGAAGAGGATTCGGATTTCCTAGAGGCTACTAGGACTGACCTAAATGCTAAATTCAAGGATGACCAGGAGACAAACATAATGGATCTTGTACTAAACGAAGAAGAGCAATTTATTAAAAAAACAGCTAGAGAGTTTCTAGAAGCTGCGTGTACAACCAAACTGATTAGGGCAATGGAAGATGATCCACTTGGCTACCCTGCTGACCTATGGGGGAAAATAGCCGATTTAGGCTGGCTTGGTATGGCTCTTCCAGAAAAACATGGTGGGCAAGGACTCCCATTAAGCTACCTGGGGTTGATATTAGAAGAGTTAGGGTATGCCGCTGCACCAGTACCTTTTCATTGCACAATGATAACCGCCTTGGCGATTAGCCAATTTGGAAATGATAATCAATCTAGCGAAATCCTACCTCAAGTAGTTAAAGGAGACATGATACTAACATGGGCGATCATCGAAAAAAACCCTAGACTTTTACCTGAAACTATTAAGTCTAAAGCTGAAGCTGATGGTGACTCTTACATTATCAATGGCACAAAACTTTTTGTTGAATCATTTAATAGTTCGCAGAAATGTCTTGTAGCTTGTCGTACTTCTCAACCATCCAGTAGCAACGAAGGTATATCTTTATTCCTTGTAGATACAAAAACTGCAGGAATTACAGAAATACCTTTGATCAACATGGCAAAAGAGAAACAAAGCAAACTAGTCTTTAATAGAGTGAGCGTACCAAAGTCAAACCTAGTTGGTAAAATAGATGAAGGTTGGCCAATAATTGAACAAATCTTAGACACTGGAACAGCCTTGCTTTGTACACAGATGGTTGGTTCAGCTCGAAAACAAGTGGATTTGGCAATTGAATATGCAAAAGTAAGAGAGGCATTTGGTAAACCAATTGCGGCATTCCAGGCCATAGCCCATCCATGTGCAGACATGATTATCTGGGTTGACGGAGGGCAAATGCTTACTTATGAAGCCCTTTGGAGGATAGACCAAGGATTACCAGCTAGCGTAGAGGTATCTCAAGCAAAAGCTTTTTGTAATGATAAATGTTTGGCAGTAGGCCACCATTCAAATATCATTCATGGAGGGATTGCTTTCATGCAGGAATTTGACCTCAACCTTTGGTTCAGGCGAACCAATGCAATGACTATGAAACTTGGAACAAGTTTTGAACACAGATCTAGAGTAGCGAAGGCTCTTATAGATCAACCTGGATACGTTCGCCTAGGAGCCAGCATGTACGAACTAGCAGACTCTCCATAAAAACAAATCTGGTAGAGTTTAAGACAACATAAATTCAGCTAATCCATTAAATTTGGCGTGGCCAGTTTAATACTTAGGCATTACTATTTGGTCATACCAATGGGGCAACCTCATCCGAATTAACTCCTTATTTCTTATAAGTGATGTCGGATATAGGACTCCATCCAAAGAAGATGTATCCATCTGTAGTGTTATAATTTCATCATTATCGAATAAAGCAACTTTTTCATACCTAGGTTCACCTTCACGACGAGGACTGAAAATACCACTTCGTCCAAAATATGAACCCCCAGTATGATTAGCAAACGCTACCATTGTGTTGTTTTCCTCACAACGGCATCTTATAAGATGCCAATGGATATGACTCGAGCCTCTGTCAATCTCTTTTGGTAATGGAATAGTAGTTGGACCCATAAATGTTGGTGCAGGGAAAGACATAGCTCCTGGGATACAAATTAAGTCGACTCCCTGAATAGCTAAACATCTAGCCATCTCTGGAAATATCGAATCATACCCTAACATCAAGCCTATTCTTCCTAGCGGTAAATCTAAGGCTGTTATACCATTATCTCCAGGTTTAGCCCATTTTCTCTCTTCTACAGTAAGATGTAATTTTCTATAGCTACCCAAAATCCCATCTTTACCAATAACGACTGCAGTGTTAAAAAATTCTTGCTCAGTCTCTTCTATGACAGAAGTCACAATATAAAGATCGAATTTCCTAGAAATTTTAGTGAGCGAATTGATAGTACTACTGATAGATAGATTCTCGGCCATTTTTCTCGCCTCATCAGGTGAATCTGGATAACCTGATACAGCCAATTCAGGCAGAACAACTAATTCACTCTCACTTGGAACATTGTCAAATAATTTTTCCAGTTTACCTAAGTTGGCTTTGTAATCACCAACTATTGAATTTAATTGAATCACTGTTATTGAAGATTTTTTGCCCTTAGGTAAGCCTGGTCTCCCATAGAGAGTAAAAAACTCCATCGGGCTATATAGGTAGGAGTTTTGTACAATGGTGGAATATTCAATAGGCCTCCTATCTTGAAATTTATCACCACCAATCTTTTCACCAAAAGTCTTGTCTCTTGCCTTTTGTATGTCCACTACTCCATAAATTATTCCATTACCATTATCAATATGGGATTGAATAGAGCCATCAGGACCTATGATGACGCTCCCTCCAGAAAACTCCACTGTTCGCTCGTTACCCCACCGATCTGCGGCTATCATATAAACACCATTTTCAAATGACCTTGCCATCCAGGAAGGATCAGGAGCCTTTTCATTGCACCAGTTTGTTGGGAAACAAATTACATCAGCTCCCTTTAATGTTAAGACTCTTGCAGCTTCCGGAAAACTGGCATCCATGCAAATTAGACCCCCCAAGTTTCCTATTTCTGTAGAAAATACAGGAAACCCCAAATCACCATCTTTAGCCCATAAAGTTTCTGATATGAAAGAATGTGTTTTACGGTATTTCCCAATAAACCCTTCAGGGCCTACAAAGGCCATAGAGTTATAATAGATATTCGTAGAGATATCTACTTCTGGTAATCCTATAACAATATAGCAACCATATTTGGCAGCAATTCCCCCAAATCTCTTTGTTGTTGGACCGGGTATCATTTCAACATATGGAGCAATTTCTTCTCTTGAATAAAAGCAGTATCCTGATGTCGCCATTTCTACTAGGACTATAAGTTTGGCGTCATTAATGGCAGCTTCTTCAACCATGGTAAACTGTTCTTCAATATTTTTTTTTATATCGAAAAGGGATGGGTTATATTGAATAGCAGCTACCTTATAACGTGAGTATAATGGCAAATCTAATCCTATCTTTTTACCAATTTCCATGTTTTAATCTCTAAAATGCGGTATTATGCTGCTCCCTATTTCCTTTATCATTGATTTTTTATCAATTATGGTAAACATTACAGGTGAAATATTCTTAACACCTAGTTCCCCTAATTGGTATATCTGTTCACAAATTTTATCTGGTTCACCCCTCATATGAAAAAAATCTATGAGCCTAGGTGTTACCTTATCAACCCAAGGGGCATCTAATCTCTCAACTCCATATGGATCCCAGACAGATCTTACCTGCTTAGAATCGGCAATTAGCTCTTCCACCATTCCTGGATATGCTTTCTCTAATATACGTGGTAGTTCGTAGGACCTATGGTTACTGCTGTCTAATAGATTCTGAATCATCCCATAGGCTATAGGGTATGGAGATAATTCCAATTTAGCTTCTTCTTTAGAATCAGTAGGGTATATCATAGTTCTGACCCAATACTCTATATCAGATGGATCCCTATTCGCCTTTTGCGCTCCTTTAGCAACCACCCCCATTTTCCACTTAACAAATTCAGGTTGGGCTCCTATTGATATCACCCCATCCGCTACTTCTCCTGCTAATTCAAGCATTCTTGGACCGTCTGCAGCCATATATATTGGAACTGGTTCACCTATCCACTCAGAATGCATTGTGGCACCTTTCCACTCAGCCACCTCACCAGACATAAATTTTCGAAGAAAGATGATTGCATTTCTCATATCATTAACAGTTGCAGATCTATAAACATCTCCAAAATCAGCTCCAGCTCCTAATCCAATAAAGGCGCGACCTCCAGAAATTTTGTTTATACTCGCTGCTCCATTGGCTATAACCATAGGATGATATGTAGAAAGGGCTATAACTCCATGTCCTATCTTAATGCTTTTAGTATTAAGAGCAGATAGAGTCATCATTACATGTATGTCAGGGCTCAAAAATGGTATATCAACCCATGTAACATGGCTAAATCCACTTTGCTCACATATTTGGGAGTATTCACTTATCTCATTTAAAGGCTCATTACGACCTAACCCAACACTGAAATCCAGTTTCATTTTTCCTCCTTCTTCAAATCCGGTCTAATTTTAAACCAGGTTTTTTGCTGCTGATAAGCATAGGCTAATCTGAGAACTAATGCTTCTTCAAATGAGCGCCCAGCAATTTGTATTCCTATTGGTAAACCATATGCAGAGAATCCTACAGGAATTGATATAGCTGGCTGACCACTTAAATTAAATATAATAGAAAAATTAATCCCACTCATAATTCGATCTAGTGGGTTGGATTCTTTAAATGTAGCAGCCGGACTAGGGTATGTGGGGGTTACAATCAAATCAACCTTTTTATAAATTTCCTGTAGTTCCTTTTTAATCCGAGACCGCATTCTCTGAGCCTGTACATAATCACCTCCACTAAATAAACCTCCTGCCCTAAATAATGTTTTAGCCACCTTGCCATAAGAATCTGGAGTTAGCATAAGATTTTTTTTATGGTATGTATAGGCCTCACTTAACCATATAGTAGATCCGGTAATTTTTGCGTAATCTATAGAAGGTATTTCAATATCAACTATATTGGCTCCTAAATCTTTAAAAACCTTTAATGCCTCTTCGAATGCATAAATAACTTCTTTGTTAATATGCTTCTCTAACGAAGCCAAGAATTGACGAGGAACTCCAATAGTAATCTCAGTTACGGATTTCCCAAGAGAGGAACTATAGTTTGGAATAGGCAATTTGCTACTAGTTGAATCCATAGAATCGTACCCAGCTATTGCTTGAAGCATGATAGCTGCATCTTCAACAGTCCAAGTCATCGGACCACAATGATCCATAGTCCAACTTAATGGTACGACCCCATGCCTGCTTACGAGGCCATAAGTGGGCTTTAATCCTACTATACCGCATAAAGTCGCTGGACCCCTTATAGATCCAGCAGTATCAGATCCTAAAGAACCCATACATAATCCTGATGCAATGGCAGCACCAGAGCCACTACTTGATCCTCCTGGTATACGAGTAATATCCCATGGATTTTTGGTTGGCATAAATAATGACGTATCATCTGGACTTAATGTTGCAAATTCACTCATATTCAGCTTGCCTAGAAGCACTGATCCTTCTTTTTTTAACCTTTCTACTACGGTGGCATTTTCAGAAGGTTTCCAGTTTTCAAGAATTCTAGAATTTGCTGTAGTTCTAACATTCTTGGTCCAATAAATATCTTTTAATGCAATTGGTATACCATGAAGAGGGCCCTTATAATCTCCTTTGACAATGGATTCTTCCGCATTAATTGCCTCTTCCAACGCATGCTCGGACAGTACAGTAATATATGCTCTGAGAGTAGAATCAAGTTTCTCTATTCGATTAAGGAAAGCTTTTGTTAATTCAACAGGCGAAATCTTCCCAGTACTAATGAGCTTACTAGCTTCATGAATAGTCAGAAAACATAAGCTGGATTCATTGTTTTTCATTATCAGTCTCTACTTAATTATTTCAACAAGCCGAATATTTCACTGCCGGACCTTCATCATTTAAATCTATAGAGTGAAGCAATAATAATTGTTGTCTAATACTATCACTCAAAGGACCTAATTCAGTTATTTCGTTATCGGTTAGTTGTAATCCTGCTAAATCCATGGCTAGTTTCAATTTTATTCGTTTTTCT
>Ga0114996_10008762_pt1 | contig 11172 bp, 9 predicted proteins | sample ArcticOcean_MG_C_4_FD_87039 | JGI IMG/M metagenome (GOLD analysis project Ga0114996, IMG submission 87039) | Marine microbial communities from western Arctic Ocean - ArcticOcean_MG_CB4_134 | ecosystem: Environmental > Aquatic > Marine > Oceanic | place: Arctic Ocean: Canada Basin | collected... | reverse complement strand
GTGGCTCAGAACAGCTAGATCTTCTGATTGATTTTGGCCAGATGCCTTTGGCGGGTGGATTTTTGCGACCGGAAGACGTGGAGATGCAGGCAGCATACCCATTGCGCCTGGCTCGGTGCAACGACTGTACCCTCATGCAGGTTCTCGACACCGTGGAGCCAGAGGTCATCTTTGATCGCTATTCCTATTCATCCAGTACGACAAATACTCTCGTTGGGCACTTCGCCAGTGTTGGGGAGGAGTTGGTGCGTCTTGGGAAAGCAGTGGGTAAGCTGATAGTGGAATTTGGATGCAACGATGGTGTTTTGGTACGCCCTTTGCTAAAAGCAGGGGCCAAAGTCGTCGGGGTGGACCCATCAGATGTAGCTGAGTCAGCTAGTCAAGAGCAAGGTTGGCCATTGTTCAAAGAATATTTCGGTAAATCCGTAGCTGAGAGGATTAGATCTGAATATGGGCCAGCAAGAATTGTAACAGGTAACAATGTGTTCGCTCATACTGATGATTTGCATGGGATACTGGAGGGCGTTACAACCCTTTTGGACGACAAGGGGTTATTTGTTTTTGAGGTCCACTACCAGGGGGATCTCCTCGCACTGGTTCAGTTCGACACCGTTTACCATGAACACATTTGCTACCATTCTCTGACTTCACTTAAACATTTATTGGCCTCCCACGGCCTGACTATTGTGGCCGTCGAAAGGATTCCCATCCATGCAGGTTCGATCCACGTGACTGCAACTCGTAAGGGTTTGGGTAGGGAAGTGTCTACTCAGGTGAGAAGGATGATTAAAGAGGAAAGTGCTTGGGACATCGAATGTTTTGTTGGGCAAGTGCGTTTGCGTCGAGCCGAGATATCGGGGTTGGTCAAAGACCTTAGAAGCGCGGGTCGTCGGGTAGCTGCCTACGGCGCAGCAGGTCGTGCAACGATTCTACTTAACTACTGTCATCTTGATTCAGGCTGTATAGACTACATTTCAGATATGTCCCCCCTCCGGTTTGGGAAACTTGTGCCAGGGGTGAACATTCCCATTGTCTCCCCTGAGGTGTTTTCTGAATCTCCTCCCGATTATGCATTAATGACAGCGTGGAACTATGAGAGGGAAATTGTGAGCAAAGAGAAAAAGTTTCTTGCTGGAGGCGGCCGTTTTATTGTGCCATTACCCGAAACCCGTGTGATTGGTGATTAGTGTGATGTCAGGTCCGGACACACTCATTCGTTTGGATTCGCAGGATGTGCTTTTGCTGGGAGCTGGAGGACTACTTGCCGGCGAAATTAAGAGTCGTTGGCAAAAAATTAATGCTGTTCCCAGAGAAGATTGCGATATTACGGACATCAACCGCATATCAGAGATATGCGAGTCTCGACCGAAGGTAATCATTAACTGTGCAGCAATGACAGACTTGAATTATTGTGAGGAGCATGTTCTGGAAGCATGGAACGTTAATGTTGTCGGCGTCAAAAACATAGCGAAGGTTGCTGTCTCAATAGGGGCTTATATGGTCCATGTTTCATCAAATTATGCCGTCAATCCCGTGAACGAATATGGAAGGATGAAACTAGCCTCGGAAAAATTCATCCCTGGGCTAGTTTTAAGGACAGCCTTCTACAATAGAGATCACTGGTTATTTAGGAGTCTCGAAGAAGGATGCCATGTTGCACTACTCACAAATTACTACTTCAATCCCATTACCACTGCCGGGTTACTCGACTACATGGAGGAACTAATTGGGAGAGGATACCGGGGAGTTGTAAATATTGGTACTAGAGATAGGATCACATATCATGATTTTGGGTTGAAGTTATGTGGAGAATTTGGATTTGATAAAGGACTTATTGATCCAGTCCAGTCATTGAAACTCGGGTACGAGTACCCCGGTGACTCATACTTAGAACTCGATCAACTTGAGGAGATTGGACTACAGACACGCAGTATATCGGAGGATTTCCAATCTCTTTGAGATAGCACTGACGGGGCGTAGCCTCCTAATTCTATATGAGAATAGTTCTTGTCAATCAGTACTTTTATCCCGATATGGCTGCAACGGCTCAACTTCTGGCCGATCTAGCCAGTGATCTTGCTGCAGCTGGCCATGAGGTGTATGTCCTGTCCGGGAGGGGGAGCTATGCTGCTGAGAGGAAGGGTGTTTTGCCCAGGCTCGAGCAGTGGAAGGGGGTCCACATTCGGCGGCTCTGGTGCACGAATTTGGGGCGCGGAAGCCGATGGTGTCGCCTTAGTGATTATTTAACTTTCCTCCTGTCCGCTGGCCTGGCCTTACTTTTCTCGAAAAGGGCCAACGTAACAGTATGTCTTTCGACGCCTCCACTCGTAGCACTAATAGGACTAATAGGGCAGTTCCGAGGCAGTCGGTTTGTTTACAAAGTTGAAGATCTTTATCCAGATGTTGCAGTTGCGGTGGGACAGCTCTCGAAAAGATCTTTCTTGACCCGAATTCTTTTCAGGATGTCTAGCTTTATTCTTTCTCGTGCCGATCGAGTAGTGGCTTTGGATGAGGCTATGTCTGGCCAGCTTTCTGAGCGTGGATCTCGCCAGGTTAGAGTGATTCCCAACTGGGCCGATGGCGATGCAATCCGGCCGGATCCTGAGGCGGGTAGAATTTTTCGGACGGAGCACGGCATAGAAGATCAGTTTGTTGTTCTCTATTCAGGCAATTTAGGCATGGCACACCGATTTGATGCTGTTATAGATGCCGCCAAAAAGCTAGCGGAGGAAAGAGTGGGTGTAATATTTCTCTTTGTCGGTGGTGGTCCACGGTTACAGGAAGTGAAAACCGATACGGCCGCTTTACCGAACGTACGCTTTATGGAGTACCAGCCCCGAGCAAGGCTTAACCAACTTTACAACGCTGTTGATTTACACCTAATCACTATGCGCGATGAGGTGGCAGGGCTCCTGGTCCCCTCCAAGTACGCTGCCGCTTTGGCGGCCGGCAAACCGGTCCTGCTGGTTGGAGGGGAAGGGGCGGATTTGTTCCAAGAGATTGAGGAGCTTAAGATTGGATGGGTGTGTAGGCATGATTCATTGGAGGTTAGAGAGGCGATTGTCGAGGCGATTAACCATCCTGGCCGGAGCACTGAGATGGGGGAATCTGGCCGTAGGGTCTTTGAAAATCGTTACAGTCACAAGATTTCTAGGAGGCGATGGATGGAACTTATGGAATCTCTGGAAGTAAGGTCATAAGTTGATCCGTCGGAGGAAGGAGAATCTTTCTGATATTTACTTCACCTCTAAAGCATTAAAATAAAGAGCCTCTCATAATGGAAGATAAAATATATCCGAGGGATTTAATGGAAGCCCACAGCGATAATCCTAAAGTGAGCGTTGTAATGCCAACGTTTAACAGGGCGGACTACCTTGGAGAAGCGGTCCGCATGATTTTAGATCAGACATGGAGGGATCTAGAACTCATCATTGTGGACGATCAATCGACAGATCATACAAAAGAAGTAGCGGAGGCCTTCATGGGGCGTGACAAGCGCGTTCTCTACTATAAGCCAGAGGAAAAAGGTGGTATTACCCTAGTTCTCAACAAAGGGATAGGATTGTCCAGAGGAAGATATATCCAGATATGCCACGATCATGACATCTATCGGCCGATGATGATCGAAAAGATGGCGGACGTTCTAGATCGGAACCCTTCGATTTTGTTTGTGAATCCAGGAAGGCAATCCTGTGATCACGAAGGAAAGCCTCTGCCTGCCAGAAAGCCTATCCGGAACGTCTTTTCAATATTTTCTAAGTCCTACAGGGGAATGAATCCATACCTTCCGGATTTCCCCGAGCTGACTAAGGGAGACGTCTGGCTCAAGATGATGTTAAGGCAGCTGCCCAGTGCTGTTAGTGGGTTGAGCATGATACGCAGGAGTGCCCTAGAAAAGTTTGGCTTGTTCGATCCGGAATACGGCGCGTGCAGTGATGTGGATATGTGGATGAGGCTCAGCGCTGTAGGCGATGTGGGTTTTAAACGAGAGGTTTTGTTCTTACAGCGAGGGAGAGAGCCAGGGCATCCCTATGGTGGGGTAATCAATTGGGAAATTCAGGATGAGGTCATTCGGGCTCACCGAAAGCATCTGAGAGAGTTTTATGCCGGATGGCAATATGTATATTGGAAATTCCGGCGAGAAACCGAAATCGATTTCAGCTTGTTGACATCTTACTTCAACTGTTTTAGGTGGCGACAATGGGACACGTTGAAGAAGGGTCGGACTTATCTGCGAAAGGAGGGGGTCTTTTTCTCGAGACTTGCAGGGTGGTTCCTTTGACTAGAAAAGTTGGCTCATGGAGGCAAAGTTTTGGGGACGTTTTGAAAGAAAATGTCAAGCTAGTGAAAGACCCCGAAAGGGTTTTTTCTGTCGGGGTTTTAGGTGCAGGCACTATTGTTAACACTATTCATCTGCCTTTACTCCAATCCATGCCCCACACTTATGTGAAGTGGATTTCCGACATTGATACGGCCAATGCAAGGGCCGCCGCCCGAGCCTATAGAGTTCCATATGTACCTTTGCCCAGCGACATAGCGGAGTTGCCAGCTTCCGATGTGATTCTCATGGCAATACCCTATGGGGTTAGGGATCAGTACTATGAAGAATTCAGTAAGCGACCATCTGCATTGTACGTAGAGAAACCTTTCTCTCTCAGCCTGAAGCATCACGAGGGTATTTGTTCTTGGTTCCCTAGTTATAATCTGGCTTGTGGTTTTCAAAGGCGCGCTTGGGCTCTATCGCAGGAGATCCGAAGGATTATAGATACGAACCTTTTTGGGGCACTTCTTGAAGTTCGTTTTGGGGTCGGAAAGCCAGGAGGCTCTTTCGGCAACAACTACCAGAGTGACATTAGACTTTCTGGTGGCGGAGTCCTTTTCGAGAGTGGGGTGCACGGAATCGACACGGCTTTGTTTTGCACGCGGGCTCGATCTGCGCAAGTAGGTAGAGTAGAAATGATCAAGGAGGAGGGAGGGTTCGACCTGCATACGGAAGCAACTCTCAGTCTAAGAACAGAACGGACAGAAAGCATTGAGTGTCGGATGGAATTTAGTTCTATTCAGAAGACCATCAATGGGTGGGAATTCCATTTTGAGAATGCAGTAGCCTCGTTTTCCTTGTCAGCGGAATACATCTCCCTGAGGCCAGCGGATGGTTCGGGGAGCTATCTTCTGGAGGCGAATGATCATGGCTCCTACCCTAGGACCTCGTACCAAATGTTTTATGAGTTTTGGAGCCATTTCTTGGATGGCATACAACTGCAGAAACCAAACTGGACATCGGCCTCAGACTCCATTTTGACTACAAAGGTGATCGAAGACCTTTATGCGGGAGGAAGTAAATGACAACCATCGGCATTATAGGTGCTAATGGTCAGGTAGGTACTGAGGTGTGTCTATTTCTCAGCCAGATGGATGACGTTAGAGTTGTGCCGATCTGTAGGACAGATAGAGCTGTCTCCTATCTTGAGAGGTACGGGCTCCATCCCCGCAAGGGCGGGATAGATGATTCAGAAGAAACGATCCATTTATTTGAGGGTTGTGATCTTGTTGCTGACTTCACTTTGCTTCAGGGCAAACTATCGGCTCAACGGAAAATTATCTACAAGATCAGTAGGAATGCAATTCAAAAAGCGCCCACTGCAGCACGTTATGTCTATGTAAGCTCGATGATGGCCTACGGGATGTCAGCTACCCAGTCGTTACGAAGATACAGACTGGCCAAAACTATTTATGGCCAAGCTAAGCGCTATGGGGAGCGATTGGTTTTTCGACTTGGAAAAGAGGTGGGCCGGGAGATATATATCCTCCGTATAGGGCAAGTCCACGGAGAACTCCAAACTGTTAGTCGAAATATTCTGCAGGGATTCCAAGCCACAACGGCATATGTCCCAGAAGGTCCATCGTACAGTGTTTTTGCTTATACGGTTTCGGAAGCCCTTGTAAACATCGCATTAGGTAGGGAGAGGCCTGGTCGCTATACATTGATTTCGGTGCCGCAGTGGAGCTGGAAAGAGTTGTTCGAGTATTACGCTCGCAAGCTTGGGAAGCGACCAGACGTCAGGTTCTTTCCTGCGAGTCCGATCCATAAAAAGTACTCATTGCAAGCCGTCTCCCAATTCATTAAGCGTCTGACTGTCCAGCCACTCGTCAACTTTGCTATTCGCCGCCGCGAACTGATCACGGGCTATCTTCTGTCCTGGTTTCCCAGAGTGGAAGCTCGGATTTACGCTATCTATAGCTGCAATAGAGCAGCGGCTGAGATCTCGCGTTCTATCAGGCGAAAAGAAGATAACTCGTATAGGCCATTTGAAGTAAGACCGGGAAGATTGCCAGGGAAACGTATGAGGTGTCTATCTGACAGTAGAACAACTATGGATTCAGTTCTTCCTAAAGTGGAAGAACTGGTCAGGCGAGCCCAGCCACCGGCTAAATAAGTATGCTGGTCTGACGCAAGTCTCACAGTCTTCGATTCTTACCAGTTAGCTCAATTTGGACTTTCGGTGCTCCCATCGCCCCGAAAGACTGATTAGATAGGATAGCCCAATGAGTTTTAAATCGAGGGCCAACGAAGCTTTACGGACGTAGAGGAGATCATATTTGAACTTCCGCCTAGGGTCACTATCCTTGGGAATGTAGATGGTTGCCAGGCTGGTCAGGCCGGGGCGTACGCTCAGACGCTCTTCGAATCCGGGAAGGTCTTCGTAGCGAGCCTGATGGCCGCCATAGAGTTTTTCATCGATGGCCAGAGGACGTGGCCCAACGAAGCTCATCTCACCCTTTAGAATATTGAGAATTTGAGGTAATTCGTCAAGGCCCATCGAGCGTAAGAAGCGCCCCAAACGAGTTACTCGGAGGTCGCTTTCACGGGCCATCTCTGGACCAGAATTCATTTGCATAGTGCGGAATTTGAGGACCTTGAAAATCTTGCCCGCTAGGCCCCAGCGTTTTTGGCGAAAGAAGATCTCTCCTCCATCCTCGAGTTTGATTCCCACTGCGATGACAATGGAGATAGGCAGAGTAGCGATGAGCATAAGAGCTGAGAGGGAGATGTCAATAGATCGTTTTAGCATCTGTTTTTTTACAGCTGTGTTGGTTGGTTTGCGTCCCAGGCAGGCAAAATCGCCTTTGTAATCTCCGTCCATTCCTCGTCTAACGATAGATGACATTCGGACTTAGCAGCTCTACCGTACCAGTATTGAGCATTGAGAATGTCGCCCTCTTTCCGGTGAAGGTAGGCGTGAATCCAGGCCCCAATCTCGGAATTTAAATCCTGAGCGGTATTATGGGCCCTTTTCCAGTCACCTGTACGATCTAGCCATAGAGCCAGAAGGGGGCCTTGGATGTTTGGAGGAGGGGTGTCGAGTTGTGTTGAGTCAAGAAATTCCTGATGGGTCATGACATCCTCAAAAATACCAGATTTCTTGATTTCATATTCCAAAAGTGCAGGTTTTTTCCTGGTGTAGGAAGGGGATTGGGGGCAGATATTCTAATGAGGTCGCTAGGCATCTGTTCTGGTTGTCTTTAAAATTCCTGTCCGATCTATTTGTAAGCAACCCAGTTGCCCCCCTAAAATGTAGTTATGGATCCTGTCAAAGAAATCTTACAAAGAATAGAGGAGGGGGAGCGTATCTCACAAGCGGATGCCCTCCAGCTGTTACATTCTGGAGATCTAGCGAGTCTCGGTCGAGCGGCGGAATGTGTTTGCAGAAAGAAGCATCCCGACCGGATTGTCTCCTTTTTAATCGATAGAAATATTAACTATACGAATGTTTGTGTGGCTAGGTGCACCTTCTGCAATTTTTATGTCAGGCCGAAAGTTGCGGGGGGATATCTTTTAAAGCACGAAGAAATTTTCCAAAAAATCGCTGAAACTATCGAGCTTGGAGGAACTGGCATTCTGATGCAGGGAGGAATGAACCCCGAGCTTAAGATCGATTATTACGAAGATCTGCTTCGGTCTATTCGATCACGATTTAATATTCATCTGCACTGTTTTTCGCCTCCTGAAATTGTCGTGATTGCAAAGCTTAGTAAGTTAACGTTGAGAGAGACAATCTGTAGGCTCATCAGGGCTGGACTCGACTCTATCCCAGGCGGCGGCGCCGAGATTTTAACCGATCGAATGAGGCGTGATATTGGCCCCGGCAAGTGCAGCACCGACGAGTGGTTGGAGGTTATGAGGGTCGCTCATCAGGAAGGGCTCCTTACCACGGCTACGATGATGATAGGTGGAGGAGAGACCTTGGAAGAGAGGGTTGAGCACCTTGACCGGATAAGGAGCCTGCAGGATGAAACGAAAGGGTTTGTCGCCTTTATCCCTTGGAACGTCCAACTCGAGGACACTCCCATGGGGGATACCATCAAGTATGAGGTAGGATCGGTTGAATATTTGAAGTTATTGGCCGTAAGTAGGATCTACCTCGATAACATCAAGAACATACAGGTCTCCTGGCTGACCCAGGGTCCCCAGGTAGGTCAGATGGCGTTACATTTTGGAGCTAACGACGTGGGGAGTATCATGATTGAAGAAAATGTGATTAGCACAGCAGGGGCTGATCATAAGGCTGGAAGAGAGGACCTGGTCCGCATGATCGAGGATGCCGGGTTCCCACCAGCCCAGCGCGATACTCTCTACCAGAAATTCGACAAGATCCACTGAGTGTCGAATTTCTTTCAAGGGACCTTCTGGTGAGGAGCTGAGCCCTTCTCAGGGGTCTGAAGCCCCTGTGCCTTTCTTGACCTTATCGTGCTCGCTGAGTTGGCGTTCTAAACTTCGGACGCGGCGCAAAAGCTCGGGGAGTCTCTGCAAAACGTAGTAGTTTCTCCTCCATACCCTGACATCGAGTTGTGGGGAACCGGAAACTCGACTGCCAGCCTCGACGTCTTTTGCTATGCCTGTTTGCGCTATTGCGATGACGTCATCCCCGATAGTTAAGTGTCCAGCCGCACCCACCTGCCCTCCTAGCATTACTCGGTTGCCCACCTTTGTGCTGCCCGCCAAGCCTACTTGGGCCGCCAGGGCAGTGTTTTCGCCAACAACTGATCCGTGGCCGATCTGGACCAGATTGTCAATTTTAGTGCCGGATTTTATGCGTGTTTCACCAATGGTAGCCCGGTCAACACAGGTATTTGATCCTATATCAACATCGTCTTCCAATGTAACGATGCCGGCCTGCGCAATTTTCTCAAAGCTGGCATCCTCGGTCGGTGCGAATCCAAACCCGTCCCCACCTATGACAGCTCCGTTCTGGAGAGAGACTCGATTCCCGATCACACTACGCTCCCTAACAACGACCTGGCTATGCGCCAAAAAGTCATCACCAATCCGGACATGAGGGTAAATGGTTACGTTGGGGTGCAGTATGGCCCGATCTCCGATGCGGGCATCTTCCCCAATGACCACATTCGCTCCGATTGAATAGTCTTCTCCAAGTTGGGCAGTTGAGGCTATAGATGCTGTCGGGTGAATACCCGGTGTAGGTTCGAGAGGCTCGTGAAAAAGGTTGACTGCTCGGGCGAATGACAAATAGGGGGTCTTAGAGACCAAACGGGAAATTTTTGTCTTAGGGGTATCGGGAGATAAGATTATTGCGCCTGCCCTGCAGTTTTTGAGTTTTTTCACATACTTGAGATTGGAAAGGAAGGTTAGTTCATCTGGGCCAGCATCTTCGATTCCTGCCAATCCCCTAATCTCAATATTCCCATCACCTTCTAACAGGCAATCCAAGTGTTGTGCAATCGCAGCAAGCTTCATAACTGTTTCTCTATTCTGTTGTTCAGATGGGAATGATAACTTAACAGGTTCAGGGAGTGATAGTTGTGCTATCGGAGTTAGGGAGGTGGATGCGGGTGAGACTATCCCCTTTTGTCGATCTATGGGCCGACTCATGAGGCCCCCTGTCACTAATTAGGAGGACGCGACTACGAAAGGCAGGCAGGTATCCTGCCGGTGAGCTTACCTTCAGCACCTATGTCCAAGAATACGAGAGTTGCTCGAGCCGCAAGTCGTGTTAGTCTGGCTGTTCTTCTAAGCCGTGCCCTGGGCCTCGTCAGGGAGCTGGTTTTGGCAGCGGTTTTTGGTGCGTCTGCGACAATGGACGCCTGGGTCGCGGCATTCCGGATTCCCGGTATGCTCAGAGATTTGGTGGCTGAAGGAGCTCTGAGCTCGGCCTTTATCCCAACTTTCAGTCGTGTCTTGACGCGAGACGGGCGACAGCAGGCCTGGCACTTGGTCAATATATTGATGAGTGCACTAACAATCGGCCTCGGAGTCTTGGCAATACTTTTCTTCGTGTTCTCGGACGAGTTGGTTAGTGTTTTTGTTTTTGGGTTTGGGGAAGTCGAGGGGAAAATTGAGCTGACCTCTAATCTCGTGAAAATAATCTCTCCCTTTCTGTTGTTAGTGGCACTGGCCTCTATAGCCATGGGCGTGCTGAATACTTTTGATCGGTTCTTTTTACCTGCAGTCACAACCGCCTTTTTTAATTTGGCCATTATTCTCTCGGTTCTTCTCCTGGCGCCAGCGCTTGAGAATCGTGGAATTCCTGCTATATACGCCGTTGGGGGAGGGGCAGTATTGGGGGGAGCTCTCCAGCTTTTAGTGCAGCTGCCTTCAATGCGAGCCCTTGGTTTTCGGTTCCATTTCGTTGTTGATTTTAAAAATTCTGAATTTCTCCGTATTGCAACTCTTATTGGCCCCGCCATTATTGGTGTAGGGGCTACTCAGATGGCTGTAATGGTTAATACGATGCTAGCATCTACTCTTGGGGATGGGTCTGTCTCCTGGCTCAATTTTGCCTTCAGGATTATCTATCTACCTGTCGGGCTCTTCGGAGTTGCTGTAGGGATTGTGAATCTTCGTGATGTGTCAGTCCATGCAGCCCGTAAGAACTTGGATGCCTTAAAGAAAACGGTCGCTGACTCCCTTAAGATGGTATTAGTTTTGGCGATTCCTTCTACGGTTGGAATCATAGTGTTAGCAAATCCGATTGTGAGGGTTGTTTTCGAACGAGGGGAGTTTTCAGCATTTGATACGCAACAAACGGCGAATGCCCTGATGCTCTACTGTTTAGGGCTAGTGGCTTACAGTTGTGTAAAAGTATATGTGCCGACTTTTTATGCTCTTTCTGACACCAAGACTCCTGTACGCATAAGTGTCGCTACCGCACT
>Ga0114996_10008759_pt1 | contig 11174 bp, 9 predicted proteins | sample ArcticOcean_MG_C_4_FD_87039 | JGI IMG/M metagenome (GOLD analysis project Ga0114996, IMG submission 87039) | Marine microbial communities from western Arctic Ocean - ArcticOcean_MG_CB4_134 | ecosystem: Environmental > Aquatic > Marine > Oceanic | place: Arctic Ocean: Canada Basin | collected... | reverse complement strand
CGGCTGAGCCCGACTCGGCGAAGCGCCGCCGCCTCTCCTCTTCCAGAGACTCGAGCAGGTGTAGGGGGACCAGGCTCGGCTGAGAGGGCGGAGAGCCGTCGCGGATGTCTTTGGCGGTCAGGACCACCACATCGGCGTCCCGCACAATGGCGAGTATCCGACTCGCATCGCGTAACGTGGTGTCGGTGGGCGAGTTCGTTGACCAAGGGTCGGCCAGCCTGAGGAGTGCTCGCGCACGCTTGATCGCCCGGCGCGTCTCATGCACAGTGGAGGCCAAGTCCTTCCCCAGCTCCAAGGCCTCACACGCACGAGCGAGTTGCGCGGAGATCACACGCGAAAGCTCGCTGCGGGCTTCCTCACTACTCGCGGCGTTCCAGTTCATACCGACGGAATGCTGGTGATGGTGGCCTCCGGGCATCGTCCTATGTCGTATATATTACACTCGCCTCCCGCAGTCCGGGGGGGGACAGGGAGAAGGTAATGTCAAAGGTATTTTGGGTGGGGATGGCGCTCGGCGCCTTCGGCCTCGGAGTCGCGCGCTTCCTGTGGGTTCCTCCCCCGGAGGCGACCCACTTTCATGCCAACTGGGCCATTTACGTCGATGGCGAGCGCTTGGATCTCTCGGACCAGCGATACATGGAAGAGGTTTCGAGTTGTTATGCGGTCGATGGCGGGGTGACTCCCCAAGCGCGCATTCACATGCACGAGGGCAACCACGATGTCGTCCACATCCACCATCTCGGAACGACTTGGGGGCATCTCGCGGGCAACCTGGGGATCGGACTCGGCCAGGGGTACCTGATCCTGAATGACGGCACGCGGATTTTCGATGGGGCGGAAGGCCGCTTTACGTACATCCTGAATGGCCGAGCGCTTACATCGGCACACAATGAACTGGTTGCGTCCGAGGACCGTCTCCTCATCAGTTACGGTTCCGAGTCACTGGATGAGTTGGGGACGGGAAGGATCGGTGAGGTCGCGACGACCGCCGGTGAGTACAACACGCGCGAAGACCCCGCTACGTGCTCGGGCTCGGGCGAGCCACTCAGTGTGTGGGGTCGGCTCAAATCGGCGTTTTGGGGGTGACTTTCAGAGGCTGATCCTTCGGGCCACTCCCCTGGCCGGAGAGACTTGGGCTGGACATGAAGTAACGGTGCGCTTCGAACGGATCATCGCCCGCTTCGCCGCGCAGATAGCTCCGATCCGCCTGGAGGTACCAGCTTTGTACGTTATCCCGGAGGGTCGCTACCATGATCTCGTCCAGGACTTGTCGGTGAACGGTCGGATTCTCGATCGGAAGCAGGTGTTCGATCCTGCGATCGAGGTTGCGGGGCATCCAGTCGGCGGACGAGAGGTAGACCTTCGCCTCGGGTGACGGCAGCGGATGCCCCCCGCCGAAGCAAACGATGCGACTATGCTCCAAGAAGCGTCCCACTACGCTCTTGACCTTGATGTTTTCCGACAACCCCGGGATACCCGGCCTGAGGCAGCAGATCCCTCTCACCACCAGACGGATCTGGACTCCCGCCCCGGAGGCCCTGTACAGCGCGTCGATGATTTTGCCGTCCACGATGGCGTTGAGTTTGGCCCAGATGGTCGCCGGCCGGCCGGCCTCAGCATGCTCAATTTCGTCGTCGATGAGTCCGATCAGGGTATCCCGAAGCAGGAACGGTGCAACCACCAATTTGTCCAACGGGTCGGGGTGGCCGTACCCGGTTGTGTAATTGAAGACACGGGCGGCGTCTCGGCACAGCTCCGGATCGCAAGTAAAGTAAGAAAGGTCAGTGTACACCCGCGCGTTGTCGGGGTGATAATTGCCGGTACCGAAGTGTGCATAGGAACGTAACGCCCCCCCCTCGCGCCGAACGACCAAGGACATCTTGGCATGTGTCTTCAGGTCGATCACCCCGTACACGACGTGGACCCCTGCTGCCTCCATCTGGCGCGCCAGTCGAATATTCGCCTCCTCGTCGAAACGCGCCTTCAGTTCGATCAACGCCGTCACGTTTTTCCCGGACTCGGCCGCTTCGACCAAGTCCCCGACGATCGGCGAGTCGTCACTCGTACGATACAACGTCTGTTTGATGGCCACGACATCCGGATCACGCGCCGCCTGGCGTATAAACTGGACGACCACGTCGAAGCTCTCGTACGGATGATGAACCAGCAGATCTTTCGCTCGGATGGCCGCGAAGTGGTCACCGTCGAAATCGCGGATCCTCTCGGGGAACCGCGGTGTGAAGGGCTCGAAAAGGAGGTCCGGCCGTTCCGATACGATCAATTCACACAAGTCGCCGATCCCCACCAAGCCACCCGCCTGGAAGACGGTCTCCTCTTGGATGTGCAACTCCTTGATGATGGAGTCCCTCATCTCCTTGGACATGAACGACGATACACGAAGGGAGATCGCCGACCCCCTTCTCCGCCGTTTTACGAGGGACTCGAACTCGAGAAGCAGGTCCTCCGCCTTCTCTTCGATTTCCACATCCGAGTCGCGGAGAATCCTGAAATGTTCAGCCTCCTCGACCTCCAAACCAGGGAACAAAGAATCGAGGTGCCGACAGATCACGTCTTCGACCGTCACAAAGGTGGGCTTTTTCGGCCGCCCAGGCAGGCGGATGAAGCGTGGCATTTGGCTCGGCAAAGGCAGAAGGGCCGACATCAAGACGCCGTCGGCACGCCGCAGTGAAAGGGCGAGGCTTGTTCCGCCGTTGGGTATGAACGGAAACGGGTGAGCCGGGTCCGCCGCCAGCGGCGTCAGGACAGGAAAAATCTCGTGCGTGAAGTGATCATCAAGCCAGAGCTGTGCCTTCTCGTCGAGATCCGACGGATGGAGCACGGAAATGCCATGGTCGGCCAACTCCTCCTTCAGCAACTGCCAGGTCTCTTGTTGCCGAACCATGAGCTCCATAGCACCGTTGTTGACCTGACGGAACTGCCGGCTCGGCCTCCGGCCATCCTGGCTGAGCGACGTTACACCGGCTCTGAGTTGGGCTCGCAGGCCGGCCACCCGGACCATGAAGAATTCGTCCAGGTTGGTCCCGGAGATGGAGAGGAACCGAAGGCGCTCGAGGACGGGGTGCCGCTCGTTCATCGCCTCTTCGAGCACCCGTTCGTTAAACGCTAGCCAGGATAGCTCCCGGTTGATGAACCGCTTCCGCGACCGTGGCGCGATCGCGGTGAGACCTTTCTCGGCTGCCTTCGCCACCTATCAGCTCCCTGCGTCCGAGGGGATGTCGCTCCGGAGGAGGACACTTGTATACTACCGCAATAGCCGTCAAATGTTTAGGAATCGTCAATATCGCTAAAAGGTAGTAATCATGAAGACAATTTTCCTCCTTCGCCACGCGAAATCGTCCTGGGATGACGATTCACTCCCCGACCATGACCGCCCGCTCAGCGAAAGGGGCCGAGCCGCCGCTCCCCGGATCGGAGCGTATATGCGCGGGGCGGGTTATCTGCCTGATCTGGTGCTTTGCTCTACGGCGACGAGGACGAGGCTGACGTTGGACGCCGTGCTTTCCGAATTGGGGGTGGAGCCCGCAATCGAGTTCCATGAGGAGCTCTACTTGGCGGCTCCGAGTGAAATGCTAGATCTCGTCAGGTCCGTGCCCGATACCGTGGAGGCTGTACTTCTGGTGGGCCACAATCCCGGGACGGGTATGCTGGCAGTTACTCTCTCTGGCGACGGCCTACCGGAGAGGATTTACCAGATGAGGGCCAAGTTCCCAACTACGGGACTGGCAATTATCGAGTTGAGTGTTGATCGTTGGAAAGACGTTGTAGGCGGATGCGGAACCCTGAAAGAGTTCATACGGCCGCGGGACCTGCCTTGATCCAGCAACTCCGCCCCGTCGATCTACGAAGTGACGCGCGTTGGAGGTGTACGATGTACAAGAAAATATCGATGGCCGCTTTGGCGGCCCTGACCGTTCTATCTATCGGTTGCTCCCTCGGTGGCGACGCCAGTGCCACCAACGCGGCCGACACGCTGACACGGCGGCAGAAGAACGAGATCATCAGAACGCTTCCGGTTCCAGGAGCCCGCGGGGTCGGCCGTGCTCTGGACGTCAGCGATCTGCTCGGGGATCGCGCCCAACGTCACGATTCCCTCGCTCTTGTGGTGGGGCGGTAGGAGGAAGGAAAGAAGTGCCCTTTCGGGCACTAAGAAGGAAATCGTCTCAGTGGCTCAACGTCCATACGTAGGCCGCCACGGACCGGACTTGGGCATCCGTGATGGGCGCGCCACCCTTGGGAGGCATGGTGGCCCCCAGCGGGTTCGTGGCCTCTGCACGTGTGACCCCCGACAAGATCCGATCAACGATCTGCTCGAACTCGCCGTCGCCGAGCAGCCACTCAGTGTCGGTGAGGTTGGGTCCGATGTACCCGCTGCCGTCCGGGCCATGGCACACCGCACAGATGCCGACACCCCCATAGATTTGCTGGCCCTCCTGGACCATCGCATCAGTAACACCCGCAGGCATGGCAGCAGCGGACGCGACGTCGGAGACGGGCGGGGCCGCCGCTCCGAGCGGAGCTTCGACGGACGAGCACGAGTTGAAAATCGCCACGGACGCCAGAGCGAGCCCGGCAAACGCGAAGGAAATAGGTTTCATGTGAATCCCCTACACTGGTGAGCGGCGTCCCATGTCACACCGAGGCCGCCTCGGCGGGCCAGCGCCAATCAAATTCCGTTAGAAACTAAGGGAAGGTGGGCCCAACCCCAAGACCGAGCAAGGCGCATACTCTGAGCCCATTGCGGAACGGACCGTTTCGCTTCGAATCGGTGTCCCAAGTTGGTGACACATGCCGTCCCCGTATGGTGCCGGAATCCAGTCGATTGGCGGAGAATTCGGCCGAAAATCACTCTCCTGAATGCGGCATGCCTCTTGCGTTAATCGCAGCAGTGGCTAGTGTCGGAAGTGCGATGAAACTGGGAGGGACCTCTTGATCGGTCAGTGGAGTCGAGTTCGAGCGACGTTTTTCTTGCTCACCGCCACCTTGCCTCTTCTCCCTCCTGGGACCTCCGCTCAAAGCAGTGGCCAGGGCTTCCTCTTCGAGCAGCCGACGTTTCGAGTGGGCGTGCACGCCGGATACATGCTTGCCCATGCCGGCGGCGCCGTGTTGAACCATGCACGTGATCAGTTGACCCTGGGTGGGCGCGACTTCGATGCTTCTTCCTGGGGAGTCGAGTTCGCCATCCGAGGCAGTGAGCGCGTCGACTTTGCGTTGAATTTCGGGTTCTCGAGGAGCGACGTCCGATCTGAAATGAGAGACTGGGTGGATCTCGATAATCTCCCGATTGAACAGACGACGACGTTCGCAAGGATCCCGGTGACGGTCAGCACGAGGTTCTACCTCCGGGATCGAGGTCGAGCCATCAGCCAGTTCGCTTGGATCCCAGCGAAGTGGGCGCCGTTCGTCGGCGCCGGTGCTGGCCTCACTTGGTACCGATTCGAACAAACCGGAGACTTCGTCGATATAGCAACACTCGACATCCTCAACCTCACCATCGAATCGAACGGTGGGGCGCCCACCGCCCATGCCTTTGCGGGAGTCGACATATCGATCAGCCCGCGGTTTCTGTGGACGTTGGAGGGAAGGTACGCTATTGGTCAGGCCAGGACGGGCGACTCTTTTGACTACGACAACCTCGATTTGCGTGGCTTCCAGGCCACGATAGGCTTTGCGGTTCGGTTCTGACGGGGAGGGGCATGATGGTAAGCACATTGAACGTTCGGCAGCGGAAGAGCACCCTCGGCATTCTCGTGGGTGCATGGCTGGTCATGGTGGTTCCCATGGCGGCAGCGCAGGAAGTAGATAGCCGATGGGCGCCCTGGATCGGTTGCTGGAGGGCGGTAGGCGAGACGGCCCCGGCTTCGGCGCCGGCCACGGCACCTCTCCTGTGCGTGGTGCCTCTCGCCGGTGAGGCGGCTATCGAGATGCTCACCGTGGTCGACGGCCAGGTCGTGTCACGAGAGTCTGTCTTCACTGACGCACAAGAGCACGCCGTGAGCAGAGAGGAGTGCGAGGGCTGGGAAACAGCTGAATTTTCCGACGATTCCCGCCGTATCTACGTCGGCTCAGAGCTTCTTTGTGGTGCCGGTGGCCTCAGAACTTCGACAGGAGTGATGTCCATGGTCTCACCGTCCGAATGGCTGGACGTCCGGACCGTGAAAGTTGATGGACAGAGTTTTCCTTGGGTACTTCGATACCGGCTCGCGCCGCGGGCCGACTTCCAGGCGGCAGGGCAGGGGGATCTGATTGCAGCGCAGGGTTCGAATGTGCGGATGGCGCGAATGACTGCCTCGCTTCCTATCGCCCTCAGCGACGTTATCGAGGCGGTCGGGAAGGTTTCCGATGAGACCTTGGAGGTGTGGGTTGTGGAGCGAGCCGAGCCGTTCGCTCTGGACGCCGACAGGTTGATCGAAATGGCGGATGCGGGTGTTCCCGCCAGCGTGATCGACGTCGTCGTCGCGGTTTCGTACCCCGAGAAGTTCGTGGTCAACGAGAGAGATCCAGGGCTTCGCCGGGAGGAGGCCAGAGGGGGAAGCAGACGCTCAGGCCTTGGCTACGGTCGGAGTATCAACCCCTTTACAGACCCGTTTTACGATCCATATGCACGTTATGGCTACTATTCCCCCTACGGATACGGATCTCGATACGGCCCCGGCTATTACGGCGGTTATGGATACGGCGGCATTGGATATAGCTATGGCGGATATGGCTTCGGAGGGTACAACTCCGGATTCGGCGGATATGGTTTCGGGGGGTACAACTCCGGATTCGGCGGGTACGGCAACCGGATCATTGTCGTCAACCGACGCGGCAGTGGGGCCGGTGAGAACGTCACCGGCTCTACGAGAGGACGGGTGGTGAGAGGAGGGGGGTATACGAGCGCGGGGAGCGGGGGTGCGAGTACCGGCAGATCTGCCCAGCCGCGCTCCTCAGGATCCTCAGGTAGCGCAGCGCCCTCCAGAGGGTCGTCCGGACGGTCGTCCGCTTCGCCCGCTCGCGGGTCGTCCACCTCCTCGCCACAATCTACCCCCCGGCGAGCCCAGCCCAGGCCGCGTGGTGGTAATTAGGGCGTATTAAGAGCTCTTTCCCCTACCTTTCTCTGGACGAGGCAGGCCCCATGGGGTCGGGCGGACGCATCAGTGGCGCGTCGCGCAGGACGGTCAGTAAAATCCATCGTTCATCTCCCTGAGCCAGGTTCGGATATAGAACCCGAGCTTCTATGCGGCAACAATGGGCTCGGCCAGGTATTGGGGGCGCCGACGATCAGACTGGCGCCCCGTTGAGTGGTCGACCAGCCGTTGGACCCGTTATCCGCAAAAAAACCGGTAAATTGCGTTTGCCGTGCCACTCCCCCGCCGCAGGGTTAGCTTGTCTTCGTGCAGGAATGGACCATCAGGAGATGACGCGGATGACGATAAGAAGAGTGACGAGCCATGTTTTGGTCTTGGGATGGGCACTGGCAGCAACGGCCCTACTGCTTGCCCCGCCGATCGGCGCGGTGGCACAGGACGTGGACGTGGCCGGGGACGAGGACGAGGCAGAGGAGGTCCAAGAGGAGAACCGCTTCCGGGACTTCGAGCGCCTTGTGGAGGGTGCGGAGGTCTCGCCCGGCTTCTTCGACCTCTACATGAAGGAAGGCCGTCTCTATCTCGCTGTCCCCGCGGATCGATTGGGCCAGGAGTTCCTGATGGACATGCGGGTGGCGCGGGGCATCGGCGCGTCCGGGCTGTTTGGCGGTACGACGTTGAGCCTCATGGAGATGGACCTCATGGCGTTTGAGAAGCATGGGGAAGACGTCTTCCTCGTTCAGCGGCCGCAGAACTTCGGTGCCGCGACCGACGATCGGGCAGCGGCCGCTGTCAGCGTCAGCGTCGGGCCCTCCGTCATCCAGACCGCCGGTGTCGCGGCTATACGGCCGGACTCCGCTCTCGTACTGAATGTGACGAGTTGGTTCCTATCCGATTTCTCGGGGGTAGGCCGGCTCACTCGGGGAGCGGGCGGGGGATCCAACGGGCAGTCCGGCAGCACGAGCTTCGATCGCAGTCGGAGCTACATCGACGGGGTATCCAGCTTTCCCGAAAACACGAACATACGGGCCATGCTGACGTTTCGGGCGGGGCAGGGGGGAAGGGCCCCGTCGGTCGCGGATGGGCGATACATCCCGGTTACGATTCACTATACGTTAGCCCGACTTCCCGAGCGGCCGATGGAGCGGCGGGTTGCCGATGACCGCGTCGGTAATTTCATGACGGTTCACAAGGACTTCAGCGCAGAGGACTCGACTTTCCTTCGGCGGTACGTGAACCGGAGGCGGCTGGAGCCCAGTGAACGCGTCGGGGACCGGTGGCGCCCAGTCGAGCCCATTACGTACTACATCGATCGTACCGTCCCCGACGAATACAGGGGCTGGTTCAAGGAGGCCGTGGAAAACTGGAATACCGCGTTCGAGGCGGCCGGGTGGGTGGACGCGATTCGTGTGCTCGACCTGCCGGAGGATGCGGACCCGAACGACATTCGGTACTCCGTGCTCCGCTGGAACACCTCCGACGACCCCGACTACATCGCGATCGGTCCGTCCAAGGTCGACCCACGCACAGGCGAAATTCTCGACGCGGATATTTTGTTCGAGGCGAATGGTTTCCGGGGTTTCCGTAACACGTGGCGGAACATTGTGAATCCCGTGACCGCCGCGGAGGCCTTTGAGATGGCGCTCGGGGTGGGCGAGTTCGCGGCTCCCGCTCCGAATCTCCAGGGGGTGGAGCTTCCCGGATTCGGGTCGGCGCTCGAGGCCCAGGGCGCACTGGCCGGATTGGTTCTCGCGGCGCGGGGCGAGTTGGACCCCGGTGACCCGTTACCGAATGAGCTTCTTCGGCAGTACACGATTTGGCTCGTAATGCACGAAGTCGGACACACGCTCGGTTTGCGACACAACTTCCGGTCCTCGGCGAGCACTCCGATGGACCAACTCCACAACGCTGATTTCACCAGGGAAAATGGGGTATCCGGTTCGGTGATGGACTATGAGGCGGTCAACCTGGCTTCGGCCGGGGGACGGAATGGCGACTACTATACACACGATGTGGGGTCCTATGATCGGTGGGCGATCTCGTATGCGTACACCCAAAACCAGGACGATGCGAACGACATCGCGCGCGATGTCTCCGACCTCGGGCATATGTACGGCGACGACTCAGATGCCCGAGGGGCGTTGGATCCTACGATCAACCAGTATGATCTGAGCGGAGACCCCCTGGCATGGGGCGCCGAGCGTTCCGCGATGATCCGTGACCTGCTTCCGAAGATTCCGGAGTACGCTCTCCAGGACAACGCCGCATTCGTCGATGCCACCAACGCGTACACCCAGCTCATGGGTGAGTATTCTCGGGCGATCGCCCCGGCCGTAAAGTACATCGGTGGCCAATACATGAACCGCGATCATGTGGGGGATGGGCGTGATCCGTTCGTGAACGTGCCCAAGGCCAAACAGTTGGAAGCGCTGGAGCTACTCATCGATCGTGTCTTCGCGGAGGGCGCCCTGGCGCTGGATCCTGCCGTGCTCCAGAGCTTCGGGGTCAACGGGTACGAGCCCTGGGGGGGCAACCGTACCGTCAGGCGCCGTTCCGCCTATCCGTTCCACGCTCGGACGCTCGAACTTCAGTCATCTGTTTTAGACCAAATTCTCGATCCTTCACGGCTCTCTCGTATTCGGGACGGCGAGACGAAGTTCGGGGCCGGGCAGGTCGCCACGATTCCGGAGGTGCTGGGGTCGTTGACCACCGCCATTTGGAGCGAATTGGGGCTGGGGACGATTAGCGCCGATCGTCGGGACCTTCAGAGGGCCTACTTGGACGCCATGGCGCGCCTGGTTGTGAATCCAAGGAACGGCACGCCGGCCGATGCTCGTGCGTTGGCACGGTGGGAATTGGACCAACTCCGCGATCGGATCGATTCGGCTCAGTTGGGGGCCTCCGACGCATATACACAGGCGCACCTCTTCGAGGCGCTGGCACGAATCGAAAAGACGCTCGAGGCAGGGCTAGAAGCCGAAAACTGATTGTAAGAGGCCGTCAAACCCCCAAAGACAAGGCGGTGGCACGCTGAGGCGAAAGAGGCCATGTTCCGGCAATGAGACCTACCAAGGCCCAGATTGTAGCGCTGAGGCGTAGGGATCCCGTCCTCGGGTCCGCCATCCCACGCCTACCACCCTTCCCGGAAATTCCCGTGAAGAGCTTTCGCGGTCCGCACTTCCACTCGCTGGCTCGATCGATCATCTACCAACAGTTGGCCACGCGGGCGGCGACGACGATCTACGGCCGGGTGCGAAGGCTGAGTCCAGGGCCCCGTTTTCCGACACCTGAGCAGATGTTGGCGCTCTCCGATGAGCGGCTCCGAGCCGCCGGATTGTCTGGCAATAAGACCAAGGCTCTCCGGGATCTCGCCACGAAGATCATGAGCGGCGAACTGCGTCTCAGGGGTATCGGCCGGCACGATGACGAAGAGATTATAAGGCGGCTCACTACCGTCTGGGGTATCGGCGAGTGGACAGCCCAGATGTTCCTCATCTTTAAACTCGGGCGGCTGGACATCATGCCCGCGGGCGACCTGGGGGTTCAGGAGGGCCTGCGGGTCTTGGATGGACTCGATGGACGCCCGTCCGCGGCCACGCTGCTCGGTCGGGCCGAGGTTTGGCGTCCGCTCTGCAGTGTCGCCGCGTGGTTCTTGTGGAGGCTCGCGGACGCCCAATGAAGGTCACCCAAAGGCTCACCGGACCGGTCATGGTCCTGCTGGCTGTTCTTTCTCCGACGCGACCCCTAGCGGCTCAGGATTGGTCGGACGTCGGAGGTGCCCTAGCGGGTGTCAGCGCCGGTGCCTTGGTCGGGCTCGGATATCTTAGCGTGCGTGCACGCGCCGGAAGCTACATCGACACGACTGGGCAGGCCGCGAGACAGCTGGCCGTTCCTACCCTCGCCGGACTCGTGACCGGGATCGGACTTGGCATTTCCGCCGAGGATCAGTTGGACGACACGGTGTTGTGGGCTGCTGTCGGTTGGGCCTCAGGGCTAGGGATCGGTGCATTGATCGGCAGTCAACTCTGGGACGATCCGCCGGGGCCGTGGGCGGGCGCAGCGATCGGAGGCGCGGCCGGACTGCTCCTG
>Ga0114996_10008758_pt1 | contig 11174 bp, 6 predicted proteins | sample ArcticOcean_MG_C_4_FD_87039 | JGI IMG/M metagenome (GOLD analysis project Ga0114996, IMG submission 87039) | Marine microbial communities from western Arctic Ocean - ArcticOcean_MG_CB4_134 | ecosystem: Environmental > Aquatic > Marine > Oceanic | place: Arctic Ocean: Canada Basin | collected... | reverse complement strand
CCCGAGCGACGTCTGCAGCGTGAGCGCGGTACCCACCGCGTCCGGCGGTGCCACCTCCGTAACTACGGCGCTGAACTGCGCAGAATCCGCCACGATGGTGAAGCCCCAGACCAGTGCGAGTGGCACTACGAGCCAAGCGCTCGCATCCATCAACCACCCGATGGACAGCGCACAGGCACCACTGATCACCATCATCCAGATCGTTGTGCTCTCTCGACCCCAAGCGTCCGCCCAACGGCCCGCGACAACGGACCCGAGACCTCCTGCCGCGATGACCGCGAAGGCGCTCAGGTCGACGGCCAGCGAGTGCGATGTCGACATCGCATCACCCAAGAAGAATTCCGCAAAGAAAAGGCTGATCGTGGCCCACATGGCGTACAGCTCCCACATGTGACCCAGGTAACCTCCGGTCGCGAGCATCGTCTCGCGGTGCCGAAACAGCCGTGCGACGCGGCTCCATTCGAATGCACGCCGTGGGAACGGGTAGGGACCTTCTCGATAGGCTACCGCAACCAGTAGCGCGGCAGCAAGACCGGCTATCGACGAGCCGCCCACGACCGCCGTCACGCTTGGCCCGCCCAGGGCCTTTAGCAGGTATGGGGTGGCTTTCCCCACCGTGAGCGCTCCCACCACGGTGCCGATGGCGAGTCCGCGTGACGATCGGAACCAGGTAGCCATCATCTTCATGCCCGGCGGATATACGCCGGCGAGGAAGAAGCCGGTCGCGAACCGCACAACCAGGGCCAATCCGTACCCCGGCACCAGGACAAGAAGGGTGTTTGCAGCGGCAGCGAGCAGCGCAGAAATGGCGAAATACGCACGCGAGGGAACGACGTCGGCGAGGTTCAAGAGTGCACCGAGTGCGGTGCCGGACACGAAGCCGAGCTGCACGATCGTGGTGAGCCAAGCGACCTGACCCGCGCTCAGCCCCCAACGCTGCTGGAGCTCGGGGCCGAGGGCTGTCGCGGTCATCCATGCCGACAGCGACAGAAGCATCGCCACGGAGACCAGGCCGAGCGCACGCCAACGTCGAGGGTCGGCGTCTATGGGAGATGCGAGAGGTCCGGCGGGGCCGTTCGCCACTACCGCATGAGCTGCTTCAGCACGAACAGCACGTTCGCCGGCCGCTCTGCCAACCGACGCATGTACCAAGGGAACCAGGACGCGCCGTAGCTGAGTAGTACTCTCACCGCATGTCCCCCACGTGCGAGCCGCCCCTGTTGCGCTCGGTCGATGCCGTAGAGCATCGCGAACTCGTAGCTGCCCTTCTTCAAGTTGAGTTCGTAGGCCAGGCGGTTCGCTTCACCGACCATGCGCGGGTCGTGCGTACCGATAACCGGTCGCCCCGCACCCCCGCCCACACGGGCGCGCAGGAGCATGCCGGTAAGTCGCACGAAGTTTTGGTCGACTTCTCCCTTCTTTGGGAAGGCAACATCTGCGGGCTCGTTGTACGCGCCCTTTACCAGCCTAATAGAGGGGTCGAGCGGCAACAGTGCCTCGAGATCGTCCTTCGTCCGGCGGAGATACGATTGTAGACACAGTCCAGTGCCGGGGTGTTTCCCGAGCACGCTCTTGTACACGTCGAGCGTGGCGTCTACGTGGCCGGAACCCTCCATGTCGATCCAAACGGGTGACGGCGAAGTCTCGGCGAGGTGGGCGATCCTCTCCTGCGTTCGGTCGACGCTGAAGTCGAGTCCAAGTTGGGTTGGTTTTACCGAAATCTCGACATCGAGGCCCCGGTCACCGATGGACTTCAAGGCACCGAGATAGTGTTCCAGCACTGCGTCAGCTTCTTCTACACCTTCGAGATCTTCGCCGAGCAAGGTCGTCGTGCCTGTGATCGAGTCGCCCGCGAGCTTTGCTGCCTCGTCTAGTGCCTCATCCAGGGTCTCACCCGCAAGGAAACGACGGGTCGCTCTTCGTACGAAGGCATATTGTGGGAGGCGCTCGGCGAGCAGAGGGTTCGCAGAAGCCCAGAGCAGCGCTTTTCCTAGCATCGGCTTGCGTTCCCCGTCACTTCGGTCATAGGCCGGTCAGCCATTGGGTTTGCGCGTGATCAGGAACCAACAAATCGATACATCAAGCGAATGAGCCGGTATGCCTCGTCCGCGTCCCCGGCGGTGTACGCGACAGTGAACCCGTCTACTTTGGACATGCCGGGGATGGACTGAAGTATGTCCACATGGGTAGTCGACGCGAAGCGCAGGCGGATGCGCACCGGTGTACCGAGGTCCAAGGGCGAGTAGTCGTCAGCGTCCAGGCGTTCGAGCGCCCTCCGGACTCCCTCGCGCAGAAGCTCACGCACCCGCTCAGGATGGATGAGGCGGGCCGCAGCGGGTGTCTCCGCCGTCTTCGTCGTGACGGTCTCGGTGTTCAGGAGCGTTCCGAGTTCTGCCGTCGCGGCGGAGTCTCCCGCCGCCAGGATGACCGGCACACCGTATCCGCCCGCAAAGACGGCATTCATTCCGCCCTCACCGACCTCGACGTCGTTGAGCCACAGCCCTTTCACGGATCCCGTCCCGGTGTGTGCCAGAAAGCCGTCGGGGTCACCAGCCTTGGCGTGGTAACCCAGAAAGATCACCCCGTCATAGGACGCATCGAGCCCCTGCACCATGCCGAGAGGCTTTATGGCTCCTTGTATGTACGTGACGCGGGGGTCGAGTTCGGTGTGCAGCACGTTCTGGTGATCGCCGTGTGAGTCGTTCACGAGGATCTCGGCACCCGGATCCCGGGCGAAGATCTCTTCCACCACGGCGTTCACCTCCGCGGTCATCAGCCGCCGGCTCGTGGCGTAGTCCTTTCCACTCGAGGAGGTCATCGCGCCGGTGCCGATACCGCCGATGCCCTCCAAATCGACCGAGATGAAGATCCGGACCTGCTCCTGAGCACTCGCTGGCGCCGTGAGACCGGCACTCGATATTGCGACTGCAAGCCAGACAAGGTGCTTCGTCAATCTCCGCCTCATGCCTCACCTCCGAACGGTGTGTAGCCCGCCTCTTGTAGGCGAGTCCTAAACGCTGAGACGGCTCCTTCCAAGACCGCGCTGACCTCGCGCTCTAGTGTGACCGCAGCCGCTCTCGCCTGGTTCATCATATGGATGGTGTTGGCGGAGGGGCCACCCGTCTCCCCGGCAATGCGTCCCGTTGGTCGCCCGATCAAGTCTGAGACGACCTCCCCGCCACAGCCGCCCTGGCATTCGCCTCCGGTAAACAGCCTCTCATTCAGCGCCCGTAGTTCGCTCTGCAGCGCTCCACCCTGCGCCCGCAGCACGTCGGCGGCGTCGGATAGGGTCCCCAGCACGGTCTCGACAGCAGCCAGTAGCCTCGTCAGCTCCTGTTCTGCATCGTCGGCGCGTTGGCTGATCATGGACATCTCCACCAGAGCATCCCGCTTCGCCACGAGATCAGCAGTGCTGACCGGCTTTCGGGGGTCGCCGATCACATCGAGCGTCGTCGCGGCAGTCAGGTTCCCCGAAGTTACCTCGACTTGATACGCACCCGGGAAGACGGACATCTGGCGTGGGAAGACGGCCTCGTCCGCGTCTCCGCCAGGACGAAGATTCCAGGCGAAGCGATTCGTTCCGGCAGTCGCTGACAGCGTGCGGGAGTACACGAGCGCGCCCTCCTCGTTGGTGATCGCCACGTCAGCGTCGCCATCCTCGACCGTCCAGAAAGTGAGCATGGCGCCGTTCGCCCGCGTCTCTGCCTGCTGCATGGCGTGCCCCGTTGAGCGGTAACCGATCGCTTCGGCGATGTTCACGTCGTACGCGGGCGGTGGAGCGAAGGCGTGCACCGTGGAGCTTCGGATCGACGGGTCGTCGGCCAACTCACGCAGTGGCCGGATGTCGTCCACGACGATCAACGCTCGCCCGTGCGTGCCGAGAACCAAATCGCCATCGCGCGGATGCACGACCAAGTCGCGAATGGGTACGGCCGGCACGCCGGACGTGTATCGTTCCCAGCTTTGCCCGCGGTCGAAGCTGACTCGAAGACCGAATTCCGTCCCCAGGAAGAGCAGGTTGGGGTTCTCGGGATCCTCTTCAATCGCATGCACGAACCCGGCGATGCTCGGTGAGCTCAGCGACGTCCACGTCGTGCCGTAGTCCTCGGTCACATAGACGTGCGGGGTCCAATCCCCTCGACGGTGATCTTCCGCAACCAAGTAGGCTCGACCCGGCTCGTGCTTGGAGGGCTGTACGTCCGGGACCCAGATACCGTGCGGCAGTCCCGTGATGCTGTCCCGCACGTTCTGCCAGTTCTCTCCACCGTCTCTGGTGATCTGAACGTTGCCGTCATCGGTGCCAACCCAGATCAGGCCCGGCTCGAGCGTGCTCGGACCGATCGAGATGATCGTGGTGTGCATCTCGGCGCCCGATGCATCCATCGTCAGCCCACCACTCACTTCGGCACGTTGCTTGAGCGGGTCGTTCGTGGTGAGGTCGGGCGAGATGATCCGCCAACTCCGACCTTGATCGTTACTCGTGTGAAGGAACTGGCTTCCCAGGTAGATCGTACTCAGCTCGAGCGGATCCCACGTAAGCCCCGCGTTCCAGTTGAAGCGTAGAGCGGTTCCATCGGGGTGGACCGGTCGAACGCTGCGTCGGGCGCCGGTATTCTTATCGAAGTGCTGCAGGTTGCCGCCCTGAGACATGGAATAGCCAAAGTTCTCCGGGTCGCTGCGATCGGGCATCACACTGAAGCCGTCTCCGCCGCCTACCCGCCGCCAGTGGGCGTTCAGGATGCCCTTGTTCTCCCACACGGTGCTCGGCCCATACCAGGAGCCGCTGTCCTGGACGCCCCCATAGATGTTGAACGGCACCGCATCGTCGACGCTGATGTGGTAGAACTGAGCGACGCCGAGGTTCTCGACGAAGCGCCATGTCACTCCACGGTTGTAGCTGAGTGCGATCCCCCCGTCCTCTCCAAGGATCATGCGACTCGGATCGTCCGGATCGATCCACAACTCATGCACGTCTCCGTGCACGATCGCGCTGGGCACGACCGTTCTCCAGTTGCGTCCCTGGTCCTCACTCACCTGCACGGAGCCATGCAGCCGGTACAGGCGGTTCTCGTTCTTCGGGTCGATGCGTAGGTCCGCGTAGTAAAAGGGACGCGGGTTCACCCCGGGCTCGTCGTCGATAGTGCTCCAAGTGCGTCCGCCGTCTGCTGAACGAATGAGCTCGGACTGGGTTGCCTCGACGAGCGCATAGACCACATCCGGGTTCGACGGCGAAATCGTCAGCCCGATACGGCCGAGCTCCCCCTCGGGGAGCCCGTCGTCGGCAGACAACTGGGTCCAGGTATCTCCAGCGTTGTAGGTCACGAAAAGCCCGGACCCCGGCCCGCCCGACGTGAGGTCCCACGGCGTGCGCCGGAACTCCCACATCGCCGCAAAGAGCTTGTCCGGATTTGTCGGATCCATGATGACATCAGCGATGCCGGTACGCTCGTTCTGCCACAACACACGATCCCAGGTGCGGCCGCCGTCTCGCGTGCGGTACAATCCGCGTTCTTGGCCGTCGGACCATGCTGGTCCCATGACCCCGACGTAGACGACGTCCGGGTCGGTCGGGTGCGTCAAAATTCGATGGATGCGCTCCGAGCGACCCAGGCCCATGGACCGCCAGGAAACACCGCCGTCAATGGACTTGAAGAGCCCCCGCCCTACCCCAGCGCTGTTGCGTGGATTCCCTTCGCCGGTGCCGATCCATACGACGTCGGGGTTTGGCTGAAAGACCGCGATCGCTCCGATGCCGAGTACGTCTTGCTCGTCGAAGATGGGATCCCATTCGATCCCGCCATCGTTGGACCTGAAGACGCCACCCGTGGACGATCCAACGTAGATGACGTTGGGGTCGCTCAAAACGACCTCGACGTCGGCGACGCGACCACTCATGCCCGCAGGGCCGATCTCCCGAGCGCGCATCGCGGCGAATGGATCGGATGAATCTTGCGCACTCAGCGGGTGGGTGGTGGCTGCGAGGGCTAGGAGGGCAACTATGTGGCCTGACTTCATGGAGAGACTCCTGCGTATTTCGAAACGGCGACCCACGCGGGCCGACCGACCCAGAGTAGGTGGGGACCAGGAAGCAAGCTACCCGTCTACGGCGTTCGGTTCCCGATCAGCTCCCTACCAGACCGGGCAAAGGGAAGACCTCCAGATTCACGGCGAGCACTTGGTCGCGAAAACGCGCGACCTCGCCGATGAGGAAGACGTTGAGCTCTGACTCCAGCGCATCGACCACGTCCGCGAGCCGACCCATCTCGAGGCGTTGTGCCTCCGTCGGCGCATCGTACGAGCTGGATAGCCCTGTGACCTCCTGGCTGTACGCCCGCGCCGGTTCCAGGTCCACCGCTCCACCGAGGCGGTTTAGGAGAGCATCGGCGGCACCGGCGAGTGCCGACACATCTGTCCCGCTGAGTTCGGAGAAACGGTCCCGCACGCGCTGAACTCCTGCACGCACCTCATCGACGGCCTCCTGGACGAGGCCGAGTCGCTGGCTGAGACGCACACCCTCCAGGATCGCATCTCGGCGCAGCCACCTCTCAGGCGTCGCGATGTCGACGCGCGGGTCGGGAAGAACGGTCAAAGTCCCCGTCGACTCGAACCCACCTGCCCGGATCGTGACAGTGTAGTCTCCCGGCAGGACCTGCGGGGCATCGAGACCAAAGAAGCCGCCGTCCCAGTCCTCATCGGCGTCACTCCCGACCACATCCGCACGCAGGTCCCATGAGATCCGGTTCATGCCCCTAGCGCCCGGGCCGACGATCGTCTTGTCCGTCTCTCGGGGCAACGCAGCGATCGTGATCTCCACATCATCCTGATACTCGGCATCGAGCCAATACGTCAGCAGCGCTCCCTCCGGCCGGGGTTGGCCCTGGAACATGGCGTCGCCGGCGAAGTGGTAGCCGTCCGCGGCTGCGGAGTAGCGGACGTATGCTGGTGGCACTTCGAAGAGGTGCACGGGCTGCTGCGTCAGAAGCGGATCCTGCGCAATCGCTCGAAGGGGTCGAATATCGTCGAGGATCCAGATGGCGCGGCCGTGCGTGCCAATCACCAAGTCGTGGTCGCGCGGATGCACTGTGAGTGAGCGCACCGGCACGGTGGGCAAACCGTGTGTCCATTTGAACCACCGTTCGCCACGGTCCACGGAGGCGAAGAGACCGAGCTCCCCTCCGGCGAAGAGAAGGTTGGGAGTGACCGGGTCCTCCTCGACGGTATGCAAGAATCCGTCGATCCCACGGTCACGCCCGTCCACGCCCTCGTTGCGACCAACGTTCTCCCAGTCGTTGCCGTAGTCGTCGGTGCGGTACAGGTACGGGTCCCAGTTGCCGCGTCGGTGATCGTCGAAGACGACGTACGCGGTCGCCCCTGAGTGTTTCGACGGTTCGATGTGCGGAATCCAGGTGGCATCCGGCACGTCGTCGATCTGCGCGGTGAGGTCCTCCCAGGTTCCTCCCGCCGCACGGGAGAGATGTACTTTGCCGTCGTCGCTTCCCGTCCAGACCAGGTCCCGCTCGACTGGACTCGGGGCGATGGTCATCAGGGTCGTGTGGTTCTCGGCCCCCGATGCGTCGATGGTGAGGCCTCCGCTTTGCGCCTGCCTCTGCTTGGAGGGGTCATTGGTCGTGAGGTCCGGGCTGACCACCTGCCATGTATTTCCGCGATTCTCGCTCTTGTGCACGAACTGGCTCCCGTAGTACACGGTCCCACCCGCGAACGGATCGAAGGCCAGCGGAGCGTTCCAGTTGAAGCGCAGCGGCGTACCCTCTGGCGCCCAAGGACGGACGAATTTGCGTTCTCCAGTCCGCAGGTCGAAGCGCACGAGGCGTCCACCCTGTGACATCCCATATCCCAGATTCGAATCGTCCGGATCCAAGAGACTGTTGAAGCCGTCACCAAACGCGATTTCACGCCAGTCGTAATTGCGGATGCCGCCGACCCGCCAAACGTCCGAAGGCCCCCGCCATGAGCCGTTGTCCTGCATGCCACCGTATACGTTGTAGGGCACTGCGTCGTCGACGCTGACATGGTAGAACTGGCCGACGGGCAGATTGTCGAACAGGCGCCAGGTCTCGGCCTTGTCGAGTGACTGCCATACGCCCCCGTCCGTCCCCACCAACATGTGCCGAGGGTTGTTCGGATCGATCCACATCGCGTGAAAGTCCGAATGCACATCCACGTCGGCCTGTGAAAACCCTCGCCCGCCATCCTCCGAGAGCCAAAGGCGCGAATTGAGATTGTATACGCGGAGTTCGTTTTCAGGATCGACGAAGATGTCCGCATAGTAGAACGGGCGGTTCGCCACCCCGGAGTCGTCGTTCACGGTCTGCCAGCTCGCGCCACCGTTGTCCGAGCGGAGCAGAGCACTGTGTTCTGCCTCGACGAGCGCGTACACGGTGCTGGGCTCGCTGGGCGAGATTGCGAGCCCGATGCGGCCGAGTTCACCGGCGGGCATACCGTCATCCTCTGCATAGCGCGACCAGTTGTCTCCGCCGTCGTGGCTGACGTATAGGCCGGAACCCGCGCCGCCCGAAGTGAAGAACCACGGTTCGCGCCGAAACTCCCACATTGCGGCGAACAGCTTCATCGGATTCGAATCGTCGATGATCAGATCGGAGACCCCAGTCCGCTCGTTCACCCACAGCACGTGCTGCCACGTGTTGCCACCGTCCGTGGTCTTGTAGACACCCCGCTCTTCTCCATCACTCCAGGCGGGGCCCATGACGCCGATCCAGGCCACGTTCGAATCGGTGGGGTGCAGCACGATGCGGTGAATGCGTTCCGACTGCTCGAAGCCGAGTAGCTGCCACGTCGCACCGCCGTCCATCGTCTTGTAGAGCCCGGCTCCGACGCCAGCGCTATTGCGTGGATTACCCTCCCCCGTGCCAACCCACACGACCTCCGGGGCGTTCTGGTCGATCGCCACCGCTCCGATACCGCTGATCCGCTGCTCGTCGAATACCGGCGTCCAAGTCGTGCCGCCGTTCCTCGACTTCCAGACACCCCCGGTGGCAGCACCCACCCAGAGCACGCTTGGGTCGGAGGCAAGTCCGTCGATCGCAGTGATGCGGCCACTCATTCCAGCCGGACCGATACTGCGAGCCGTCAAGGCTGAGAACAGGGAGGGATCGATCTCCTGCCCTGCCAGCGGCACGGAAAGCAATGTCGCGACGCAGATCGCTAGGAACCGAGGGTGCCGCATGAGAACTCCTGAGTAAGCAATGCTTTGCGAAGGCAAAACGCCGCGGTGCCGCGTGAGCACGGGGCGGAAAAGGCACCTCTGCGATCAGGGCGTCAAGCCCGCGGTAAGCGTCGACGACCCGAAACGCCCCACGGGTCGGCGGTTGGCGCAACGAGTGTTCGGACGGCAGGTTCGGCGCATGCGGTGGCCGAGATTGGGGACATGAGCGAAAGCCGTTACGATCCCGACGTCGTTTCTGCAATGCTCGCGTGCGTGGACGATCTCCGCGCGATCTTCTTGAGGTCCCACAAGGAATTGGAAAGCGAATGACAGGTAGCATGTCGCGCACAGCCCAGCGCACACATGTGTTCTCGGAATCCGTGATTCGGGAGATGTCACGGGTGGCCCGCGTACACGATGCGATCAACCTCGCGCAGGGCTTTCCGGATTTCCCGGCGCCACAACTGCTCAAGGACGCGGCATGCGCGGCAATCCAAGGCGATGTGAACCAGTATGCGACCACGTGGGGCACTCAGAATTTGAGGCACGCGCTCGTCGAGAAATACGCCGCGATGTACGACCTAGAGTTCGATCCTGAGCGTGAGGTCACGGTGACCTGTGGGGCGACCGAAGCGATGGCCGCAGTCATGCTCGCGCTCATCGATCCCGGAGAAGAGGTCATCGTCTTCGAGCCCTTCTACGAGAACTACGGGCCGGACGCGGTGTTGTCTCAGGCGAGTCCCGTTTTTCTTCCCCTGGAGGCGCCCGACTATCGTCTCGATCGCGCGCGACTGGAATCGGTCGTGACGCCTAAGACGCGCGCCATCGTCATTAACACGCCCAACAATCCGACGGGCCGCGTCTTCGATCGTGAAGAGCTGCAAGCGATCGCGGACGTCTGCCGCGAACACGACATTCTCGCCATCACCGACGAGATCTACGAGCACATCTACTACGAAGGGGAGCACCTCGTGCTCGCGGGCTTTGCGGGGATGCGCGACCGCACGATCACCGTGAGCGGGCTCTCCAAGACGTTCAGCGTCACCGGGTGGCGCGTGGGCACCATCATGGCACCGCCGCAACTCAGCGAGGCAATCCGGAAGGTGCACGACTTCCTCACCGTGGGTGCCCCCGCCCCGCTACAGGAGGCGTGCGCGGTCGGCTTGCGTGAACTCGGTGAGGAGTACTACTCGGGAATGATCAGCGACTACAGGGAAAAGCGAGGCATTCTGGTCTCGGCGCTGCAGGCCGCCGGGTTTTCCTGCGCGGAGCCGCAGGGCGCCTACTATGTCCTGGCTGACTTCCGCGGCATCTCCGACGAGGATGATGTGACCTTTTCGAAACGACTAACTAGTGAGGGCGGCGTCGCTCCAGTCCCCGGATCGAGCTTCTATAACACTCCTGGAGGCGGCAACTCCGTCGTGCGCTTCGTCTTTTGCAAGCGCCTCGAAACGCTGCACACCGCTGCCGAACGCCTGAGCGCATTCGCCGCGTCGGGCTAACGGCCTCCCGCGTTACATCCTGCGGGGTTCCGGACGGCCTAGCTCACCGCCCCGCCGTCGCCGTTCTGTTTAGCCGCGTCATCGGCGCTGTACTTCGCCTCCGGCTCATCTCTCGAGACCTCGGTGATCTGCCCCTCCCACTTCCGCATCATGGTGACGAATGCGTTGGCAATCTCGGCGTCGAATTCGGGCCCTGCACCCTCCTCGATGATGCCTAGCGCCCGTTCGGTCGACCAAGCCTCACGATAGGGTCAATGCGTGCGCAGCGCGTCAAAGACATCGCAAACGTGCACGAGGTTACTCGCCTGATGGCAGGCGCGATCGAACTTGACGTTCGGATAGCCCCCACCGTCGATTCGGATGTGGTGCTCGTATGCGACGACCGCGGCGAGATCCAGGTGCTTCTCGGTCTCCATGATAATCCGGGCGCCCTCAACGGTGTGGCTGTTGATGACCTTACGCTCGTCGTCATCGAGTTTATCCGGTTT
>Ga0114996_10008756_pt1 | contig 11175 bp, 12 predicted proteins | sample ArcticOcean_MG_C_4_FD_87039 | JGI IMG/M metagenome (GOLD analysis project Ga0114996, IMG submission 87039) | Marine microbial communities from western Arctic Ocean - ArcticOcean_MG_CB4_134 | ecosystem: Environmental > Aquatic > Marine > Oceanic | place: Arctic Ocean: Canada Basin | collected... | reverse complement strand
GCGGCTGGGCCAAGGCTGCGGGCGACGGGGCCGGGGAACATTTAAAAGAAAACTTTTTGCGCATCGCCAAGGGATTTGAAACCCTGCCGGGGGCGTCCGGTATCATTGCCGGCTTTTGGCCCATGGCCGATGAAATTAACGTTCGCCCGTTAATCACAGGCCTCCATGAGGATGGCCGGGAGGTCGCCCTTCCGGTCATCGTCGGCAATGCCAAGCCGTTGATATTCCGGGCCTGGCGTCCCGGGCTGCCTTTGGACGACGGCGGTTTCGGAACCCGCCACCCAAGCCCCGAGGAGGCAGAGGTGCAGCCTTCGATTTTGCTGGTGCCGCTGCTGGCTTTCGATGCCCATGGCCATCGGCTCGGTTGGGGCGGCGGCTTTTATGATCGCACCATTGCCCAGTTGCGCAGCCTTGGCCCGGTGGTAACGGTGGGTGTTGCCTACCAGGCTCAGCGGGTAGACAGTGTGCCCCACACGAATACCGACGAGCCCCTGGACTGGATGGTCACCGATGGCGATGTCCTGGAGATAACGCGCACATGAAAATACTGATTTGCGGCGATGTGGTGGGCAAAGCCGGCCGCCGGACGATTGAGGAAAACCTGCCGGATATCCGCCAACGCTTGGAATTGGATTTCGTCGTCGTCAATGGCGAAAACGCGGCGCATGGCTTTGGCATCACGGATAAGATCTGCGAAAAGTTATACGCCGCCGGCGCCGACGCCATCACCACCGGCAACCATGTCTGGGATCAGCGCGAGATCATTAATTACATCGATGGCGACGCCAAACTGCTGCGGCCGATGAATTACCCCGAGGGCACGCCCGGTGTCGGCAGCGGTATTTTCGAAGCGCCCGGCGGAAAAAAGGTCATGATCCTTCACCCCATGGGCCGGCTGTTCATGGACCCCCTGGATGACCCCTTTGCCGCCGTCGATAATGCGCTGCTCAATCATCGCCTCGGCCAGTCGGTGGACGCCATCATCGTCGATTTTCACGCCGAGGCGACTAGTGAGAAACAGGGCATGGGGCATTTTCTCGACGGCCGGGTGTCGGTGGTGGTCGGCACCCACACCCATGTGCCGACGGCGGATATGCAGATACTGCCGGGCGGTACGGCGTATCAGAGCGATATCGGCATGACCGGCGATTATGATTCGGTAATCGGCATGAAAAAGGAGGTGGCGACCAGCCGCTTCACCACCAAGATGCCGCAAGGCCGCTTGGAGCCAGCCGAAGGCGAGGCCACCCTGTGCGCGGTTTATGTCGAAACCAAGGACGCCACCGGACTGGCCACGACCGTCGGGCCGTTGCGCCTGGGCGGGTGCCTGCGCGAAGTTTGGCCGGTTTGAGATAGGTTTTTTTCTGTCGGTCTCACGGCCTTATCGCCGTTTTGATTTGTCCCGCCAAATATTTGACATATTGATGTGACATAAGGGTGGACGATGGCCGTGCGTTCACATACTACATGTAGTATAAATAATCGAAATCTTTCAAAACTTGGGGGCAGGATCGGAATATGGCCGGTCATTCAAAATTCAAGAACATCATGCACCGCAAGGGCCGCCAGGACGCCAAGCGGGCCAAGGTCTTTTCCAAGCTGATCAGGGAGCTCACCGTGGCCCAAATCCGGCCTGCCCGACCCGGACATGAACCCCCGCCTGCGCACGGCCATTGCCGCCGCCAAGTCCGCCAACATGCCGGGCGACACCATGAACAGGGCGATCAAAAAAGGCAGCGGCGACGATGATGACACCAACTATGAGGAAATCCGCTACGAAGGTTATGGCCCCGGCGGCGTCGCCATAATCGCCGAGGCCCTGACCGACAACCGCAACCGCACCGCCGGCGAGGTTCGCGCCGCGTTTACCAAATTCGGCGGCGCCATGGGTGAAACCGGCTCCGTCAGTTTCATGTTCGACCGGGTTGGCTTGATCGTCTACGGCGCCGGCGCGGCCAGCGCCGATGACATGTTTGAAGTCGCTCTCGAAGCCGGCGCGGGAGACGTGGAATCGACCGAGGCGGGCCACGAAGTGACGTGTGATCCGGATGATTTTTCCACTGTCCGCGATGGTCTGGAAGCCAAGTTCGGAGATGCCGAAGATGCTCGCCTGGACTGGAAGCCGCAAAACTCCGTTGCCGTTGACGAAAAAGCCGCCGAAACGCTGTTGAAATTTCTCGATGTTCTGGAAGACAACGACGACGTGCAGCGCGTCGCGGCCAACTTCGACATTGCAGACGATGTGCTCGAACGTCTGAGCGCATGAGCAGCAAATTCAGGAGGCAGCCATTCGGCTGATCGGGTTTGATCCGGGACTGCGCAACACCGGCTGGGGAGTCATAGATGTCCAAGGCAACCGGTTGTCCTATGTCGCCGATGGCGCCGTGAAAACGAAATCCTCATTGCCCCTAGCCGACCGCCTGGTGCAATTGCATGAGGGCCTGAGCCGGATCCTCGAAGAATTCTACCCGATGGAGGCCGCTGTCGAGGAAACCTTCGTCAACAAGAACGCCGCCTCAACCCTAAAACTTGGCCAGGCGCGGGCGATCTCATTACTGGTCCCGGCCCATGCCGGGCTTCCCGTCGCGGAATATTCCCCCAACCTGATCAAGAAGACGGTGGTCGGCGCAGGGCACGCGGATAAGGGGCAAGTCCAGATGATGGTCAAAACCCTGCTGCCGGGGGCGGTTATGGAAAGCGCCGATGCGGCGGATGCCTTAGCCGTCGCCATCTGCCACGCCCATCACCGCGACAGTGTTCAGGCACGGTTAGTGGCGGAGGCGGTGAACCAATGATCGCCAAACTCAAGGGCCTGATTGACAGCACCGGTGATGGCAGGGCGGTGATTGATGTCGGCGGGGTCGGTTATCTGGTGTTCTGTTCCGCACGCACGCTTGGCCGTCTCGGCGTTGGCGAAGCGGCGGAGGTCTTGATCGAGACTCATGTCCGCGAAGACCATATCCATCTGTACGGCTTTTTCGATGCGCTCGAGCGCGACTGGTTCAAGCTGCTGACCACCGTCCAGGGCGTCGGCGTCAAGGTGGCGCTTGCCATGTTAGGCGTGCTGTCGCCGGATCAACTGGTCCAGGCCATTGCCGCCGCCGATAAGGGAATGATCACCCAGACGCCGGGGGTCGGACCGAAACTGGCGACGCGAATTTTGAGTGAGTTGAAAGACAAAGTCGGATCCATTGCCCTTGGTGCGGGTCCGGGCGGTGTTGCGCCTGAGGATATCGGAACGATGGGGGCCAATGGCGGGGCTTTAGCCGACGCCGCTTCGGCACTGGTCAACTTAGGTTACCAGCCGGCCCAGGCGCTCTCAGCCGTCAGCCGCGCCAAAGGCAAATTGGACGAAGGCGCTCAAGTGGAAGCCCTGATCCGGGGTGGACTGAACGAGCTTGCCTCGGTTGATGTGAAGGGAGGTTTGTAGCGATGAATGAGGACAGCCGCATGGTCGCGGGCAGCGTCAATGACGATGGCGGCACCGAGTCGGTGATTGAGACCGGCCTCAGGCCGCAAAACCTTGAGGATTTCGTCGGCCAGAGCCAAATGTGCGAAAACCTCCGGGTGTTTGTCTCCGCCGCCGCCAAGCGCGGCGAGGCGCTCGACCATGTTTTGTTTTACGGGCCGCCGGGATTAGGCAAAACGACCCTGGCGCAAATCGTCGGCCATGAGCTGGGGGTCGGTTTCCGCGCCACCTCGGGACCGGTGATCGCCAAGGCCGGCGACCTGGCGGCGATCCTGACCAATCTTCAGCCCCGGGATGTTCTTTTTATTGATGAAATTCACCGCCTCAATCCGGTGGTCGAGGAAATCCTCTATCCGGCCATGGAAGATTTTAAATTGGACCTGATTATCGGCGAGGGTCCGGCGGCGCGCTCCGTGCGTATTGATTTGCCGCCGTTCACCCTGATCGGGGCGACCACCCGGTCCGGTCTGATTTCGACGCCCTTGCGTGAGAGGTTCGGCATTCCCTTGCGGTTGTTCTTCTATAGCGCCGAGGAGTTGGAAAGCATCGTGCAGCGCGGCGCTGGTCTGTTGAATCTGGGCTTGACGCCTGATGGGGCCCGGGAAATCGCCCGCCGGTCCAGGGGAACGCCCCGGGTTGCCGGGCGCCTGTTGCGCCGGGTCAGGGATTTCGCCGATCTGGACGGAGATGCCGTGGTCGACGCCAAGATCGCCGATGCGGCTTTACGCAAGCTGGACGTGGACGCCCTCGGCCTGGATGCCATGGATAGGCGGTATCTCGATTGTATAGCCTCTAAGTTTTCTGGTGGTCCGGTCGGCGTCGAAACCCTGGCGGCGGCGTTGTCGGAAGAACGCGACACCATTGAAGAAGTGATCGAACCTTAGCTTATGCAGCAGGGTTTATTACTGCGCACGCCGCGTGGCCGTGCCTTGGCGGTCGAGGGCTACCGGCATCTGGGGCTGGATGAACCGGACGAAACTCAGCAACTGGAATTGCTGGCCGAGGCGGAGGCGGAAGATGACGACTGAGGCCGCGGGCGCGCTTCAGGACGGCGTCCATGTATTTCCGGTGCGAGTCTATTTCGAAGACACCGATGCCGGCGGCATTGTCTATTACGCCAATTATTTGTGCTTTGCCGAACGCGCGCGCTCGGAAATGCTTCGTCATCTCAGCATTGAAAGCGGCCGGATGGTGGACGACTTAAGCCTCGCCTCCGCCGTCAAACGGTGTTCCATGGATTTCGTCAAACCGGAAAAATTGGATGATCTGTTAACGGTCGAAACCCGCTTGTGTGGAGTTGGCGGGGCCTCCCTGGTCGTCGATCAAAGGGTGTTGCGAGACGCCAAGGACCTGGTCCGCATGGAATTGAAACTCGCCTGTATGTCTCTCGAAGGCCGCCCGGCCCGCCTTCCGGCCGATATTCGTCAACGGCTGGAGGATTTTAAAAATACGGGACAAGCAAAATAAACCACACTTTTGACAAATTTCTAAGGCAACTCATTAAGGGAATGACAGAGGCTGATTAATGGAAAACCAAATAATTGAAGCGGCGACACTGGGCGGCTCCGTTGCCGACATGGATTTTTCGATATGGTCGTTATTTATCCGCGCCGATGCGGTGGTCAAGGCGGTGATCATTCTGCTGCTGGTGGCGTCTGTGTGGTGCTGGGCGATCATCTTCGACAAGGTGGTCTCCCTGCGCCGCCTGAACGGCCGGTCGTCTGAGTTTGAGCAGGCCTTCTGGTCCGGCAATTCCCTCGACGACCTGTATGAACGCATATCCGCGTCGCCCCGTGACCCCATGGCGGCGGTGTTCGTTTCGGCCATGCGCGAATGGCGCCGAACCTCGACCAGAAGCTCCGGCGTGGCCGATGCCCGGGTCGGGGTTTCCGACCGCATCGACCGGGTCATGCAGATCACCCTGGACAGGGAAATGGACAGAACGGAAAAGAATATGACCTTTCTCGCCACCACTGGTTCTACGGCGCCGTTTATCGGTCTGTTTGGCACGGTGTGGGGCATCATGAACAGCTTCCAGGCCATTGCCATTTCTAAGAATACCAGTCTGGCCGTTGTCGCGCCCGGGATTGCCGAGGCTTTGTTTGCGACGGCGCTGGGTTTGTTGGCGGCGATCCCGGCCGTGGTCGCCTACAACAAACTGTCTAAGGACATGGACCGCTACGCCGCCCGTCTCGACAGTTTCGCCGGTGAATTTTCGGCCATCCTATCCCGGGAAATGGATACCAAGGAAAAGGATTAACGATGGTAGCCCACCTCAGCCGGAGCAATGGACGGTCACGGCGGCATAGCCGGCGGGCGGCCCCTATGTCGGACATTAACGTTACCCCGATGGTCGACGTGATGCTGGTGTTGCTGATCATCTTCATGGTGACGGCGCCGTTGCTGACCGTCGGCGTGCAGGTCGACCTGCCGAAGACCAAGGCGTCCATCATCCGGGGCGAAGATGAGCCGCTCGCCATAACCGTCAATGCGGAAGGTCAGCTCTATTTGCAGGAAACGGAAATCGAATTGGAAGGGCTGCTGCCCCGTCTCAATGCGATTACCGGCAATAATCCGGATGTACGCATTTTCGTGTACGGCGACGCCTCGGTGAACTATGGCCGGGTGATGGAGGTGATGGGAACCATTAATTCCGCCGGGTATAGAAAAGTAGCCCTTGTCACCCAGCAAGCGAAGAAACGCGCTCGGCGTAAAAAATAAAAAGTTTCACTATGCGTAATGCGGTTGGTTTTTCGGTTTTGTTTCATAGCGCGGTCCTGGTGATCGGGTACTTCGGCCTGCCGTATATCCAATCCTCGCCGTTGATGACCGACATTCCGATCATGGTTGAAATCGTTAATGTGGAGGAGAAGACCAACGCACCGCCACCGGCGCCCAAGCCGGATAAGAAACCGAAACAGGAAGCCAAAAAAGAAGAGCTAAAAAAACCACCTCCGCCACCAAAGGCGTCGCCGCCCCCGCCGCCGCCCGAGCCCGAAGAGGTCGCGGCCTTGCCGCCGGAACCGAAGGCGAAGCCAAAGCCAAAGCCCAAACCCAAACCCAAACTCAAACTCAAACCCAAACCTAAGCCAAAGGCGCAAAAACCGAAGCCGGCTCGTAAGCTGGCCAAGGTCAAGTCCCGGCGCAAACCGAAGCCGCCGGACGCTTTCGCATCGGTTCTGAAGACCGTCGAAAAATTGAAAGCCCGGCCCAAGGCAAAGGAAAAGAAAGAAGAAAAGAAAAAGCCGCCCAAAAAGGAAAAAGCCCAAACCTTCGAGCAGCAGATTGCCCAAGCCCTGGCGTCGCAGACAGCCCGGCATAATCCCCTGAGGCCGCTGGCCATCAGCGAGATCGATCTGGTGCGCCAGCAGATCCGGGAATGCTGGTCCTTGCCCGCCGGCGCCCGGGAAGCTGAAGATCTGAGCATTGAAATCAAGATGGCCATGAACCCTGACGGAACCGTGCGTCAAGCCCGTATTCTCGACCAGGGCCGCCTGCAAACGGACCCTTTTTTTCGGGCCGCGGCGGAGAGCGCCTTGCGGGCGGTCTTGAATCCTCGCTGTAATCCGCTAAAGCTACCACCGGAAAAATATCAACGATGGCAAAACATGACCCTGATTTTCGATCCCCAGCAGATGTTCTGAGCATGGCACAGGTCTTCAAGATTTTTTTGAACGGCGGTTGGCGAACCTTATGGGTGATGGTGTTGACGCTCGTCATTGCCTTGCCGGTGAGTGCGGAACTCAGAATCGACATCACCCAAGGCAAGGTGGAACCGCTTCCTATTGCGATCACCAGTTTCATCGGCGTTAAACCCGATGAGGTCCGTTATGGGCGCGATATTTCGAAAGTCGTTGCCGATGACCTGGAACGCTCCGGCCTGTTCCGGCCTATGGAACAGGGTGCCTTCATTCAGACCAATATTGCGCTCCACACTTTGCCGCGTTTTGGCGACTGGCGGGTCATCAATGCCCAGGCCATGGTTCAGGGCCGGGTGCAGGTTGTCCAGGCCGGTAAGCTGCGTGTGGAATTCCGCCTGTGGGACGTGTTCGCCGAGCAGCAGATGAAGGGACTGGCTTACGTTACCGTCGCCGACAATTGGCGCCAGGTCGCCCACATCATTGCCGATGCCATCTATCAGCGCATCACCGGCGAGGAAGGCTATTTCAACACCCGGATTGTTTATATTTCGGAGTCCGGCCCCGTCAACAGACGCATCAAGCGTCTGGCAATTATGGACCAGGATGGCGATAACCATAAATTTCTGACCGAAGGCGGGGCGCTCGTTCTGACGCCCAGGTTCTCACCGACGTTGCAGGAAATCACCTATCTGTCTTTTTACGGCGATCTACCCCGGGTCTATATTTTCAATATCGACACCGGCCGGCAGGAAGTCCTGGGTGAATTCCCGGGCATGACCTTCGCGCCCCGGTTTTCTCCCAACGGCCATAAAATCATCATGAGTATGGCCAAGGACGGTAATTCCGATATTTATACCATGGACTTGCGCACCCGGGTGGTTAAGCAGCTGACGAAACATTCCGCCATCGACACATCGGCCAGCTTTTCTCCGGATGGCGACCAGATTGTCTTCAATTCGGACCGCGGCGGCTCGCAACAACTCTATGTGATGAAATCCTCCGGGCGCGGCGTCAGGCGCATCAGTTACGGCAAGGGGCGCTATGCGACCCCGGTTTGGTCGCCCCGGGGTGACTTGATCGCCTTTACGAAATTTACCGGAGGACGATTTTTTATCGGCGTTATGCGTACCGATGGTAGCGGAGAAAGACTGCTGGCCGAAGATTTTCTGGTTGAAGCCCCGACCTGGTCTCCCAATGGACGGGTCCTGATGTTTTTCCGCCAAGAACCGACAAAGAAAGATGGCAGCGGCGGTCGGTCCCGGTTGTATTCCATCGATTTGACGGGCCATAACGAACGGGAAATCGTGACCCCGGTGGATGCATCCGACCCCGCATGGTCGCCGCTTATTCGCTAGTCGTCTTTTCCCGGCAATATGTATAAAATCCGTCGGTTGAAGAAAAGGCTTGGAATTGAGCTTTTTACGCTTTACTACAATGATGTAAGTGGTCAATTTGGCCAAATGGTAACCGTCCGCGCAAAAGTGTGGGACGCTACCGATTCACGATACCCCAGTGATGGAGATCAATAATGCGTTATAAGTTTTTGGGCCTATTTGCGGCTGTTGCCCTCGTTTCGGCGTGTGAAACCGCTCCCGAAGGCGGATCTGCTGGTGGCAACGGTGTCGCCAATGCCAAGCCGCAGAAAACCAACACGACACCTCTCGGTGGCGGCAAAAAGAGCATCGTGCCTGGTTCTCAGGAAGATCTGGTCGTCAGCGTCGGTGATCGTGTCTTTTTTGATTACGACAAATACAGCCTCAAGGGAAATGCCCGCAAAACCCTTGATAAACAAGGAGCTTGGTTGAAGTCTAATCCTTCCGTAGCCATAGCCCTCGAAGGCCATGCCGATGAACGTGGAACCCGCGAATATAACTTGGCCTTGGGCGAGCGCCGCGCGAATTCCGTCAAAGATTATCTGGTTTCGCTGGGTGTTAACCCGGCGCGTATTAAAACCATCTCCTATGGCAAGGAACGTCCTGTCGCCATTGGTTCAACTCAGAAGGCCTGGGGACAGAACCGCCGTGGCGTGACAAGAGTGACCGGTGCCGGCAGTTAATACCGCCGCTCTTCTCTGGGGTTAAATTTGGCGTTTGTCCTTCCGGTTTTGCCGGGGTGGGCAAGCGCCATATTTTTGCCTAGAATGCGGCCCACAATACCAATTCACTGCGAAATCTGTCTGGCCCAGGCCCGATGATTGATGCGATTCTAATCTTCTAAGGATCAAGGGATGATGTTAGGGCTGAAACATTCACTCGACCGGTGGTTTCAAATTACCGCCCCGGCGGCATTGGTTCTGTTGGTCGTGTTGTCGAGCGCCTTCGCCCCGGACGTTCGGGCGCAAAGCCAGGAAAACCTGAGGGTGATCCTGGATCGGATGGGGCGGCTTGAAAAAGATATCCGTAACCTCAACCTGTCCATTGCCAGGGGTGGCCCCGTGCCGGCACTGACACCTGCTCCCGCTACAGCTGGTGGGAGGGCTGCCCCGGCTAGGGCTGCGATGACCACTCGCCCGGCAACCATGGCGCCGCCGGTTAGCAGCCATGCCATGGCCCGCTTGTCGGTAAAAATGACCGAGCTGGAAGATGACCTGCGCGCGGTTACGGGATCCATGGAAGAATTTAATTTTCATGTCGGCAATCTGACCAAGCGCCTCGATAAACTGGTTGCCGATATGGATTATCGTCTCGGCTTGTTGGAAGGCCGGGCGCGTGGGACGGCTCCCGGTTCACAACCAACCCCCCAGGGTCCGCCCAAACTCAGCTCCGCGCCGTTGCCGCCTTCGGTGCGGAAAATCATTCCCGGTCAGGAAAATGGCTTCGCCTCGCAACCAAGTTCTCTGGGCACGGTTTCAAAAACCAAGGTGGATGCCATGGCGTCACAGCTGGGCGGCAACAAGACACCGAAACCGGCTTTGGCGGCGGCGGCCAGACCTGCCGCCAGTCCTACGGGCAAGCCCACCCAAACCACGGCAGTCACCGCGCCGCCTGTTGCACCCCGGGCCGCGCCCCCGGCCCTATTGCCTAAAGGCACGCCCAAGCAACAATACGACTTTGCCTTCGGCCTGCTGCGCCAGGCCAATTATGATAAGGCGGAATTGGCGTTGCAGGAATTCGTAAAAAGTAACCCTAAGGACAAACTGGCCAGCAACGCACGCTATTGGCTGGGCGAAACCTATTATGTGCGGGCCGCTTATGTGCAGGCGGCGGAAGTCTTTTTGGAGGGCTATCAGGCCGACCCAAAAGGCACGAAAGCCCCGGATTCCCTGCTCAAGCTCGGAATGTCCTTGTCCGGACTGGACAAAAAACGCGAAGCCTGTGCCGCGTTCGACAAGGTCGTTAAAGATTATCCCGACATCACGGCGGGAATTCGCAATACCGTTGCCAGGGAAAAACAAAAAAACAGTTGTCCGTGATGGTTGCCTTTAAAGGCCTTCCCGGTTCATTCGACCGGAAGGCCCCCCTCGATGATATTGCCTTCGAAAAGTTCATGGCGGATTTGGGCCCTTTTGAGCGTCGGCCCCATGTGGCGGTCGCCGTATCGGGCGGCGCCGACAGCCTCAGCCTGGCTATCATGGCTGGCCGTTGGGCAGCCGGCCGGGGCGGGCAGCTCAGCGCGTTGAGCGTCGATCACGGCCTGCGCCCCGAAGCCCGGGACGAAGCACAACGGGTCGGTGAGTGGCTGCGGCCAAAAGGCATTGATCATCACATTCTGTCCTGGCATGGGCCGAAACCCCTTGCCGGAATTCAGGCGGCGGCCCGTGACGCCCGATACCGGCTGATGGGCGACTGGTGCCGGGCAGCGGGCGTATTGCATTTGCTGCTCGGCCACACCCTCGACGATCAGGCAGAGACCGTGCTCCTGGGTCTCGCCCGCGGCAGCGGAGCCGCGAGCCTGCACGGCATGGCACCGAAGACAGGAAAGTATCGACGTCCGCTGCTCGCCATCCGGCGCGCAACAACGGAGCAAGCGTGCGCCGATGCCGGCCTGGAGCCATGGCGTGACCCGCACAACCTGGATGCCGCCTATCGCCGAGTGCGGGTTCGCCACGAGGTACTGCCGGTACTC
>Ga0114996_10008752_pt1 | contig 11182 bp, 6 predicted proteins | sample ArcticOcean_MG_C_4_FD_87039 | JGI IMG/M metagenome (GOLD analysis project Ga0114996, IMG submission 87039) | Marine microbial communities from western Arctic Ocean - ArcticOcean_MG_CB4_134 | ecosystem: Environmental > Aquatic > Marine > Oceanic | place: Arctic Ocean: Canada Basin | collected... | reverse complement strand
CTGCGATGTACGGCACGCCTAAATTACTGGTGCAGTTGTTGTATGGATGCGGATTACGGCTGATGGAAAGTCTGCAACTACGCGTGAAAGATCTAGACTTCGGGTCCAATCCAATGCTCATTCGTGACGCCAAAGGTATGAAAGACCGAATTACCATAACGATAATCCCCCTTCCACTTAGTCAATTTAGCTTAATATTGTTCGACGAGCCAAACTGCCCCACCCGCCACATCTTGTAGATCCCCACAGTAAACCCGATAACGCCAAAAAACCATTTGACCGGGTGGGTTATCTTGGCAATTTTAAAGAAAGTACACTGCCAGCAAAATCGGGAGGTTGAGAGATGGTTGCATGGAAGAGAAAAGCAAGCTTGGGATGTGTTATTGTCGTTGCTTTAATTGGTTGGGATCTCTACTCCCATCAAGTTAGTACCGTTTTTGTAGGCCGGGCTATATCAGCGCAATTGGCGCAGGATGAGCCGTTGCAAATGGACAATTTGCCCGTTTTGCGGCCCGGCACTCTGACGCTGGGAGAGGGCAATCCAACCGTGGCCCTTGCCGCCTCTATCGACGAAAGCTTGTCACAACCGGCGCCGCTGGACGTTTCTCTCAGTTCTGCCCAGGTCGATGCCGTGGTGCGGCGCGCTCTAGACTTGGACCAGTCCGGGCGCTCGCTACGCGATGTGATCGGGGCCGACGATTGGGTGTTGCTCAAGGTTAATAGTGTGACCAATAGGGGCAATCTACAATCGTCCTATTACCACAATAATTTTGAACATCCGGGCCAGATTACCGATCTCAGGGTGGTGAAGAGCACGATCCAATATCTAATTGAGCACGTGGGACCCCGGCGCATCACCATTGCCGAAGGCGGTGCCGATTCGCCGCGCAAAGGATCTCCCGGTTTTCCCAGCAATGCTACCGAGGACAGCTGGTCGGTAACCTATCCAGAGTTTGACGATCTATCCTATTTAAAAATCCTCGAAGAGTTTGCGGCCATGGATATTTCTACTGTGGTGGACACGGCCGACCTCAACGATGCGCCCTTTCGGCGCGAGCCCATCCCCGGCGGGCCAATACAGCGTTTGGGGGTAGTGCGGCTGCGCTATACGGGGGCCCAATTCGGTTTTCACGTGGCCGGCACCGGGAGTTTTAGACCCGAGGGTTTCTATATGCCGGAGCCGTTGTTGGATGCCGATAAGGTCGTATCGATGGCAGCCATGAAGACGACGATTTACGGCACGACGCTGGGCATTAAAAATTATGTGGGCACGCTGGCTTCGCGGGCCTACGGAGACGGCACTTCCAAAGCCCAACATTATCAGAACAATCCCGAGCATGGCTACGTTGATCTGTTCTCCTACAACCCGGCGGCGTATACAATCATAGAGGGATTCTGGGGCACGGAAGGCAATGGGCCGCAGACAGGGTTAAATGTGCAGCACAATGTCGTGGTAGTGGGGGCCGACCCAGTGGCTACAGAGGCCACGGCCAATGTGGTGATGGGATTTAATCCGCTGGATCTCGAAGCCTTATACCTTGCTGCAGCCAAAGGGTTTGGCACCCTAGATCGGAATAAAATCGAAGTAGTCGGCAGGCCGCCTGAGAGTGTACAGCGCAACTTTATCAAGTCTAAGGGCGGTGGTGGCAATGGTGCTTTCTATGGCCGCGGTATCCGCCGTTGGCTGGTGGCCGGTCCCTTTGTCGGTGGTGATGAGATTGACCAACCAGGTCCCTTGGCAGATGAAGAGAATGTTATTCCGCGCGAGGGGGATGGCAGTGGTGATTTGATCTGGCAGAAAGTTGAACACTTAGGATATTCGGCCGAAGTACTGGATTTGGGCGCGATCAATGGCGAGGAGAAAAACATCATTAACTACGCCTTCACCTTGGTGCACTCAGACCGGGAGCAGGAGGGTTTCTTGTGGCTGGGCTACGATGAGCGCATCAAGGTCTGGCTCAACGACGAAGTCGCCTTCGAGCGCAACCGATTGGCCCGATTTGGCCTAGCCCAACGCAAGGTGCCTATTCGTTTGCAGCAGGGCGAGAACCGCCTGCTTTTCAAGATAGGCAATTTCAACGGCGAAACGGTGATGGCGGCACACGTGGTCGATGAGGACGGGGACCGCTTGCCCGGCATCGAGTTTCTATTACCTGGAGAGGTGAATACGGCCATCGTAGAGTTGGCAGACGCCGGCGTTTTGCCAACGACGGCGGAATTAATTGGCAATTATCCCAATCCTTTTAATCCGAGCACCCATCTGCGTTTTGCGCTGCCGCAAGCCGCGGCTGTGCGCTTGGATATATACGATGGTTTGGGGCAGCGCATACGCACCCTGGTCGACGGGCAGTTAGCAGGAGGGTACCAGACAGTGTGGGACGGTCGCAACAGAGCCGGGTTTAACGCGGCCTCTGGGGTGTATTACGCGCGTTTGCAGGTGGGCGATTTTCAGCAGACCAAAGCGCTGGCCCTGATTCGCTAAAATTGCTCAGGCCGGTTCCAATTGGGCATAGGCGACCATTACCTTCTTGACGGTACTCTTAAAACGAATGTGCAATTTGGTACTGGAGCCACTGCCTTCGCGTTTGACGATCTGGCCGCGGCCCCACTGCGGGTGCATGACCCAGCGGTCGACAGTCAAGAAGTCTTCCTGGTCGACAAAGTCGGCAAATTCATTGGACTGTTGGGTTGAGATGTCGGCGTCCATTTCGTAGTGCACCCCTTGGGGGGGCGGTTTTTTCTTAGGGATTTCAGAATCAGATGGCGCAAACGCCGGGCGATTGCGCGGGGTGGATCTTCCTCTGCTGTGGTTTGCCGATGCCGATTCGATTCTTTGCATATCGACTAGCTCGCTGGGCACTTCGCCGGCAAAGCGCGAGATCTCGGTTTCGCGCAGCGAGCCATAGGTATAGCGCTGGCACGCATAGGTCAAGTACAAGAGTTGCTGGGCGCGGGTAATGCCCACGTAGAACAGCCGCCGCTCTTCTTCGATGGCCTGCGGATTTTCCTGGGCCTCGTCAACGGCGCGCGAAGTGGGGAAGAGGTTTTCTTCCATGCCGCCAATGAAAACCAGCGGAAACTCCAATCCCTTGGCGCTGTGCAAGGTCATCAAGGTGACGGCCTCTGCGTTTTCTTCTGCTTCGTCTCCCGACGTCATCAGGGATTTCTCTTCTAGGAAAGTCGTCAGGGTCGGCTCGTCGTGGTCGGCGGCAAATTCGGCCATGTCGGCGACGAGTTGGCCGATGTTCTGTTCGCGCGTTTCGGCTTCGGGGCTGCGTTCGTCGGCGAGCATCTGGCGGTAGCCACTGCGCTCGTAGACTTCTTCGCCCAAAGTAGGCAGGTCGAGTTCGTTGTGGGCCGCTAGCAATTGGTGCATCAGATCGCGAAAGGCTTGCAGGTGTTTGACGGCGCGGGCATTGAGATTGGGCACTTCGTCGAGGTGGTCCAGGGCGGCAAAGAGGCTCAGGCTGTGCTGGTCGGCGTAGACTTGCAAGCGTTGCACCGAGGCATCGCCGATACCGCGCTTGGGTTCGTTGATGATGCGCCGCAGGCCGACGTCGTCGGCCGGGTTGATCAAGAGGCGCAGATAGGTGAGCAGGTCCTTGATTTCCTTGCGGTCGTAAAAGCGGATGCCGCCAACAATGGCGTAGTTGATGCCGGCCCGTTGCAATTCCTCTTCAAAGGTGCGCGATTGTGCGTTGGTGCGGTAGAGCAGGGCGATGTCGCGCAGGGAGAGATTGTTTTCCCTGGCCTGGCGTTTGAGGGTTTCAACGACAAAGCGGGCTTCGGCACGGTCGGTATCGCATTCGATCAAACCGATGAGTTCGCCGCTAGCGCTCTCGGTCCACAGATTTTTGCCTTTGCGGTCGCGGTTGTTCTCAATGACGGCATTGGCTGCCTCCAAAATGCGAGCGGTCGAGCGGTAGTTTTGTTCGAGGCGCACGGTGGCGGTATCGGGGTAATCGCGCTCAAAGTCGAGGATATTGCGCAGGTCGGCGCCGCGGAATTGATAGATCGATTGGTCGTCGTCGCCGACGCAGCAGATATTGCGGTGACCGGCGGCCAATTGTTTGGTGAGCAGGTATTGGGGCCGGTTGGTATCCTGGTATTCGTCGATGAGCAGGTAGTGGAAGCGCTGCTGGTATTTGGCCAGCACCTCTTCGTGTTGCTGGAATTGGCGCACCACTTCGACGAGTAGGTCGTCAAAGTCGAGGGCGTTGTTCTGGCGCAGCGCCGCTTCGTAGGCCGTGTAGATTTCGGCGATTTGTTCCTTGCCCGGGGCATTACCGCTTTCCTGGACAAAGCGGTAGGGGTCGATCATGGCGTTCTTGGCGCGGCTGATTTGACCGATGACCGCGCGCGGTGCCAGCTCTTGCTCGGAGATATTGAGTTGTTCAAAGACGCGGCGCAAAAGCGAGCGGCGATCGCTTTCGTCGTAGATGCTGAAATTGGCATCCATGCCAAAAGCTTCGGCTTCGTAGCGCAGTAGGCGGGCGCAGATGGAGTGGAAGGTGCCGACCCAGATGGCGTCGACGGCGTCGCCGACGAGGTTGGCGATGCGCTGGCGCATTTCGCCGGCCGCTTTATTGGTGAAGGTGACGGCCAGGATTTGCCAGGGCGGAACGCCCACTTCGTCGATGAGGTGGGCGATGCGGTAGGTCAGCACCCTGGTTTTGCCCGAGCCGGCGCCGGCCAGCACGAGCAGGGGCCCTGCAATAGTCTGTGCCGCTTCCCGCTGGGGGGGATTGAGCGCGTCGAGTATCGACATGTGGATAGGGCTTTCTGTTAGAGCAATGGAGGAGCGGGGGAGGGTCTAAATTGTAAGGATAGGCGCTACGCTGTCAAGGGGATGGTCCTGGCCGTGCACGGCGGCGAAATTGACTCTATAACATCGATATGCTTGGACAATCTCTCCACATCTAAATCCAGTTTGCAGTTTTCAATCCGGGTATGCGATTAAATTCTTTCAGATTATTGGTCACCAGAGTGCATTTACGGCTTAGTGCATGCGCCGCAATGAGCAAATCCATATTGCCGATGGGGGTGCCTTTTTGCTCCAGATGGTGGCGCGTACGGCCGTAGTGCGCCACGGTGTCCTGGTCCCATGGCCAGACAGACAAACGCGCGACGAATTCGTCCAAAATGCGCTGGTTGTGTGCTACAGTCCCCCTTGGCTATACAGTGTGCGAATGTGCGCCAACGCACAATGGGAGTATGCGCTGACGCACGATAGGTTTTGTTAAAGGGCTCCCTATACACAAGAATGGCCATAAAACGATAAAGAGATACACAATTATAAAAAATCTCTGAATGGCATGAAATTTGTTATTTATATTGTTCGCATCTAGCGCTCGTGTTTTATAAAACCATTCCATCAGTTTTCAGCGCATTCCGGAGTTTGGAAGAGTGAAAACTCCTGTAGTCTAATGAAAAAGTTTCTCCTGCTTCTCTTTTTGACCAGCCCCATCCTGGGCCAGAACCTCGTTCTGGAACTGGACGGCCAGGGCAGCTATGTGCATTTGCCAGGCCACATTTTCGACAACTTCGAAGAAGCCACCGTCGAAGCCTGGGTCAAGTGGGAAGATTGGGGCCTTTTCTCCCAGTGGTTCGCTTTTAGTGGAGATGAGCAGTGGAATGCTATGGGCATGAACCACTTCATGGATTCCTCGGACCTACAGTTCTTCGTCTACACCAGCCTATATGAATTGCACCTTATTCGCCTGGGGACCAACCTGCCATTGGGGCAGTGGTGTCATATGGCGGCGGTTTCGGGTCGCGGCGGCATGCGCTTCTACCTCAATGGCATGCTGGTAGGGCGTAACAGCTTTGAGGGTAGTTTTGCTGCAATGGATCCGGGGAGCCAAAACTATCTGGGCAAATCCAATTGGCAGGACAATGCCTATTTTCGCGGTCAGTTGGACGAGGTACGGGTGTGGTCGGTGGCGCGCAGCGAGGCGCAGGTCCGCGCCGCTATGGGGCAGCGCTTGAGTGGCAACGAGGTAGGGTTGGTGGGGCTGTGGAATTTTGATGCGGGCGATGGCGGCAGATCTGTCACCACAGGGACATAGCGGCCGACTGGTGGGTGGGGCGCGCTGTGTGGCAGCACCCTTTCCGGGGGCGGTCGTGCAGCCTGCTGTGGTGGAAGGCACCGTGCGCGATGAGACTGGCGTGCCCCTGGGAGGCGTGAAGATGCGCTTGCGAAAAGGGGATGGGGATGCGGTGAGCATAGCGACTCGGCAGGACGGGCGTTATGCCCTGGCGGTTTTTGAGGCAGGGACCTATACGCTGGAGGCAGAGCTGGGAAATGCGTACCGCCAATGGACCTTTGTCCATGAGAAAGGTGCACGGCAGGGATATACAGACTACCAAGCACAGGAGGTTCATCTGGAGGCAGGCGAGATCCTCTACCAGGACTTAAATACACCTTCGAGCCAGGTGGCGTGGTGGCGAGGAGAGGGCGACGCGCGCGATGCAGTGGGGCCGCACCACGGGATCCTGAAAGGAGGGGCGACCTTTTTGCCGGGTCTGGTGGGGCAGGCCTTTAGTCTAGATGGCGTGGATGATTATGTCCTCGTGGCAGACGCATCCCGTCTCAACGTGACCGGCAGTTTTTCCGTAGTCGCGTGGGTTTTTCCGAGCGCAGCGAATAGAATAATGAGCATCCTCAGAAGGCAATCGTCATCCGTCCTGTACGACTATGCGGGATACGCATTGTTTACCCAACCGGGCCTGAGTCTCAATTTCGGAATTTCGGATGATGCGCATCAGCTGGATGGTGAATTCCAAACCTTCTTATCGCCTACAAATGTGCTCACCCGCAACGCCTGGAATCAGGTGGCCGCCATCTATGATCAGGACACAGGCACCCGGTATATCTATGCTAATGGGGTGGAGATCGCCCGGCGCGAGGATCCCCCAATCACTCTCCCCTCCAACAAAGGGGATTTGATTTTAGGTGCCTGGGATATTTTGAGTAGGGATGGTTCCATAGGGAGCTTTCAAGGACTCATCGATGAAGTTTCTATCTATCAGCGGGCCCTGGCCGAGGTCGCGATCCAGCGACTCTACAGCACCTGTGCCGAGGCGCGGTGGCCAGGGCAAGGTAATGCGAGCGATAGTCGGGGCACCAACCACGGGATTCTGGTAAAGAACGTGGGCTTTGCGCCGGGCCTTTTGGGGCAGGCCTTCTCCTTTGATGGCCAGGGCAGTTATGTCCAATTCAATTCCCTCATCGGCAGTTTTGGCACGGCTGACTTCTCGATCGAATTGTGGCTGTGGTACGATAGGGCGTACAATATTTCCCAACCCCTCCTGGTCACCTCCTTCGATCAATCGTACCTCACAGGTGTTAAATATTTCCCAAGCGCGAACATAGTGAGTAACGAAGTGGATAGTGTGCTGGATCTGCACCTTGATGCAAGCGGCCACGTACAAGTAGAACTCAACAGCGGTCACGATATCAACCGCTTGAGCAGCGCCCAAGCGCTGTCGGTGCAGACCTGGCACCACTTGGCCTTGGTGCGCCAGGGGCGAGAGGTACGGCTCTACCTCAACGGTCGGCTCGATACCCTCAAGGCGACGACCCGAGTGGTCGATCTCATGGTGCCGACACCTATGACCCTGGGGGGCTCGCCGGTGCAAGAGCGCTATTTCGCCGGGCTTATCGACGAGGTGGCGTTGCACAACAAGGCGCTGGCCCCGGCCGCAATCGACAGTACCTACCAGACCGTCCTAAGCGCTTGGCGCTGGCGCTTGTGGAGTGGCCGGCTGCAGCAAGGCGGCATCGTTTTAGTGATAGTATTAGCGCTGTTTTCTAGTGCGCGCTATTACACCCAGCGCCGGGCGCGACGGCAGCGCGAAGTGCAACTGGCTGAGGAGCGCCAGGCACGCGAGGAAGAGCGTCGGGCGCGCGAGATAGCCGATGCGGCCAATCAGGCCAAGAGCGCCTTTTTGGCCAATATGTCGCACGAGATTCGCACTCCGATGAACGCCATTTTGGGTTACGCCCAGATTTTACTCGACCGCGAGGTGCTGTCAGACGAACAACAGGAGCGGGCCGTGAAGGTAATCCACAGCAGTGGCATCCACCTGCTGGGGTTGATCAATGATGTGCTGGATCTGTCCAAGATCGAAGCAGGTCGCATGGAGGTGGAGCCGGTCGATTTCGATCTGGGGCAGTTGGTCGATGGCCTGGCCAATATGTTTGAGTTGCGCTGCCAGCAGAAGGGGCTGGGCTGGCGAGTGGAGCGCAAAGGAGAAAATTGGCAGGTGCACGGCGACGGCAATAAGCTGCGCCAGGTGCTGGTCAATCTGTTGGGCAATGCGGTGAAATTCACCGACAGTAGGGAGGTGGTACTACGAGTGGAGATGCGCGAGGGGAATAGGTGTTATTTTGAGGTGCTCGACACCGGCCCCGGCATAGACCTCCAGCAGCAGAAAACGGTGTTCGAACCATTTCAGCAGGGGGCGTCGGGAGCGCACAAGGGCGGTACGGGACTGGGGCTGTCCATCGTGCGTCGGCATGTGGAACTGATGGGCGGGCAGATGCAATTGGAGTCGAAGGTAGGTAAGGGGACGCGCTTTTTCTTTTTAATAACGTTACAGTCGGCTCAGGGGGCTGCTGATGTTTCGTCGCGGACTCCTAGGCAACAGGTCGTGGGGCTGGCCGCCGGCTATGCGCCGCAGGTGTTGATCGTCGATGATGTGGCGACCAACCGGGAAATTCTGGCGCAGATGCTGGAGCGCATTGGCGTGCAGGTGCGTCAAGCCGACAGCGGCGCAGCGGCGCTGGCGGTGGTGGTGCTAACGGCGCGCAATTGTTTTATCCTAGGGGGTTGGCCATTGATGCGTCGGGCAATGTGTACATCGCAGATAATAGCAATCATCGCATTCGCAAGGTGGACATAGGGACGAACGTGATCACGACGGTGGCGGGGAATGGGGGGCAGGGCTTTGGGGGCGACGGCGGTCTGGCTACGTCCGCGTCATTGCAGAATCCTTACGACGTGACTGTAGACGCGTTGGGCAATATGTTTATCATGGATTTTGCTAACCTTGTTGTTCGCAAGGTGGACGTCATAACAGGTATTATTACGACGATAGCTGGTACTGCTGGATCGCCAGGTTTTTCGGGCGATAACGGTCCGGCTGTATCTGCACAAATAAACTACCCTACGAGCATAAGTTTGGACGGGTTGGGCAATCTGTACATCGCTGATAACGGAAATAACCGCATTCGCAAGGTGGAAACTGTTCCGGCGGTCCTTCCGGTTGTACCGGGCTACACCGTGACGACTTTTGCCTCAGGTATTACTAAAGTTCGAGGCGTCTCAACGGATAACGCAGGCAATGTCTACACCATGGGAACAGATGGTCCACATGTACTTAAAATAACCCCAGCCGGTGTAGTTAGCATTGTGGCAACTCCGGGAACTCAACCGGGAGCATTTGTAGGCCCCCGTTTCGACCCAGTGTCGGGCGATTTGTTCTACAATCACATATTAGGGGGGACGGTTTATCGAATCCCAAGTGGTGGGAGTAGCATACAAGGGTTATCCGGTGGACATGGCCCTAACATGTCGGACGTAACAACTGATGCAGCGGGAAACGTGTACGTGGCTCGACAAAATGAAATTCGCAAGGTTTTCCCCATCAACGTGGGTGGCATTGGTGGTGGAGGATTTACTACTCCTGAAGGAATAGCGTTCGGTTCTGGAGGAGACTTATTTATAGGGGATAGCGCTACGAATCAAATCTTCCGCATGCCCGCTGCCGGTGGAAGTATTAATCCATTTGCCTCAGGGTTTAATCTGCCTCGGGGGATCACTGCCGATGGCTCGGGGAATCTATATGTTTCAAACTTCAACGACGGGACCCTATCTAAAGTAAGCCCAGCAGGTGTGGTGAGTGCATTAGGTAGCGGATTCAATACTCCTAGTGGCCTGGCCTTTGATCCAAGCGGAAACCTGTTTGTCGCCGACCACCTTTTAGGAATTATTTTCAAGCTCGTGCCGACAATAGTAACTTACGATATCACAGCGTCGGTCGGTGCCAACGGCAGCATCAGCCCGCCGGGGGTGACCTCGGTCAACCATGGCGCCAACCAGACCTATACCATCACCCCAGATGCGGGCTACCACATCGTCGATGTGCTGGTCGACGGCGGCTCGGTGGGCGTAGTGAGCAGCCATCCCTTCACCAATGTGCAGGCCACTCACACCATCTCAGCCACCTTCGCCGTTGGCGGCGTGACGGTGAGCCTGCCATCGGTGATATCTACTTACAACCAGCCACTGGCCATCCCCGTGTCGCTCAGCGAGGCCGGTGGCATCATTGCCGCCGAGGTGACCATCGAGTACGACACCAATCTGCTGACCCTGGTCGGCGTCAGCTCGACCGGCACACTGAGCGATCCGGCCAACGGCTGGAGCGTGCAGTTTAACACCGAGCCCGGGGTGGCTCCCCTGGAAAAGGTCAAGATCGCCCTGGCCACCGGATCAAATACTATCAGCGGCCCGGCGACGTTTTTTAACGTCGACTTCACGGTCAACAATGTGCGGTCACCGGCTTCCTCGGCGCTGACGCTGAGCGATGTATTGCTCAATGCCGGCACCCCGGGCAATTCGACGGTCAATGGTTTGGTGACGCTGGTGGGCACCGACGGCACCATCGTTTTCTCTAGCGGCGGCAGTCCCATCCCGCGCGAGCCCATCACTGTCGTGGTCACCGACGCCGACGCCGATCTGACCGCGGACCGGGCAACGACAACGTCAGCGTCACCGTCCTCAATCTGGGCAACGGCGATGTGATCAACGCCACCTTGCCGGAGGATGGGGTCACGGCCGGCACCTTCTCGCTGGCGGTGCCCACCGAGTTTGGCTTGTCTGCCATAGCCGACGCCATCATTCAGGCCCAGGCCGGCGACGATATCGACTTCACGTATGTCGACCAACTCGATGCCAACGGCAATGGCCCCCTTCCGCGCACTATCGTGGCCAATGCCATCGGCGGTACCGACGGCACTATTGTCAGTACTATCGTCACCCAACCCGGTGACCTTGTCTATATCCGCGTCACCGACGCCGATCTCAACACCAATGACCTGCTGCAGGAGAGTGTGGTGGTCACCGCCCTCAGCAGCACCACCGAGAGTGAGAACAACATCGTGCTCACAGAAGACGGT
>Ga0114996_10008751_pt1 | contig 11184 bp, 10 predicted proteins | sample ArcticOcean_MG_C_4_FD_87039 | JGI IMG/M metagenome (GOLD analysis project Ga0114996, IMG submission 87039) | Marine microbial communities from western Arctic Ocean - ArcticOcean_MG_CB4_134 | ecosystem: Environmental > Aquatic > Marine > Oceanic | place: Arctic Ocean: Canada Basin | collected... | reverse complement strand
GGCAGCGACGCAAAAGGCCGTTGCGAGCTGTAAGGCACGGGGGCCGAGCGAGTGCCCAGATATTGCCGTACCGGGCCCGTGCGCTTAGATCGCAGTCTCTGCAGGAGCCTCTTATTCGGAGATTTTTGATGAACCGACGGACGAGGTGGTGCCTCACGATCGCGGGCTCCGCGCTGTCGCTCACCTGGGCAGGGGCTCTTCACGCCCAGTCGCGGGCGTTGGCTACGAACGTTCCCACGATTCCACATGAGGCCGTCGAGGGTTTCATCAAGCTCCCAGACGGGCTCTACTTCGGTGAGGGGATCGGCGTAGCAACGAACTCACAGGGCCACGTCTTCGTGTACCATCGGAGTAACGACACCCGCCTCTTCGAATTCGACGCGAACGGTAACTACATCCGCGAGATCGGCGCCGGTATCTACGGCTTCGAGATGGCGCACAAGGTCCGTGTCGACTCCGAGGACAACATCTGGGTGGTCGACGAGGGATCGAACATGGTCATGAAGTTCAATCCCGACGGCAGGGTCGTGATGGTGATCGGCCACCGCCCGGAGGCTAACGATGGCGCCGTCCCGACAGACAACTCCGGGCCGAACCACCCCTACTTGCTCGCTCGCCCGACGGACGTCACGTGGGACCAAGACGGCAATGTCTTCGTCACCGACGGTTACTACAATCACCGTTTGGTGAAGTACACGGCGGAGGGTCGCTACGTGGGTCACGTGGGCGGCGGAACGCGAGGCGATGGACCCGGCGACTTCAGCACGCCCCATACCGTCGCGTCGGACAATCAGGGCAACATCTACGTTGGCGATCGCGGTAACGCGCGCGTGAAGGTTTACAGCAGCGATCTCGAGCTATTGAGGATGTACGAGGAGACTGGCAACCCGTGGGAGATCTGCATATCCGAAGGCGAACACCAGTACCTCTTCGTGTCGAACTCCAACCCTGACAGCAACCCGGCCTCCTCCTGGGACCAGACGGGTGAGATCTACAAGATGGAGCTCGACGGGACGATCATCGGCCGCTTCGGCGAGGCCGGGAAGAACCCCGGTCAGTTCCAGACGGTCCACGGCCTCGACTGCAGGAACCCGAACGAGCTATACACCTCCGAGATTTCGGCCTGGCGGGTTCAGAAGATCCTCGTCGGCAACACGCCCGTTTCCTGATCGCAGAAGACTGAGGCCGCTGATGCGGCCGGGAGAACCTATATGAGACGTTCCGTGCAATTCCTGGCGGTTGCGGTCGGAGTGGCGGTTGCCGGAGGGGTTTCGGCGCAGAGCAACGCGCCGGCGATCCCTTATGAAGCGGAGGACGCGCTGAGCGGCTTCCCGGACGACATCCACATAGGTGAGGCGGCCGGTGTCGCCCGGAACGCGGCAGGCGAGATCTTCGTCTACACGCGAACCGGCAACCCGACGCTTTCGCTGGGGACATCACGTTATATGTCTCACTCGGGATCGAGGGTCTTCAAGTTCGACTCGCGCGGCCGGTATGAGCGGGAGATAGGCCAGGAGATCTACGGTGCCCTGTTCGCCCAGCAGGCACGTGTCGACCGGGACGACAACATCTGGATCATCGACCGGATGTCCGGACAGGTAATCAAGTTCGACCCCGCTGGTCGTATTCAGATGGTCCTCAGCCGTAAGCCGGAATCAATGCGGCTGCCTGTGGATCCCGCCGGCGGTGGCCGGGGCCGTGGGCGCGGACCTACCGAAGGCGAGTCGTTCCGGAACCCGACTGATGTCGCGTGGGACTCCCGGGGCAACATCTACGTCACGGACGGGATCGGTGCCAGCCGCATCGCCAAGTACGATCCCGAGGGGCGCTTCGTCACCAACTTCGGTGGTGACGGCGACGGGCCAGGCCAGTTCAATGGCATCCGGGGTATCGCCGTCGACACGCAGGACAACCTGTACGTGGCCGACGAGGGGAACCAGCGGATCCAGGTCCTCGATGCGAACGGAAACTTTCGCCGGGAGATGAGCGGCTTTGGTACTCCGATGGCCATCTGCATCACGCCCGCGCCGAACCAGATGTTGTACGTGTCGAACTCGAACCCGCCGGACAACATCGACATCGCTGGTGAAATCTACGAGGTGAGGCTCGACGGGACGGTCACCGGCCGTTTCGGCCGGGCCGGCAAGATGATCGGGGAGTTCGGGACCGTGAACTCGCTCGACTGCAAGGTGCCCAACGATCTGCTCGTTGGTGAGACCGGCAACTGGCGCGTCCAGCGGGTGCATCTGCGCCCGATGCAGTAAGCGTGCGGAATCGCAGGCGGACCGTCAGCCAGACGTACTGGCGGCCGCCTGCGTTGTCGGCCGGGCTGATCTAGGCACATGGCTAAGATCCTCATTGTCGACGACGACGAGACCGACCGGGTCGGTCTGGCAGCCATGCTGGAGCAGGTGGGCCACACCGTCCTCGTGGCGGAGGACGGGAACGAGGCGCTCGAGACCTTTTTCGCCGAGCGGGTTCACCTGGTCGTCACGGACATGGTGATGCCGGGGCGCGACGGACTCAGCCTCATTAGCGCCCTGAGGGGGGTCGATCCGGAAGCCGCGATCATCGCCATTTCCGGGAAAAGTCCAGGACAGCTCGAGGCCTCGAAGATCTTCGGTGCGCATGCGGTCCTCACAAAGCCCATCGATCGAGGGGAGTTCCTTGCCGTCGTTGACGACCTCGTCGGCACGGGTGGAGATGAGATCGCATGATGCCCAGCCCCAACGCTTTGTTCACGGCGGTTGCTCGGCCAATCGCGTGCACTGCGGTCCTGGCTTTCGCGGCCTGTGGCGGAGACGCTGCCGAGGAGGCCAGGATGTCGAATTCTGACGCCGGCGTCATGTATACCATGTCAGCACCGGAGACCTCCGCCCCGGAAGCGATCCACCCGATCACGATCGCCGTCCCGGACGCGGTCCTAGATGACCTGCAGACCCGGCTGGTCGGCACGCGCCTTCCTGACCAGATCCCCGATACGGAGTGGGACTACGGCACGAACCGGGCTTACCTGGAGGGGCTGCTGGCCTACTGGCAGGGCGAATTCGACTGGAGGGCGCAGGAGCGCCGCATCAACGAGTTCGATCACTTCGTGACGTCCATAGACGGGGTGGATGTGCATTTCATCCACCAGCGCTCGTCGAATCCGGACGCGATCCCGCTCCTGCTCACGCACGGATGGCCGGGGTCGTTCGTCGAGTTTCTCGACCTCGTGGGCCCCCTCACCGATCCGGCGGCACACGGCGGGAACGTAGCCGATGCCTTCCACGTGGTAGTGCCGTCGCTGCCCGGGTTCGGCTTCTCCGGCAAGCCCGCCGAGCGCGGATACGGGCCGGAGCGGATGGCCGACATCCTCGCGACGCTCATGGAGCGGCTCGGCTACGATCGCTACGGCCTCCAGGGAGGCGACTGGGGCGGAATCATCGGCCGGTCGCACGCGGGGAACTATCCAGATCAGGTGATCGGATTCCACACCAACTTCATCTTGGGCGGTCCGCCCCCAGGCGGCGACCCGAGCGAGGGCGTGTCCGAGGCCGAGTCCGCCCTGCGCCAGGAGCGCACCCAGGCCTTCGCCGAAGGGAGCGCCTACCAAGAGATCCAGGGCACGAAGCCCCAGACACTCGGCTATGGTCTCAACGACTCGCCTGCCGGACTGGCCGCCTGGATCGTGGAGAAATTCCACGGATGGAGCGACAACGACGGCAACGTCGAGAGCGCGATCTCTAGGGACCAGATACTGACCAACATTACGCTCTACTGGGTGACGCAGACGATTACATCGTCGGCCAGGATCTACTACGAGTCGCGTCACACGCCGACCACCCGGCCGGTCCGCTTCGTCGAGGTGCCCACAGGCGCCGCGATCTTCCCGAAGGAGATCTACTTCACCCCGAGGCGGTGGGCGGAGGCGCGCTACAACATCGTCAGGTGGACCGTGATGCCCCGGGGAGGACACTTCGCCGCGTTCGAAGAGCCGGATCTGCTCGTGGATGATGTTCGTGCGTTTTTCCGGAAACTCAGATAGGGGGGCCGTTCCATGTTCAAGCTGAAGGCCATCGCAGCGTTGATGGGTCTCGCCATTCCCGTCACAGCCCTCGCCCAGACTCCGGTCACGGTCGAGAACGACGTCATCTTCAGCCGTACGAACGGCTCGGCCGTTCTCGCCGACGTCGCCTATCCGGTCGGCGGCGCAGGTCTTCCCGCGATCGTCTATGTGCACGGAGGCCGCTGGCGCGGGGGGGAACGCGACTACGCGAACTCCCTTAGCGTCGCGCAGTGGGCCGGCATGGGCTACTTCGCCATGACCGTCGACTATCGACTCGTGGGGGCGTCTCCCGCCCCGGCCGCGTATCAGGACGTCCAGACCGCGATCCGCTGGGTGCATGCGCACGCGGACGAATACGGCATCGATGCGGATCGCGTCTATCTCATCGGCGATTCCTCGGGGGGCCACCTCGTGGCGCTCGCGGCGTCGCTGGGCGAGGGTCCCTACGAGCGGGTAGGCGGCTGGGACGACGCTCGCAGCGACGTCCGCGCGGCCATCAGCGTGTCGGGTCCCTACGAACTGAACACGCTCTCCTGGGGGGACCTATGGACGCCGGTCGAGGGCGACATCCGTGAGGCACGGCGGATCGCGTCGCCGATCCATCACCTCGGTCCAGCCACCAAGCCCATCCTCGTCATCCACTCCGACGATGACCGCTCAGTTCCGATTCAGCAGGCGGTAGACATGGTGGCCGCGCTCGAGGCATCAGGCGTTCAGCACCGCTTCGTCCACTATTCCGATGCCGGCCACATGCGAATCACCGACGATGTGATCGCGGAGACGCTGGCCTTCATCGCAGAGGTCGAGGGCCGCTAAGCCGAGCGCTCCAAAGCCTGCGCCACGTCCGCGATCACGTCGCTCGGATCCTCTAGACCGACGGAGATTCGCACGAGGCCTGACGTGATCCGCACCGCCTGACGCTCCTCGTCGGAGAGTTTCGCGTGCGTGGTCGACGACGGGTGGCTCACGATGGTACGCGTGTCGCCGAGGTTGGCTGTCAGCGAGCACATCTCGATGGAGTCGAGGAAGCGCTTGCCCTGCTCCATGCCCCCGTCGAGGGTGAACGCCACCACGGCGCCTCCGCCCGACATCTGCCGCCTGGCCACGTCGTACTGCGGGTGTGAGGGGGAGAACGGATAGCGGACAGAGCCCACTCCGGGCTGCTTCTCGAGCCATTCCGTAAGGACCAAAGCGTTCTCCGAGTGCTTCTCCATGCGGAGCGCCAGCGTCTCCACGCTCTTGGAGAGCACCCAGGCGTTGAAGGGCGAAAGGGCAGGACCTGTCGCCCGGCAGAAGTCGAAAATCTCTGTCACAAGGTCGGCCTGTCCCACGACGACTCCGCCCATGACGCGCCCCTGGCCGTCGATGAACTTGGTGGCCGAGTGCAGGGACAGGTGAGCGCCGAAGTCGATCGGGCGCTGCAGAACAGGTGTCGCGAAGCAGTTGTCCACCACGAGAATGGCACCGGAATCCTTGGCGAGCGTGCCGAGCCTCTCGAGGTCCACCAGGTCCACAGCGGGGTTAGTCGGCGTCTCCACGAAGATGAGCTTGGTGTTGTCCTGCAGGGCGTTCGGCCAAGCGTCAGGATCCCACGCATCGATATAGGTGTGCGAGATGCCCCACCGCGGCAGAATCTTCGTCAGAATCGTGTGCGTCGACCCGAAGAGCGATCGACACGCCACGATGTGGTCGCCCGACGATAAGAGTGCCCCGAACGTCGAGAACACGGCGGCCATTCCGGTCGCCGTCGAATGCCCGGCCTCGGCTCCCTCCAGTAGCGCGATCTTCTCCGACAGCTCAGCGACGTTCGGATTCGTGAACCGGCTGTATACGTTGCGATCGATCTCACCCGCAAACGCTGCACGCATCTCTTCGCTGTCGTCGAAGACGAAGCTCGATGTCGCGAAGATCGGCACCGAGTGCTCTCGGTGCTGCGTGACCTCCGCCTGTATGCGTACGGCCCTGGTCTGGGGCTTCTGATCGCTCATCTGCTCAGCTGGATGCCTCCGGCCTCAGGGCGCGCACGGCCTTGCCCGCCCGCCAAATTTCTTCACCGGCGAGCCCAGAGAGTTCGGCCTCCAGACGCTCGCGGTAGTCCGGGGCGCTGCACGTCTCGATGACGATGCGGGCCTCGTTCCCCGACGCGACGCTCTCGTAGAGCTCCTCGAACAGCGGCGCGACCGCTTCCCGGAACTTGTGCCGCCAATCCAGGGCGCCGCGCTGGGCCGTCGTAGACGTGTTGGCGTACATCCAATCCATGCCGTTCTCGGCGACGAGGGGCATGAGACTCTGTGTGAGCTCCTCTACCGTCTCGTTGAACGCCTCGGAAGGAGAATGCCCGTGCTTCCTCAGGCAGTTGAACTGTGCCTCGAAGACGCCGGCGATGGCTCCCATGAGGATGCCGCGTTCGCCGGTGAGGTCTGAGAAGACCTCCTTCCGGAAGTCGGTCTCGAATAGGTAACCGGAACCGACGCCGATCCCGAGCGAGACGACGCGGTCCTTGGCGCGACCCGTCGCATCCTGGAAAATGGCGTAGCTCGAGTTGAGCCCTTTACCCGCCAGGAATAGCCGGCGTAGGGAGGTGCCGGAGCCCTTGGGGGCGACGAGCACGACGTCAACGCCCTCGGGTGGCACGATGCCGGTGTCCTCTTTGAACGTCACCCCGAAGCCGTGCGAGAAGTACAGGCACTTCCCGGGAGTCAGACGTGCCTTCACGGTATCCCAAAGCGCGATCTGGCCCGCGTCGGAGAGCAAGTACTGAATGATGGTGCCCCGTTCGGCCGCCTCATCGAGCTCGAAGAGGGTCTCGCCCTCGACCCAGCCATCGGCCAGCGCCTTGCTCCATGTCTTGGAGCCCTTCCGCTGCCCGACGATGACGTTGAAGCCGTTGTCGCGGAGGTTCAGAGCCTGTCCCGGGCCCTGAACGCCGTATCCGAGCACGGCGATGGTCTCGTCCTTGAGGGTCTCGCGTGCCTTCGACAGCGGCCACTCATCGCGAGTGATCACGTTCTCCATCTCGTCGCCAAATTGAATCTGAGCCATGTCCTTGTTCCTATCCCTTGAAGTGTCTCAGTCGTCCAAGTGTGCGTCTAAAAGAGGCGCGCCCCGCGCCATCGTCATGGCCCCGGAGCGCACTACCGTCTCGATCTCTCCGAGGTCGGCGAGTTCGTCCATGAAGACGTCGATCTCAGGTCCGTTGCCGACCAGCTCCAACGTGCCGTGCCCTTCGTCGTAGCCCAACACGTGCCCCCCGAACTCTTCCAGCAGAGAGGCGAGTTTTGCTCGGCCGCTTTCAGGCGTCCTCACCTTGAAGAGGGCCAACTCGCGCTCGATGTGATCCAAGCCAGTCATGTCCACGATGTTCACCACGTCTACCAGTTTGCCCAGCTGCCGGGAGATCTGGTTGATTACCTCGTCCGACCCGGCCGTTACGACGGTCAGCCGCGAGACCGCCTCGTTGTCCGTAGGCGCGACGTTCAGGCTCTCGATGTTGTAGCCGCGCGTGGAGAACAGGTTGGCCACGCGGGACAACGCCCCGGCCTGATTCTCGAGCAAGATTGAGATGATGTGCCGCATGATTCGTGCGTTTGTGGTGTCCCAACGGGTCATCCAGAGGGGGGCGCCAAGTTCGCCCCGGTGGCGCGCCTATTGCAATGGGCCGGATCCTCTCCGAGCTTGCAGGCTCGTCCCATTGCAGCCGAATTCCGAGCTATGAAGACCCAGGTCCGACCCCAGCAAGCCCCTACGAGTAAGCCCTCCGGCAAGTCGATGAGCGGAGCGGACGTAGTCGTAGAGGTGCTGGCCCAGGAGGGGGTCGACACGATTTTCGGATACAGCGGTGGGGCGATACTGCCAACCTACGATGCGGTCTTCCGCTACAACGCCGAGCACCGCGAGGCTGGCGTCGAGCCGATGCCGCTCATCGTCCCCGCCAACGAGCAGGGGGCGGGGTTCATGGCCGCGGGATATGCTCGCGCGAGCGGGGAGGTCGGCGTCGTGATGGTGACGTCGGGCCCCGGCGCGACGAATTGTGTCACGCCGGTCAGGGATAGCCAGGCTGATTCGATTCCCATGGTGGTCATCTGCGGCCAGGTGCCCACGGCTGCAGTCGGAACCGACGCCTTTCAGGAGGCGCCGGTCTCGGCGGTCATGGGTGCGGTGGCGAAGCACGTTTTCCTCGTCACCGACCCAGAGAAGCTCGAGGCCACCGTCCGCACCGCGTTCGAAATCGCGCGCACGGGAAGGCCCGGTCCGGTCGTGATCGATATTCCCAAGGACGTGCAGAACTGGGCGGGGACCTTCCGCGGAGAGGGTGTTCTGCCCATCCCTGGGTACCGGCACCGCCTGGACCTGATCGACGGCAACGTGCTCGACGAGGCGCAGTGCCGCGAGTTCTTCGAGATGCTCGCAGACAGCAAGCGCCCGCTCATCTACGCAGGTGGCGGTGTCATCAAGGGGCACGCGAGTGAAGCGCTGCGCGCGTTGTCCGAAACGTTCGGCATCCCCGTCGTGACGACGCTCATGGGCCTCGGCGCGGTGGACACGAAACGTCCCCTCGCTCTGCACATGCTGGGTATGCACGGGACTGCCTATGCCAACTACGCCGTGGACGACTGCGATCTACTCATCGCGATCGGCGCACGTTTCGACGACAGGGTCGCGGGCGATCCGCCGAACTTCGCGCCCAAGGCCAAGCGCGTCCTGCACCTCGACATCGATCCGTCCGAGATCCACAAGGTCAAGCGAGCCGACTGGCACTACGTGGGCCGCACTAAGGATGCGCTCGACGCATTGGTCTCTTTCGGCACAAAGACGGGCTTCGGCGGCGCGTTCAAGCAGTGGCACGAGGAGATCGCAGGACTGAAGAGTCGGTACGCGCTCGACTACGACCGCGACAGCGTGCTGATCCAGCCTCAGTACGTGCTGGAGTCAATGAACCGCATCACGGGTGGCGACGCGATCGTCACGACCGGCGTTGGCCAGCACCAGATGTGGGCCGCTCAGTACTGTGACTTCCGGGAGCCGGGGCTCTGGCTGACTTCGGGGAGCATGGGCACGATGGGCTTCGGCCTTCCCGCGGCGATTGGTGCTCAGTTCGCTCGGCCGGACAAGCTCGTCATTGACGTGGACGGCGATGCCAGCATCCGCATGAACATCGGCGAGCTCGAGACCGTGACCACGTACGACCTGCCCATCAAGGTCATGGTCCTGAACAACTTCGGAGACGGCATGGTCATGCAGTGGCAGCGGCTCTTCTTCCAGGGCCGCCTGTCCGGGAGCGACAAGTCGTTGCGGAAGAAGGACTTCGTGAAGGCCGCAGAGGCTGACGGCTTCGAGTACGCCAAACGACTCGAACGGAAGGAAGACGTGCCTAAGATGGTCGAGGAGTTCTTGGCTTTCGATGGGCCGGCCTTCCTAGACGTCATCATTGATACCCAGGCTACCGTCTATCCGATGGTGGGCCCGGGGCTGTCGTACCGTGACATGATCACGGGCGACTTCATCCCGAATCGCTATGACCAGCGGGACGCGGCGGAGCCTGAAGCGTCGGAGATGTTTTAGGCCGGTGCGTCTCTTCGCGGTCAGGTCCGTCGTCGTCGCCGTCCTCCTGGCCGCGGTCGCAGGGGCCGGCTCGGCCCAGCAAGCAGCCCCCAAGCGGCTCCTCATGCTGACCCACGCAGGACTCTATAAGCACTCGAGTCTCGGGCCAGCTGAGGCGGCGGTCACTGCGTGGGGTCGGAACGCGGGCTTCGAAGTCACGACGCTGCAGGGCTACCTGCAAGACTCTTCAGAGCTCGATCTGTCGATGGTCACGGCCGAATACCTGGCCGGCTTCGACGGCGTCCTGATGATGACCAATGGCAACCTGCCCATGGACGAAGGGCAGCGTCGCGCCTTAGTTGACTTCGTCCGGAACGGGGGCGGATTCGTGGGTGCACACAACGCCGCGCTGACCTTCTACGACTACCCTGAGTTCGGCGAGATGCTGGGCGGTTATTTCCGCAGCGCCATCCAACAGAACCACCTCTTCGTCCTCAGGATCGAGGACCCGAATCATCCCGCCACTCGGATGCTCGGCTCCAGCTGGCCGATCGTGGACGAACTCTACCGCTACGGCACTGCGCCGTGGAACGCGAGCCGGCCCGACGAGAACATCGACGTGCTCTTCGGAAACCGGATCCCGATGGGCTTTTCGCGCGACCGCGTGCGCGTACTCATGAGTCTCGACACGAGGGCCACTGATATCGAGGGCCTCCCGGACGTCGAGGCTGGCGGTGACTATCCGCAGTCCTGGGTAAGGGAGTTCGGCCAGGGCCGCTCCTTCTACACGTCGCTCGGCCACCGGGACGACATCTGGACGAACGATGACGTCTTCCGGGCGCACCTGGTCGGAGGGATCCGTTGGGCGCTTGGGCTGGAGCAGGGTGACGCCACACCCAGGGGTCCCCGGTAGGTACGCTTCCCGCTCTTCCTTAGATGTACCGCTGGGGCGCCGGCGCTCTCAGGTTGTAGTGGGACGCCATGACGATGCCGTAGGCGCCCGTGTTCGCGATGAGAAGCACATCGCCCTCGCTCGTCGGTGGGAGCAGCCGGTCGAGGCCGAGCGTGTCCCCCGTTTCGCAGATTGGGCCTACGACGTTCACCCTCTCCGTCCGCTCCTCACCGAGCCTCGTCAGGTTCACGATCTCGTGGTAGGAGCCGTACAGCGCAGGGCGGATGAGCGAGTTCATACCCGTCGCGATGCCGACGTAGCGTGTAGATCCCTTCCCCTTGGTCTGTGTCACGCGCGCGAGGATCACACCCGACTCCGCAACGACGAATCGACCCGGCTCGATCCAGAGGCTTATGTCCGGGTTCGTCTCTCGTACGTGCCTAAGGCCTGCTGCCACCGCGTCGAGGTCGAGCGGATCCTGAGCGGGCTTCTCGGGCACGCCGAGCCCTCCACCCAGGTCGAAGGTTCTGACGTGCGGGAAGCGCGCCGCTGCCTCCGCGAGCGTCTCGGCGACCTGTGCCCAGTGCTCAGGCGTGAGGATGCCGCTGCCCGCGTGGGCGTGGACGCCGACGATCTTGGTGCCCGCCGCACGAGCCAGCCCCGCGACCTCCTCAAGCTCGAAGAGTGGGATCCCGAACTTCGC
>Ga0114996_10008749_pt1 | contig 11185 bp, 9 predicted proteins | sample ArcticOcean_MG_C_4_FD_87039 | JGI IMG/M metagenome (GOLD analysis project Ga0114996, IMG submission 87039) | Marine microbial communities from western Arctic Ocean - ArcticOcean_MG_CB4_134 | ecosystem: Environmental > Aquatic > Marine > Oceanic | place: Arctic Ocean: Canada Basin | collected... | reverse complement strand
TTTTGTAAAAGAGCTCAGGCATAACATCTATTTTATCTATTAATTTTGATTTACATAAGCTTAGATTTTCTTTGGCATCATTAAAATTTGGATTATGTTTTAATGTTTTTTCATAATAATATATTGCTTGATGTATTTCATTAGTTTTAAAATAACAATTACCTAAATTGTAGTATAGTTCAGGACTCTCTAAATTATTAATAATGATGCTGTCATATTTTACTATTGCAGCTAAATATTGTTCGTTGGCATAGTCTTTATTTGCATTTAAAAATAAACTGTCATTTGCTAGGGTATTAATGCTAGAAAGAATATTAATTATAATTATTATTTTTTTCATTTTAATTCTGATTCTACATCAATAATTATTTGTTTTGCTTCTGATAATGTATCTGACATTTGTTTGTTTTTATTAGATGAAGGTGCATATCTAGCAAATTCACAGTCATTAATAAGTTCAATAAATTGAATTTTCACATCTTTCTTTACATCAAAATCATTAAAATAAAATTCAATACTTTCTTTTGAAAGATCAGCAATTTGAACCTTAAATTTATCTGCAAAGTAACCCCATAGAGATTTTTCTATTTCTTCAAAAAACCCTTCAAAATTTCTATTTTTAATACATTCACTAGCATTTTTCAGTCTCTTATTTGCAATTTTATTTGCAATTTTATGTTTTCTGTCTAATATATTTGTAATGTCATCTTTTTTAAAGAATAAAATTATTCGAAGTGTTATCATTATTAATATTGGTAGGAAAAATAAAATATAGAATAATTTTAAATTTTGGGTTTTATCAGATTTATTTATTAAAACTGTATTTGTCTTAATATAATTTATATCCTTATTTGATGCTGTGATGTCCTGTTGCCTAATTGGAACATAATCTTTTTCATTGTTTTCTGATTTAAGTACTGATATGTTAAATTTAGATGTTCTTTTAGTAACATACTTTTTTGTTTTTGGATTAAAATAAATAAAATTATAAGATGGAATTTCATAGTTACCTTCATATCTTGGGATTAAGAGATATTCATAAGTTTTAGTACTTCTTCTATTTCCTCCTTCAAATATTCTATCCTTAATTTTCGGGTCATATACCTCAAAATCGTCAGGAAAATCTATTTCCATTGCTTCTATTAACTCAATGTTTCCTGTTCCAGTAATCTTAATAGAATATGTTATAGCATCATTTGCTTTTAATTCTTTTTTATCAATACTTGATGAGATATTTAGTTTTCCAACTGGCCCCATGAAACCTTTAGGTTTTGGTTCAGGTAGTTCTGAAACATTTATTGTTATTGGCTGTGAAGAAATAAGTTCCTCTTTGGTATTATAGCTATTAAAAAAATTTGCAAAAGGATCTCTTCTATTCTGTTGATTTGTTATTCTGATTCTGCATTTAACTTCAATAGGGTCAATAGTAAGTTTTCCAGATTTTTGAGCAGTTAAAACAGTTTTTTTAATAACTGCTGTATTATAAGTAACGCCATCTATGATTTCTCTTTTGAACCTGCTTGATGCCTCTAGATCTTTTTTCCAAAAACCATTTAAATTTGGCAATGATGTTAGTTCAGTGTTTTCTAGATTTAATCTTGTGTGTAATTTATAGGTAACAATAATTTGTTCTCCAGTATAAATATTTCTTTTGCTGGTGGTTGTTTTAATATAAAGTTGATTTCCACTTACTACTTTTGTGTTATTGTTATTTGTGTTTCGCTTTTTTTGGTTATTAGTAGATTGAGAAACTTGTAAAATTTTATTTTTTATTAAATAATTTTCTAATTCATTGCAATTTCCCTTTTTGCATTTTGAGATTAAATCACAATCAATCTCAGCACCATTAACTATACATTTTTCAGACTTTTTACCATTATTATTTTGCTCAATTTTAGTAACATAAAAAGCTCCTAACTTGTTTGTTCTCAATTGAAAACTATTTTGTTTAGAAGAACTCATATGAATTTGTGCATTTGCCAGAAAGCAAAACCCTAAAAATAATATGAATAGAATTTTTTTCAATTTACCAGTCTTTTAATATTTTTATTTTTTGTCCTTTTACTTTTTTCTTTTGTAATTTTTCTTGTAATTCTTTTTCTCTTTGTTCAAGTGCTTCGAGCATCTTCTCAGCATCTTCTTTACTCATATCGTCCTTTTTTTGTTGATCCTTTTGCTGTTCTTGTTGTTTATCTTCTTTCTGTTGTTCTTGTTGTTTATCTTCTTTCTGTTTGTCTTTCTGTTTGTCTTTCTGTTGATCTTGTTGTTTATCCTCTTTCTGTTGATCTTTTTGTTGATCTTGTTCTTGTTGCTTCATTTTTTGAGCATATGCAAGATTATATCTTGTATCTTCATCTTTAGGATTTTGACGTAAAGCATTTTTATATGCTTCAATAGCGAGATCAGTTTTGTTTTCTTTCATTAATGAATTGCCATGATTATGATTTATTTTTGCTAAATCAACATCGTTTTTTGCATTATCTTTTAAAGCATCAAATAGTGATGAAGATTCTTTAAATCTTTCTTGTTTATATATAGCATCTGCTAAATTAAAAGAAGCATTAAAATAGTTTTGATCTTTTTCTAGAGACTTTCTATATTTCATTTCTGCCATATTATAACTACTGTCATTATATAAAGAATTTCCTTCTTTAAGAAGACCTTTTTTATTCTGAGATTGACTTATTAGTCCACATCCTAGAAGAAGAAATAATATTAATGTCTTTTTCATTACTTATATAGGTTTATATTAGAATTCCATCTAGTTTTTCTTTGTAATAATAATAGGTCAAAAAGTAATAAGAATAAAGAGATCGCTAGAAAAATTTGGAATCTATCTTTATAATCAGTAATAATCATTGTTCCTATTTCTTTTTTTTCCATTTTATTTATTTCATCAAAAAGTAATGATAATCCAGATTTTGAGTTATTTGCTCTAACATATGTCCCCATACCTGACTGAGCAATTTGTTGAAGCATTGGTTCATTAAGTTTTGTGATAATCGTATTTCCTTCCCTATCTTTTCTATATTCAGATGTATTTCCATATTTATCATAAATAGGAATAGGCCCTCCTTTAGTAAGTCCCATCCCTAATGTATGAATATAAATTCCTTGTTCTTGTGCCGTTTTAGCAGATGATATGGCCTCATCATCATGAGTTTCTCCATCAGTGATGATAATAATTGCTTTACTTTGAGCATTATCATTATCAAATGATTTTATACAAAGATCTATAGCATTACCAATTTTTGTTCCTTGTGTTGGAACAATACTAGTATTTACTGTTGATAAAAACAATTTTGCTGCTGAATAATCTGTCGTTACAGGTAATTGCACATAAGCTTCTCCTGCAAATACAACAAGGCCAATTCTGTCTCCTTCTAATTTATCAATTAGACGAGAAATAGCTTGTTTTGCTCTTTCTAATCTATTTGGTTTGATATCTTCTGCCATCATAGAGTAAGATAAATCAATAGCAATCATAAGATCAACTCCTTCTCTTTTTACTTCTTCCATTTTAGTTCCAATTTGAGGATTGCTTAGTCCAATAATAAGAAATAGTATAGATAATACAAATATGAAATTTTTGATTCTTTTTCTTAATCTAGAATGTGATTGTATTAATTCCTCAATAAGTTGAAAATCCCCAAACTGTTGTATTGATTTCTTTTGCCATCTTGAATATAGTACTGTGGCACCTATTATTAATGGTATTAATAATAGTAGATATAAATATTCTATATTATCGTATCTTAACATTTATGGTATTTGTTTTAAATAAGTGATTTTTAAAATAAAACTTATTAGCATTAATATTAAGGCAGATAGAGCAAATAATAGGAATTCTTCAGATCTTTTATGAAACTCGGTAACTTCAATTTTTGATTTTTCAAGAGCATCAATATCTTTATATATTTCTTTTAATTTACTGTTATTGGTAGCTCTAAAATATTTTCCATCTGTTACAGAAGCTATATCCTGGAGAGTTTTTTCATCAATTTGAACCTCTACATCTTGATATTGAATACCAAATGGAGTTTGAAAAGGATAAGGAGCAAACCCTTCAGTTCCTACTCCAATTGTATATACTCTAATACCAAAATTTTTAGCTATCTCTGCAGCAGTAAAAGGGGCTACAACTCCTTTGTTATTTACTCCATCAGTTAATAATATAATTACTTTACTTATTGCATCACTATCTTTTAGCCTATTAACAGCAGTTGCTAAACCCATTCCTATAGCAGTTCCATCTTCAACCATACCACTTTTAACATCTTTGAATAGATTTACAAGAACATTATGGTCAGTTGTTAAAGGGCATTGCGTGAAGCTTTCTCCACTAAAAATCACTAAACCAACTCTGTCATTTATTCTTTTAGATATAAAATCCATTGCTACATTTTTTGAAGCCTCTAATCTATTAGGTTTTAAATCCTCAGCTAACATACTTCCAGAAATATCCATAGATAAGACAATATCAATTCCTTCTGTTGTGCTTTCTTCCCAATTTATAGATGATTGTGGTCTTGCAAGAGCAATGATAAGTAAGCAAACTGCGAAAGATTTAAAAATTACAGGAATATGTCTTAGTCTTGTTCTGAGTGTTGAAATATTAGAGATAGATTCAGTATTTGAAAAAATGATTTGACTTGAAATATTTATTTTTTTATAGAAATACCAAAGCATATAAACTAGTGGTATAACTAATAAATAAAAAAAATCGGGATTTATGAATGTATAATTATTCATTTTTATTTTCAGATTTTTTTGTTTGATTAACAAATCTTCTTGCTAATTGCATGCTTTCTTTATTCTCATTTTCATTTGGTCTGCTTTTTGCAAACTTTGCTAAGTCAGCTCTTTGTAATGTCTTTCTAAGTTCATTATGGTTTTCTATAGCTATTTTATCCTTAATCTCTATTAGTATTTCATCTGTAGTTAATTCTAAGGCAATAAAATTAAAACGATCTTCCATATATTTTCTTAATATTTCAGAAATCCCAGAGTGATATTTTTTAATTTTTCCACTTTGCCAAAGTTCTTGCTTTTCAATATTATTTAATTCTTCTAATGCAGTTATGTGTGCAGGAATGATAGTCTTAGCAATAGTTGTGATTGGGTTTTCTTTTTTATTAGACATATACTTTCTCAATAAATAGATAATTAAGATAATACAGGTAAATAGCAATATCCATGGTAAAAAATCTGAAAGTTCATATTTTGGATCTAATGGTTGCTTAATATCTTTTAGATTAGCGTTTTTATCTATTGCTATTGACATTACATTTAATAATAAAGCTTCTGTTGTAATGTTATTATTTAATTTAAATGGAGGTATATAATAGACACCACTATCCCATGCAGTAATTATATATTCTTGTGAGAGAGAAAATATTTGGTTATCTGTATTTTTATCATATTCTGAAGTAGTATCAATTTCTGATTTACTGATTATTTCAATTCCATTAATGATAGTATCATGAAATATTGGCCAATTTATAGGGTTATTTATACTTTCACATTCAATTTTAAATTTTATCTGTTCTCCTATTAAAATAGCATTAGTGTCTAGAGTTGCTTTAGCAACTTGTGCATGAGAGAATAAACTGTTTTCTAAAAGTAAGATTATAAAAATTAATTTTCTCATCTTCTTTTTCCTCTTTTTTTGAAAAAATTAATGAGGGTTTTTACATAATCACTACCAGTAGATATATCTATCATGTCAACACCGCATCTTGGAAATAATTTTATAAGAGCCTCATGTTTTTCTTTTTGTTTCTTATAAAAAATATCTCTTACTTTCTGTGAAGAAGTATCTACATAGGATATACTGTCATCTTCAGCATCTTGTAGAGGTATTATACCAATATTTGGCAATGAATTTTCTCTTTCATCGTTAATTCTTAAAGCAACAATGTCATGTTTTTTTGATGCGATTTTTAGTGGTTTTTCAAATTTTGGACTTATAAAATCTGAAAGAATAAAGCATATACTTCTTTTTTTCATAACATTATTGAAATATTCAATAGCTTGAGTGATATCTGTTTTTCTTTCCTTTGCTTGAAAGGATAAGATTTGCCTTATAATTCTTAAGATATGGCTTTTTCCTTTCTTAGGAGGAATAAATTCTTCAACAATATTTGAGAAAAAAATTACTCCAACTTTATCATTGTTTTTAATTGCAGAAAAAGCTAGAATTGCTGATAATTCAGTAGCTAGCTCTCGCTTAGATTGCTTGTTAGTACCAAAGTTTCCTGATCCGGAAACATCAACTAAAAGCATAACGGTCATCTCTCGTTCTTCTTCAAATATTTTAACAAAAGGAGCATTATATCTAGCTGTTACGTTCCAGTCTATAGATCTAATATCATCTCCAGGAAGATACTCTCGAACTTCAGAGAAAGCCATACCTTTCCCTTTAAAGGCTGTATGGTACTCACCGGCAAATATATGATTTGACAGTCCTTTGGTTTTTATTTCAATTTTACGTACCTTCTTAAGTAAAGCGCTTGTACTCATTTATGGAATCTCTACTGCATTAAGAATTTCAGTAATTATATTTTCAGTTGTGATGTTTTCGGCCTCTGCTTCATATGTTAATCCTATTCTATGGCGAAGAATATCATAGCATAATGCACGTACATCTTCTGGAATTACATAGCCTCTCCTTTTTATGAAAGCATATGCCTTACATGCAGCTGCTAAATTAATACTTGCTCTTGGTGACCCTCCAAAGGAAATCATATCTTGAAGTTTGTCTAATCCGTAATCTTTAGGATTTCTTGTGGCAAATACAATATCAATAATATACTGCTCAATTTTTTCATCCATATAAACTTCTTTTACTATCTCACGGGCTTTTAATATTGCATCTGTTTTGACAACAGAATTTGCAGTAGGAAATGATTTTGCTAGATTATGTCTTACAATTAATTTTTCTTCTTCTTTTTTTGGATAGTCAATAACAACTTTCAGCATAAACCTATCTAATTGTGCTTCAGGTAAGGGATAAGTCCCTTCTTGTTCTATAGGATTTTGTGTAGCCATGACCAAGAATGGTTTTTTAAGGTCGTATGATTCTCCACCTATAGTTACTTGTTTTTCTTGCATAGCTTCTAATAATGCTGATTGCACTTTTGCAGGAGCTCTATTAATCTCATCAGCTAAGATGAAATTTGCAAAGATTGGCCCTTTTTTTACAGAGAATTGTTCATTCTTAGGGCTATATATTTGAGTTCCAATAATATCTGCAGGAAGTAAATCTGGTGTAAATTGTAATCTGCTAAACTTAGCGTCAATAGTTTTTGATAATGTACTTATAGCTAATGTCTTTGCAAGTCCAGGGACACCTTCTAATAATACATGGCCATTTGATAAAAGTGCAATCATCAGTCTTTCAGTCATGTGTTTTTGACCCACAATTACCTTGTTCATTTCAAGCATTAGTATATCAATAATTGCACTTTCTTTATTGATTTTATCATTAAGTTCTTTGATGTCAGTATTAAGTATTTCAGTCATTTTATAAATTTTTAGGATTGCAAAATTAACATACACGTTCTTATTATCAAAACTGAACGAACAATTTTTAATTATCGTATATAATGATTTGCTTTTTTTACTTTTGTATTTAAATCTTAAAGATGCGATTTTTTATTGATATTTCTTATGATGGCTCTAATTATCATGGTTGGCAAATACAGCCGAACGCTGATACAGTACAATATCAAATAAATAATGCTCTTTCAACAATTTTAAATATTGAAATACAAGTTGTGGGATCAGGAAGAACAGATACTGGTGTACATGCAAAACAGTTGATTGCTCATTTTGATATTGATAAATCTTTTGATATAAAAAAAGTAATTCTAAAAGTGAATGGATTTCTTAACCATGATATTTCTATAAATAATATTTACTTAGTAGGGGATGATACTCATGCACGTTTTTCTGCTTTGTCAAGAACATATGAATATCGCATTGCAAAACTTAAAGATCCTTTTAACGTTCATGCACTCTTATTACATAGAAAGTTAAATATTAAAAATATGAATTTAGCTTGTCAATACATTATTGGGTCTAAGGATTTTAGTTCTTTTGCAAAACTTCATAGCGATAATTATACAAATAATTGCAATATTTATTTTGCTAAATGGAATGAAGGTGACAATCACATGATTTTTACTATTAAAGCAGATCGTTTCTTACGCAATATGGTTAGAGCTATAGTTGGAACAATGATAGAAATTGGAGAGGGTAAATTATTTGCAGAAGATATAAAGAAAATTGTAGTAGAAAAAAAGAGATCTTTAGCTGGGTATTCCGTACCTGCAAATGGTTTAACTCTTATAAATGTAGAATACCCAAAAGAAATTTTCGATGGCGCAAAATAAGACAGGTAAAGTTCTTGATATTTCATTATTATTTAGAGTAATTGCTTTTGCAAAGCCTTATAAAAAACAGTTTCTTATTGCGGCATTATCAGCTATTATTTTGTCATTTTTAGGTCCTGCAAGACCAATGCTGATTAATTATGCCATTGATAATTTTATAGTCATTCCTGATCCAGAAAATTTATTTAAAATAACCGTTTTATTAATTGCTTTATTATTTTGCGAAGGTTTCATACAGTTTTTCTATATATATATATCTACATGGATTGGCCAAAATGTAATTCTTGATTTAAGAAAAAAAGTATTTAAGCATATTTTATCTCTTAAGATGACTTATTTTGACAAAACTCCAATAGGAACTTTGGTTACTAGATCTGTATCTGATATTGAAACTATTGCTGATATATTTTCTCAAGGGCTTCTTGTTATAATTGCTGAATTATTAAAGTTAGTTATTGTTATAGCTGTTATGTTTTACACAGATTGGAGGTTATCTATAATTGCTCTTCTTACAATACCAGTTTTATTGGTTGCAACTGCATGGTTTAAAAGAAATATAAAGGCTTCATTTCAGGATGTAAGAAATAAAGTTTCTAGTATTAATGCATTTGTTCAAGAGCATATTGTAGGGATGAGTATTGTTCAAATATTTAATAGAGAAGAAGCAGAGTTTAAAAAGTTTAAAAAAATTAATTTAGAACATAGAGATGCCCATTTACGTTCAATATTTTACTATGCTGTATTTTTTCCAGTAGTTGAGGTTTTATCTGCGATATCAATTGGTTTAATTGTTTGGTATGGAGGAGAAGGTATTCTTACTGGTAAGAGTATTACTCTTGGAGAAATCATTGCATTCATTTTGTTTATTCATATGATGTTTCGTCCAATTAGACAATTAGCTGATCGTTTTAATATTTTACAAATGGGTATTGTGGGATCAGAAAGAGTCTTTAAAGTTTTAGATACTGAAGATAAGATTAATGATAATGGAAGTTTAGAGGTTGTAAATATTGAAGGTAATATATTATTCGAAAATGTATGGTTTGCATATAAAGAGAATCAATGGGTGTTAAAAGATCTAAGCTTTCATATAGATGCTGGTAAATTTTTAGCTTTAGTTGGACAAACTGGTGCAGGAAAATCTTCGGTTATTAGAATTTTAAATCGTTTCTATGAAATAGAAAAAGGGGTTGTTAAAATAGATAATATATCTATAAAAGACATCACTTTAACTTCACTTAGAAATAATATTGCTTTAGTTCAGCAAGAGGTGTTCCTATTTTCAGATTCTATTTTTAATAATATTACTTTATTTGATAATTCTATATCAAAAGAGAGTGTTTTTAATGCAGCTAAAGAAATTGGAATTCATGATTTTATTTTATCACTTCCACAAGGCTTTGATTATATTGTTGGAGAGAGAGGTGTTACTTTGTCTTCAGGTCAGAGACAGTTAATTGCTTTTCTTAGAGTATATATCAGGAATCCTAAGGTATTGATTTTAGATGAAGCTACTGCATCTATTGATTCTGCTACTGAACAATTACTTCAAAGTGCACTTGAAAAGTTATCTGAGAATAGAACTACTATAGTAATAGCTCATAGATTGTCGACTATTATTAAGGCTGACAAGATATTATTATTAGGTGATGGGTGTGTTATAGAAGAAGGTAACCATCAGCAACTTTTAGATCTTCAGGGAGATTATGCTAAGATGTATCAAAATCAAATAAGTGATTAGAATAAGTGTGATGAAAGAGTAAGTATCTCTCATCCTTCTTTTTAATTAACACTATTAAATACTAATAATTATTTCATAATTTTGTATCGATATGAAATTAAAATTATTTTTATTTTCTTTTTTATTTTCTTTTGTTTTATATGGTCAGATAACTATTGATAACACTGCTCCATATGACTCGCCAGTTTTTTTAATTGATAATGTTTTATTAGGCGGAGGAATAGTAGCATCTAATCACTCATATCAAGGTGATAGTATTCAAATTGGTTATTTTGATGCCACTAACACAAGCTTAGGCATAAACAATGGTGTAGTTATGGCAACAGGTGATATAGCAATACTTGACCCTCTTTTTACTGGATTTGGTGGTATAGTATCTAATACTGTAAGTGATCCAGATTTGTTAAATGTTGCTAATTCAGTACCTCCATTACTACCTAGCCCTTATACTAATTCCTTTACAGTATCCAGTATTAATGATGTTGCTATTTTAGAGTTTGATTTTATTCCTACATCTGATTCTCTAAGTTTTCAATATGTTTTTGGTTCTGAGGAATATTTTGCATTTGAAAATAGTCAATATAATGATGTTTTTGGTTTCTTTCTTTCTGGTCCCGGAATTACTGGGCCATATTCATCTCCTGTATTTCATCCTGATGGATCTGTGAATTTAGCTATTGTCCCTGGATCTAACCCTCCACTTCCAATTACAATTTCTTCAGTTAATAGTGTTACTCCTATTAATGCTCAGTATTTTGTAGACAATAGGGGAGGTTTAGATACTATTGCTTATGCTGATGGTTATACAACAGTTTTAACTGCCTATTCTGCAGTTCAATGCGGAGAAATATATCATATTCGTTTAGCAATTGCTGATGGTACTGACAGTGGATTAAGCTCTTTTGTATGGCTACAAGCAGGAAGTTTTGCTTCTCCTTTATTAGAAATAGTTGATGATCTAGGATTAGATTCAACAGTTTTAGAAATACCATGTAATTCATCAGTTACTTTAACAGCAAATGGGGGTGTTGGAGCTACTTATGAGTGG
>Ga0114996_10008748_pt1 | contig 11187 bp, 9 predicted proteins | sample ArcticOcean_MG_C_4_FD_87039 | JGI IMG/M metagenome (GOLD analysis project Ga0114996, IMG submission 87039) | Marine microbial communities from western Arctic Ocean - ArcticOcean_MG_CB4_134 | ecosystem: Environmental > Aquatic > Marine > Oceanic | place: Arctic Ocean: Canada Basin | collected... | reverse complement strand
CAATATCCTGTTTTTAAAGAAGGTATTAATATCGTTAATCCTGATTCAATTAAATACAACTTTAATAATCAAAAAGCTCTAATTTGGAATTCTAAATCTGAAGAAAATGGAATGAATATATTGGCTACCCTCACAAAAAAACAGAATGATTCTGTCTATTTCTTAAAAGATGGAAAAGTTACAACAGGAGGTAATCTAGATGGAGATGAAGATGAGGACGCAGATTATTATTTTAGAATACGAAAAGGAAAACTTGTTCCAGGTGGAAAAATTGTGACCGGTTTTACAAATCTTTATATTTCAGATGTTCCCACTCCAATTGGGCTTCCATTTGCATATTTCCCTACTCAACAAACAAAACAAGAAGCCGGTTTTATAATTCCAAACATAAATGAAAGTAATCTTCGTGGATATTCATTCCATTTTCTTCAGATTTAGAATTCCAAATTAGAGCTTTTTGATTATTAAAGTTGTATTTAATTGAATCAGGATTAACGGTATTAAGACCTTCTTTAAAAACAGGATATTGAGATAAATTGCCATCCGTGTCAGCTATTCTTCCAGCATATACTTCATTTTTTTTATAATCTAGAATAATTAGTCCAGAAGTAAGTTCAATATCACCATAAACGATTTTAGCATTATTATAAAGAATTATTTTATTATCCTTTTGATTAATTATAATAGAATCACTAGCATCATATTTAACATCATTTAATAATAATGGTTTTTTAACCTTTTTATCAACAGTGAGCGAATCTTTATTTGAAACTTCGTTATTTTCTTGAGAAAAAGCGACAGAAACCCCTAAGATAATTAGTAATATCGATTTAAGTATTGTTCTTCTTCTCAAAATAATTTTGTGAATTATTAATCTGAAAATATAATTTTCAATCAAAATTAATCATAATTTTGCTTATGATTATTAATTTGATGGTTGTAAGTAAAAACATTATTAGATTTTTTCAGGTTTTAATTTGTTTTTTCATGATCAATACTTCAAACAGCCAATCAATTCAAAATCAAGAAAAATTTATTGTTGTAATTGACGCAGGTCATGGTGGGAAAGATCCTGGGAATACTGGAAATGGATATTTAGAAAAGAAAATAGCTTTAAATATATCTTTAGAATTAGGTAAAATCCTTAAGAAAAATAATGATGTGCAAGTAATTTATACACGAACCACAGACAAATTTGTTAATCTTTTCGAAAGAGCAAATATTGCAAATAAATCTAATGCTAACCTTTTTATTTCTATTCATTGTGATTCTCATAATTCTCAAGCATATGGTGCTGGAACATTTGTCTTAGGACTACATGCAAATGCAAGGAATTTCGAGGTTGCTAAAAAAGAAAATTCTGTAATATTTTATGAAGATGATTATGTAGATCAATATGATGGTTTTGATCCAAATAACCCAGAGTCTGTAATTGGTTTAACACTTATGCAAGAAGAATATCTTGATCAGAGTATTATTGCAGCATCATATATTCAAAAAAGCTTTGTTCAAAATTTAAAAAGAAAAAATAGAGATGTTAAACAGGCAGGATTTATTGTTTTAAAATATACTTATATGCCGAGTGTTTTAATTGAAACAGGCTTTTTGACAAACAAAAGTGAAGGATCATACTTAAATTCATTAAATGGTCAAAAAGAAATGTCAAATGCAATTTCAAAATCTATAATTAAATATAAAAGTGATTTCTATAAGAACCTTACTTCTGAAGAAAAAGGTAATTCCTTAAATTATAAAATACAGATTTCAGCTAGCAAACGGTTAATAGAGACAAAGTCATATAACTTTAATGGTTTAAAATCAATTCAAGTTCACAGAGATGGAGATTTATATAAGTATCTATATGGTAATTACAACTCTCATGAGGAAGCTAAAGAAAATCTTAAATATGTTAAGAAATTTGGTTTTAATTCCTCATTTATTATTGGTTTTAGAAATAACAAAATTATTTCATTAAATAACCTTAATTAGATACATTGCCGAGATAAGCTAAAATATTATTATTTTTACACTTTAAAACCTTTAACTTGAAACTTAGAAAAGAAATAAAAACTTCAATATTTGTACTTTTTAGTGTACTGCTATTTATTTTTGGATTTAACTTTTTAAAAGGAACTTCAATTTTAGATAAACAAAAGACTGTGTATGCAGTATATGATGAAGTTGATGGTTTGATGGTTGGAGCTAGTATCTCAGTTAATGGGTTAGCAATTGGAAATGTCACCTCGCTAGAGTTTCTTCCAAAGTCTACAAAGATTCTTGTTACATTAAAGTTAAAAGACAAGTTAAGGTTTTCTCCAAATAGCACAGCTACTTTATATGAGACTGGTTTAATAGGAGGTATAGCTATAGCTATTGACCCAGTTTTTGAAAATGGAAACATAATTAAATCGGGAGACACTCTAAAATCTGTTATTAGACCTGGTTTGACTGAATTAATCAATGAGCAAATCCAACCATTGCAAAAAAATCTTCAAAGTATTTTAATTAGTGTTGATTCTCTTTTTTTAGGAATTACAAATATCATGAATAAGGACTCGCAAAATAATTTAAAGGTTGCTTTAGATGAAATGACTTCTGCAATTTCTTCAATTAACTCCAGTGCTATTATACTTGAAAAGACTCTTAAAAATAATGACTTAAAGATTAATAATACTATTGGAAATATAGAGAGTATTTCTTCTAATATGGAGAAGATAACAGATTCAATAGCTAAAACAAATTTAAAACAAACAATATCAAACCTTGAGAAATCAATAGAGGGTATCAATAAAAGTATTCAGGATTTAAATTCTGATTCTAGTTCTCTCGGTCTTCTAATTAGAGATGATGAATTTTATAAAAAACTTAATTCATCGGTAAATGATCTAAACCAATTATTAATTGACTTGAAGAATAATCCAAAAAGATATGTCCATTTTTCAATTTTTGGAAGAAAAGATAAATCAAGTGGTAATGACTAGCTATATACCTAATTTAATTTTCCTCATAATATTTTCATTCTCAATATTCTTTTTTACAAGGAATATCTTAAAACTAAGAAGGGTTATACTTATGGGGAAAGATATAGATAGATCAAATAGAAAGTTAGACAGAATGAAAAACATGATTAGGATAGCCTTTGGTCAATCTAAGATGGTAACAAAACCAATATCAGGAATTCTTCATGTGGTTGTTTATATAGGTTTCATTATCATAAATATAGAATTACTGGAAATTGTTATAGATGGAATGTTTGGCTCTCACAGGTTTTTCTCTAAATATATTTCTACTAGTCTATACAATTTTCTAATTGGTTTTTTTGAGTTCTTTGCATTATTAGTTTTGATTGCAGTTATAATATTTTGGATAAGAAGAAATATTTTGAAAATAAAAAGATTTCTTAGTAGTGAGATGAAAGGATGGCCTAAATTTGATGCTGATAATATTTTATATTTTGAAATAGTTTTAATGCTTCTTTTTCTTTCAATGAATGCTTCTGATTTAATTCTTCAAAACAGAGAGTATTACAGTCAGGCAGGATTCTTTCCTGTTTCATCTTTTCTAATCCCTGTATTTGATTCTTTTTCAACTGAAACTTTATATTATATGGAGAGATCTTTTTGGTGGCTTCATATAATTGGAATTTTATTTTTTTTAAATTATTTATATTATTCAAAGCATTTGCATATTCTTCTTGCTTTTCCAAATACTTATTATGCCAATCTAGAAGAAAAAGGGAAATTCAGTATTCTTGAATCTGTAAAAAATGAGGTTTTATTAATGTTTTATCCCGAAAAGGTGCAAGAAGAAAATAATCCTCAGGTTGAGAAATTTGGTGCTTCAGATGTTCTTGATCTTAACTGGATTCAACTTATGAATGCATACTCGTGTACAGAATGTGGAAGATGTACTTCTGAATGTCCAGCTAATCTTACAGGTAAAAAATTATCTCCTAGAAAAATAATGATGGATACTAGAGATAGGTTAGAAGAAGTTTCCAAAAATATATCTAAAAATAATGGAGTATTTAAAGATGATGGTAATGAGCTTTTAGATAACTTTATATCTAGAGAAGAATTATGGGCTTGCACATCATGTAATGCATGTGTTGATGCATGCCCAATTGATATTGATCCTCTATCTATTATAATGCGAATGAGGCAATACCTTATTATGGAAGAGTCATCAGCTCATTCAGATTTGAATAATATGATGAATAATATAGAAAATAATGGCGCACCATGGCCTTTTAATCAACAAGACAGAGAACTATGGATTCAAGAACCCTAAAATTTTATTATGGAAAAGAAAGAAGTTGAAAAATATTTACATAAAAAAGTAGAAGAAGGAGAAACAGTTAGCCCTATTTTGCCTGAAGATATTAAGAATTATTTAATTGATATCGATGGTACTATTTGTGATGATATTCCCAATGAAGAACCAGAAAGAATGGGAACAGCTAAATTCTACCCTGATGCCCTAGAGACTATTAATGGATGGTATGATGAAGGACATCTAATTTGTTTTTTTACTGCTAGAGTTGAATCTCATAGAGAAATAACTGAAAAATGGCTTTTAGAAAATGGTTTTAAATACCACAGCTTATTGATGGGTAAGCCAAGAGGAGGTAACTACCATTGGATTGATAACCATTTAGTGAAAGCGACAAAATATAACGGAAAATTTACCAAGTTAATTGAGAAAACTGTTAAAATTGAAGTTTTTGATGATGATTTCAATAAAAATAAATAATGAAGGTACCAATTATATCAGAAGTTAAAAACCAGGGAGTTGATCCAGAATATTTATTTTGGATTGGTTGTGCAGGCAGTTTTGATGAAAGATCAAAAAAGGTAACAAAGGCATTTATTAAGATTTTAAATAAAGCAAATGTTTCATTTGCAATTTTAGGAAAAGAAGAATCTTGTACTGGGGATCCTGCTAAACGAGCAGGAAATGAATTTTTATTTCAAATGAAAGCTATTAGCAATATTGAGATTTTAAATTCATATAATGTTAAAAAAATAGTTACTACTTGTCCACACTGTTTTAATACTCTTAAGAATGAATATCCAGAACTTGGAGGTAATTATGAAGTTATTCATCATACACAGTTGATAAATAAATTAATTAAAGATGGTAAAATAGGGGTTTCAGGTGGTCCTTTTAAAGGAAAGAAAATAACTTTTCATGATCCATGTTATTTAGGAAGAGCAAATAATGTGTATGAGGCACCTAGAGAGATAATAAAGAAGCTAGATTCTGAGTTAGTAGAGATGAAAAGTTGTAAGTCAAAATCATTATGTTGTGGGGCAGGAGGAGCGCAAATGTTTAAGGAACCAGAAAAAGGAAATAAGGATATTAATATTAAAAGATCAGAAGAAGCTTTAAAAACAAAATCAGAAATAATTGCTGTTGCCTGTCCTTTTTGTAATATTATGATGTCAGATGGGATAAAATCAATGGAAAAAGATGTTTCTGTTTTAGATGTAGCTCAAATGATTGAAAAAGCTGAAAACTTATAAATTATGATTGTTGATTTTAATAAACTTCCGGAGGATTCAAGATTGTGGATATATCAATCTAATAGAGATTTTTCTGATCAGGAACTAGATGAAATTAGAAATCTTACAGAATCCTTTTTAAGTAATTGGCAAACGCATAATCAAGAACTAGAAGTCTCATATGAAATTAAATACAATAGATTTTTAATATTAGCAGTCAATGAGTCTTTTAAGTCTCCAGGAGGCTGTTCAATAGATCTGTCATTAAGATTTATTAATGATTTAAGCAAAAAAATAAATATTGACTTATTAGATAGAATGAATGTTAACTATAGAGATAAACAAGATATTAAATCTTTAAAATTAAATGAGCTAAAAGAACTTCTAAATAATAAATCAATTAATGAAGAGACTATAATATTTAATAACTTAGTAAAAACTAAAATTGATTATATGGATAATTGGGAGAGCAGCTTAAAAAATAGTTGGCTTTCACAATTTCTTAAATAGGATGCGTTTATTTATTTTTTATTTCGCTTTTACTGGTTTCCTAATTTCTCAGGAAAATTTATCAGAATTAAGCACTCAGAAATGGGTTGATAGTGTATACAATTCTCTTTCATTAGAAGAGAAAATAGGACAGTTATTTATTAATTGGGTTTCTCCTGAGCAGTCAGATTATGATCAAATTGAAAAGCTTGTTGTTGAGCAAAAGATAGGAGGACTGATTTTTTCTATTGGAGATCCTTTTTCTCATGTCAAATGGATGAATAAATTTCAGTCTAAAGCTAAAACACCTCTTTTAATAGCTATGGATGCCGAATGGGGCCCTGCAATGAGATTAGATAATGTATTTGCTTATCCATGGAACATGACTCTTGGAGCTATTCAGGATAATGAAATAGTTAAGGATATTTCAAAAAGAATAGCTGAACAAAATAAATTATTAGGAATACACTATAATTTTTCTCCAGTTGTTGATGTTAATAGTAATCCAATAAATCCTGTAATTGGAAATAGATCATTTGGTGAAGATCCTGAAAATGTATATCAAAAAGCTAAAGCTTATATAGAGGGACATGATGAGGTTGGTATAATAACATCTATTAAGCATTTTCCTGGTCATGGTGATACAAGTAATGATTCTCATAAAGGCCTCCCAGAAATTAAATCTAACCTCAAAAGATTAAATGAAATTGAGCTATACCCCTTTAAAAAATTAATTGATGATAACATTGTGAGTTCTATAATGGCTGCTCATATACTTTACCCCTCTTTTGATAAAAAATATCCTTCATCAATATCTAAAAAAATCATAAAGAACCTCCTAAAGGAGAAGCTTGGTTTTAGTGGAATAATAGTTACTGATGCTTTAGATATGCAGGGTGTTTTACAAGACCCTAAAGTTAATGTTGATTTGAGAGCATTTTTAGTTGGTAATGATATACTTCTTATGTCAACAGATGTAGCGAAAGGAATAAAACTAATATCTAATGCTTATAATAAAGGTGAAATTTCAGAGAAAAGATTATCCGATTCAGTTAAGAAAATATTAAGAGCAAAAGCAAGTGTAAATTTAGATAAATATATACCAATATCATCAGAAGCCATTTTAGAAAAATTAAATACACCTAAAGACACATTGCTTTATTCAAAAGCAATGGAATCAGCTATTACTTTAGTTAAAAATAAAGATGATATAATTCAGCTAGATTCGGATAAAAAATACCTTCATATAAGTTTCGGAGAAAATGGTAATCATTTCTATAATCAACTTAACAGAACTCATAAAATCGACAGATATAATGAGCTATCTTATGAGTTGATATATGAAAAAGTTAACTATGATGCATTAATAATAACATATCAAGGATCTAATAGTAGCCCTTTCAATTCATATAAAATACCTAAAAATATAATTGAAATTATCAATAAAATTAGTTTAAAAAATGATGTAATATTAAACTTATTTCTTAATCCCTACAGTTTAAATTCATTTAATACACTCGATAATTTTAAATCAGTGATCATAAGTTATCAGAACACCATTATTTCTCAAGAAGTAAGTGCTGATCTTATGGCAGGATTTAGAACATTTTCTGGTAAACTTCCCGTTTCAACAAAATTTTTCCCTTTAAATCATGGATTGTATAAAGATAAAAAGGAAATATTAAGTTACTCAAGGCCATCTTATTTAGGTTTTGACCCAAATAGGTTATCTGATCTAGATTCATTAGGCAGAATTACTTTAGACTCATTAATGACACCAGGTTTTCAAATGCTGGTAGCTAAAGAAGGGAAAATAATTTATCACAAAAGCTTTGGATACCACACATATAGTAAACAAAGAGAGGTGAGAAATTCAGATATATATGATTTATCTTCAATAACAAAAATACTTGCAAGTATGCCCTTAATTATTCAAGAATATGAAAAGAAAAATCTATCTCTTGACACAAAACTTAACAAGTTATTTCCAAAAACAAAATTATTAGATAAGGGTGATATATCTTTAAAAGACATGCTGTCTCATTATGCAAGATTAAGACCATGGATTCCATTTTACAAGGAGACTTTAAATAAAAAAGAAAAACCTAAAAATAGATTTTATAAGAATAAGAAAAGAAAAAGATTTTCAACTACGGTTTCAAATAATCTATTCTTAAAAAACAAATATCAAGAAGATATTTTTGATTTAATTATTGAGAGTGAATTAAGAGATACATTAGAATTTAAATACTCAGATTTACCTTTTTATTTAATTAAATATTGGATAGAAGATAAATATCAAGAAGGTTTAGATGTATTAGCTGATAAAAGGATTTTTAGAAAATTAAATCTTAAAAGCACTATGTTTAATCCTTATCAAAAAATATCGATTGATAATGTAGTTCCATCTGAAAAAGATGAGTTTTTTAGATATGGTAAATTACAAGGATATGTTCATGATGAAGGAGCAGCAATGCTTGGAGGGGTTTCAGGCCATGCAGGTTTATTTTCTAATTCATATGAAGTCGCATTAATGCTTCAAACATTTTTACAAGGCGGTGTATATGATGGAATTAGATTGTTTGATAAAAAATCATTTGATATTTTTAACTATTGTTATTATTGTGATAAAGGGAATAGGAGTGGAGCAGGATTTGATAAACCTCAACTTGAAGGAAAACATGGTTCAACTTTTGGAGGGGTCTCAAAAAAAAGTTTTGGACATTTTGGTTATACAGGCTCTATAGCTTGGGCTGATCCAGATGAACAAATAATCTTTATTTTTCTTTCAAACAGAACTTATCCAACAAGAGAAAACACCTTATTGCAAACTCATAATATTAGAACTAGAATGCAAGAAATTGTTTATAATTCTTTAATTTATAACTAATGAAAATAGGTATTGTTTGTTACCCTACGTTTGGAGGGAGTGGAGTTGTTGCTACAGAACTTGGAATTGAATTATCAAAGACAGGTCATGAGGTTCATTTTATTACATATAGTCAACCTGTTAGATTAGAAGCATTAACATCAAATCTCCATTTTCATGAAGTTACAGTCCCAGAATACCCATTATTTAAATATGAGCCATATGAACTTGCATTATCAAGTAAATTATATGATGTAATTTCAAAACATAATTTAGATTTAATACATGTGCATTACGCTATACCCCATGCTTATGCTGGATATATGGCAAAACAAATGCTAAAGGATAATGGTTATAATATTCCTATAATTACCACATTACATGGAACAGATATCACCCTTGTTGGTAATCATCCATTTTATAAACCTGCTGTTACATTCAGTATTAATAATTCAGATATTGTTACATGTGTATCTAAAAGCTTAAAAGATGACACTATTGATTTTTTTAATATAAAGAGAGAAATTAAAGTCATACCAAATTTTATTGATATTAAGAAGTATAATGAAAAGCACGAGAGTTGTAAAAAAAACGTTATTTATAAAGGTGATGAAAAGATAATAGTTCATATAAGTAATTTTAGACCTCTAAAGAGGGTTAATGATGTTCTGAAAGTTTTTAAAAAAATAAATAAAAAAATAAATTCAAAGCTGATAATGGTAGGGGATGGTCCAGAGAAAAATAAGGCAAAAGAATATATAAGGAAAAATGATTTAAAAAATAATGTAATTTTTCTTGGGAATACTTCTCAAGTAGATGAGATTTTATGTTCTTCGGACTTATTTATTTTACCTTCAGAAAAAGAAAGTTTTGGCCTTTCAGCTCTTGAGGCAATGGCTCTAAAAGTGCCAATTATTTCAACAAATATTGGTGGACTTAAAGAATTGAATATAGATAATAATTTTGGATATACTTCAGATGTTGGAGATACAGGGAAAATGGCAAATGACTCAATCAAGATATTATCTGACTCAAAACTTCAACAAAAATTTAGAGATAATGCTTTTGAAAATGCTAAAAAATTTGATATTAAAAATATAATCCCACTCTATGAGGATTTATATAAAATGGCAATAAAATAAACTTCAATTTACTGGGGGTTATATATTCTTAATGCATCTCTATAGATCTCATCTTTATTCATTGAAACCTTTTTCAGTTTGAAGTTCTGATATAACTCCATTTGATCATCAAAATGCTTTGATTCTGGAATTTCTGAATTACCATATGAAATTACACTTTCAATTTTTGCTCCATCTTTATCAAATCTTATAAAACCTATATAGGATTCTCCAGCAATAACTCTTCGTTTACCATCTTTATACTTAGTGGAAACCATTGCAGTTACAACGTCAGGAAGACCCCATATTGGAAGTTCTATATCTCCTCTCACTAATTTTTGGAAATCACCTAAAGTTATTTCTAAAGAACCAAAATTTTCTATTATAGATGCTTTAATATCTCTTAAAGCACTAAGTAAAACTTTTTCTGATAAAACTTTATTCTTTAGTATATAATCTCTATAATTATTCAATAAATGATAATATAGAACCCCATATATACCTGCACCGTTAGAATCTATATCTGTTTTTCTATCCCAATTTTGTAGAATATCTAAAATTTCTCTTAACTCATGATTACTGTCTAGTTTTATATCAAATAGTGGATTTATATCCATAAATGTATAACTAAACCTTTCCGGGAATGTGTTATCATATTTTATTTTTTTAAAATCTTCGTATGAAACTTTAACTTTTTCATCAATAAGTTTTTTTAACCTTATAGATCTGTTATTATCAAATAGTTCAAAACCCATATCACTATTAAATTTATTTGGATCAGGGTTTTCCTCATCAGAAGTAGATTTAAATGGAGAATGATTAGCATTATAAATATATCCTGATTTTGGTTGAATGACCTGTGGAAGATCTTCAATATTATATGTTTCCGTCCATAATGTTTTCTTTGTATTCCCTGGAACTATCCCCTTCCAATTATATCCTTCTTCTCTTTTTGGGATTAACCCAGCAGACATATAAAATATTGTGTCATATTTATCAGCATACGCAATATTTACTCCCGTGAGTCCCTTCATTTTTAATACTGAATAGAACTCATTGAAATTCTTAGCTTTACCCATTTCCCACCATTGTTCGAGAGCATTAATTGAATGAAGAATAGGAGTTCTTATTGAATAAAACCCTTTTTTATTTTTAAGCGTAGGTCCAAAAATACTTTTATAAAACTTTCTATTTATCGGAATTT
>Ga0114996_10008747_pt1 | contig 11187 bp, 10 predicted proteins | sample ArcticOcean_MG_C_4_FD_87039 | JGI IMG/M metagenome (GOLD analysis project Ga0114996, IMG submission 87039) | Marine microbial communities from western Arctic Ocean - ArcticOcean_MG_CB4_134 | ecosystem: Environmental > Aquatic > Marine > Oceanic | place: Arctic Ocean: Canada Basin | collected... | reverse complement strand
GGCATGCTGCATGGTGATTTGCATTCACCCGCAGTGTGCCCTGATCCGGCCTGTTCCTCTTCAGGCTCATCTTGTGTTGGAAACACTCCCCCCCTTCAGGCTCATCTTGCATTGGACAACTCTAACCCCCCGGATCCCTTGACACCGCCTGGTAGACTGCAAATAGAAACCGGAAAGGACATAGATCGCCGGACCAACACGACCGTTTCCAGGCCTGGACAGTTTTCGAGTTGCTCTCCGAAATTGTGGTCATCCACCGCGGATGGCTTCCAGCTCAGCAGCAGCCGGCAGTTTCGCCGGCAAGACGTGCCGCAAGCTCTCGGGTTGACACTTCCGTGGACGAGCGTCCGTCTAAACAATCTGCCGAGCCTAGAAGACCATCCACAAGCAGCCGTTTTTTGCGTTTCCTGTTGGAGGCGGCTGCAAGGTTCAATCAACAGGAGCAAGAGGCGCCTCTATAAACATCAGAGCCCAGAACGCAAGTGACGGGCCAGCGAGTCGAGAATCAGGAGTGGAGAATCAGGAGTCGAGAATCAGAACTCGAGAATAGTGAAGGCCGTTGAGCCGAGGCCAAGAGGGAGCGCGTACGACGACAGCGCGTTCCACCCGTCCCCGGCCGAACCAAATACCGTCTCGCGTTGAAGCCAAAACGGGCAAACCCAAAAGATCTCAGCGGCCAAAAAACGCTGAAACCCTGCAATTTCTCTTGGGATTGATACGACCGCCTAATAGACGAACCTCGCGGAACTCGATGCCGCCCTTCTTGAAGTAGCCTGCCGCCACGAACGTGTTTTCGCCCGCGCTCAGCGAGCCAGCCCGCATATCTCACCGGCTGACGGGCCAAGCACATGAGAGGCCCGCCAGTACGAGGCGCCCGCCGTAGGGACCGGCAATCTTGCCGGTCCATCGCCGCACCGCGGCGACGCCAATCGTTCCGAGCAAGCGCAACGAAGTACTGACGCGCCTCTTACGCACTTCGTCTCGCCATGTGGTGAGAAATGCGGGCTAGAATGGTATTTTCCCGACAACCGGCCCACGAACCTGCCAGCCGAAACGACGATCACGCGAGGAGCTATGAAACTCGAAACGGTACAGATGACCATCCCGGAAGGGGCCAACTTGATTCTGGGGCAGTCCCATTTCATCAAGACGGTCGAGGACCTCTATGAGGTCATCGTGAGCACGGTTCCCGGGATGAAGTTCGGCGTCGCCTTCAACGAAGCCTCGGGTGCGTGTCTGACGCGAGTGGAAGGCAACGACGATGAACTCAAGGCAGCCGCCACCGGCAACGCCACCGCGCTAGGCGCCGGTCACTGCTTTGTGATCGTTCTCAAGGACGGGTTTCCGATCAATATCTTGAACCGTATCAAGGACTGCCAAGAAGTGGTCCGGCTGTTCTGCGCAACCGCCAACCCGGTGCAAGTGATCGTCGCCGAAACCGAACAAGGCCGCGGAGTGCTTGGGGTGATCGATGGCGAATCCCCCCAAGGCGTAGAGGACGAATCCGGCGTTGAATGGCGTCACGATCTGCTGCGAAAAATCGGCTACAAACGCTGACCACAACAAGGCACCGACTCTCAGTCGCAGTAGGGACCGGCAATCCTGCCGGTCCATCGCCGCGAAGCGGCGACCGCAACGAGGCGCCTAGAACTACCACGCTCCCGTGCCATGACCCTTCCGCCAGCAGCGCCAAGTTGCCGCTTAACCGGCTTTGTTCGCCAAGTTCTCGAAGCGGTCTTGCGGATCGCTCTCCGTCGTTGTCGGCAGCCCCCTGGGCGACCAGCCCGGATAGCTCATCTGCCCCATCATGTCCGCCTCGCCGCCGTAGCCGCCCTTCATATCAACGACGTCGGTGAACCCGGCGTTGAGCAGAATCTCGGCTGCCTTGAGCGATCTTACACCCATCTGACAGCCCGTGATGCACTTGACGTCCTTGCCGAAATTCGCCTCGACCACTTCGGCGAAGCGGTCGTTGAGCTGCATCTGCCCATAGGGAGTGCGGTCTAGGACGGGTATATTCTTAGCGCCCGTGGGGTGGCCGGCGTCAAACTCCGGAACTGTTCGAACGTCAAGGTAGACGTAGCCCTCGTCGGAATCGAGAAGCTCTTTGGCTTCATCGGGCGAGACACGTTTAATTTCCACAATTGCTCCAGTTTGGCGGCAGAGCGGATGCGCGATGCGAGCCCCAATAACTCTCCGCCGGAAGGGAATCATATCACGCCGCTTTGTGGCACGGCCTTGCGCCGTTTCCAGCTTGCCCTCATAATAGGCGGGACGCTGTCAGGAAGTGTTTCCGCGGCTTTGCCGACGAGAAAGCCATCGCCGGGAATTCAGCGCCACTCGAAAAATGCCAAAGAGCCTATCGAACCCATCGTCCTTTGTGGTGCGCCACGTCTTGAGCTTCTTGCTCGTCAGCTTGCTGACTGCCTGTGGCGGGGGCAGTGCGGACGACGGCGTCCTCGAGCTAAAGCTGGGCCACGTCGCCGCGCCCGACTCCCTTGTTGCTGCATGCGCCGAAGAATTTGCCCGAGTCGCCAACGAGAAGCTCGCGGGCAGAGCCAAGGTCGTCGTCTTCGGATCCAGCCAGCTCGGCAACGACGAGATTTTGCTTCAAAAGCTCAAGCTCGGGACGATCGATTTCGCCCTGCCGTCGACCATCATGTCCTCGATGGTTGACGCCTTCGGGCTCTTCGAGATGCCCTACCTCATCAGAGACCGCGAGCAAATGAAGCTCGTCGAAGAGCAAATCTTCTGGCCCCGGCTGGCGCCTCTCGCCGAGGAGAAAGGATTCCAGGTCTTGGCGGTTTGGGAAAACGGCTTCCGCCATATTACCAACAGCAGTCGCCCGATCGTCGTTCCCGAGGACTTGAGCGGCATCAAGCTACGCACGCCGCGCGGCCGCTGGAGAATCAAACTGTTCCAGTCATTCGGGGCCAATCCCACGCCCATGGCGCTTTCCGAGGTTTTCGTTGCCCTACAAACCGGCGTGATGGACGGTCAAGAAAACCCGCTCGCGCAAATCTACAGCTCAAAATTCCACGAAGTCCAAACATATCTTTCTCTGACGAGCCACGTTTACACGCCGACCTATGTTTTGGCAGGCAAGAACCATTTCCAGAAACTGCCCGCGGATGTCCGAGAGGCACTTGAAAAGACCGCGCGGGAAACCCAAGCTTTCGTCCATGCAACCGGGGAGCGAATGGACGTTGAGTTGATCGAGAAGCTGACCGCCGCCGGAGTGAAGGTAAACGAAGCTGATCGTGACGCTTTTCAGAAGGCCAGCACCGCGATTTACGAAGAATTTGGATCATCGGTTCCCGGCGGCAAGGAATGGGTCGAGACCGCCCTGGCGCTGGCCGGTTCCTAGCCCCAATACCGTCGACTGAGCGAGCCCCGAGTCCTTGAGCCGCGACCGTGAGGGAGCGGTCACCGCGCCCGAGCGATCCGCCGCCCCCCTGGCCCCAATATTGTCACCGAGAGGGCCCCTCAGCCGCGAAGCGGCGCAGGATCGTAGCCCAGGGTGGAGCGAAGCGCAACCCTGGGTACCCTCCATCGCGGCGGGAGCCCTAAAGGGGCGGAGGAAAACACTCCGCATGACTCTGATGCGGAACCGGTTTTCCCCGAAGACGGAACAATGGACTTGGGCAGGCAATCAGACGCCTAAATCGTTGAGTGAAGAGCCTTGTTCCTAGACCGCATTTCTTGCCAGTTAGGACCAAGGCGGGGCCGATAAGATCAAGCAGCATGAACCTTTTCTTCGGGGTTGTTTCGTGAAAGTGGTCGTCGAGTCCATGGAGATTGATCCGCTTGTGCTCCGGTTCCCGCCGGCGCTCGATATGACGGACGACCAGTTTTTCGGCTTTTGCCAGCTCAACGATGACTTGCGGCTGGAGCGAACGGCCGAGGGCGACATCGTCATCATGCCGCCAACCGGCGCGGAGACCAGCAACACAAATTCCGATATCACCATGCAGCTTGGGGTTTGGGCCAAGAAGCACGGCAAAGGCGTTGTATTTGATTCGAGCTGTGGCTTTCGTCTTCCGAACGGAGCGACGCGCTCCCCGGACGCAGCCTGGGTGTCAAGGCCACGACTGACCGAATTCAGCGCTGAAGAGAAGAAGAAGTTCCTGCCGCTCTGCCCGAACTTTGTCATCGAACTTCGGTCGCCCTCGGACCGATTGAGCGACCTGAAAACAAAGATGGAAGAATACCGGGAGAACGGGGCGCTACTGGGCTGGCTCATCGACCCGATCGAGCGGCAGGTTCATCTCTACCGGCCCGGCCGCTCAGCAGAACAACTCGACAAGCCAGGCAGCATTTCGGCTGATCCTGAGCTGCCCGGGTTTGTCCTCGATCTTGCCGAGATCTGGGAGCCCACGTTCTAGCTCTAGCCAGGGTAGGGGACCCGGCGTGCGCCAGCCAGGTATCCCCGCCGCCGAACCCGCGGGACGGCTGCCCCCCGACGTTACGGCATCGGGCTTGCCGCTACTGCATCTGGATCGACTCGACGCGGATCATGCTACCTTTCAGCTCACCGGTGACTTTCACCTGCAGGTTGGCTTCCCGGTTGTCCGCTTTGAGGGCTGTCAACGCCTTGGCATTTCCGCCTTCATTGAACTTGAGATACTTGCCGTCTTTGGTGACCAGGCCGTAGCCGCTTTTGGCGCAGTCCTTCATGCATTGCGCGGTATGGCTCGATGCCTGATCGAGCTTGTTTGCGGCGCACATCGTATCCATCAAATGTCCGCTGAACTCGGCGCCGCTGGTAAGCAGAGTCGAGCTGAAAATCAGGATGCTGATCGTTAGGGCTTTGCACATGGGTTGGCGTCCTCTGTAGTGATTCGAGTCTACTTGTAGCTTACTGCGGCGCGACCGCGATTGTCACTGGGCGACAACATTGCCAACAACATGCATCCGTGGGCGCCAACCCGCTGCTCGGCTGAAGGCGAACGTCATCCCGAGGTATCGCGGCCCCCAAGTGAAAACGACACACGAACGAACGCTTTCTCGAGTTTTGTGCGCCTGTTTCTTGAGTCTTGACCGCCGATTCTTGAGTCTTGACCGCCGATTGTGTTACCGTACGCGCACTTGCAAAGATCATGAATAACGACCGTGTCCGCTTGGAAGTTCCATGAAACTAGTTATTCACCCGCCCGTTGATCCCGCCCGTCTCGAAAAAACCCAGTCCGCCGCCGGGCGCATGACCGTCGTCAATGCCGCCGACCAAGCGCAAGCACTCCGGGAAATTGCCGATGCGGATGCTTTCGTCGGTAAGATGACGCCGGCCTTGCTAGCCGCGGCGACTCAGCTTCGCTGGGTGCAGTCGATGACAGCCAGTCTCGAGCACTACGTATTCCCGGAGCTGATCGCGCACCCCTGCCAGTTGACCAACATGCGGGGACTTTTTTCCGACATCATCGCCGACCACGTATTCGGGTATATCTTGTGCTTTGCGCGAAACATTCATCACTACATTCGCAACCAGGCCGCGCGCCGCTGGGAGCCGGTCGGCGGAGAGTCCGAGCGCCACGCTTTCGCTAGCGGTCCGGGGACCGTCAACAACATCGACCGCGCGCATATCCATCTTTCGGACCAAACGCTGGGCGTGATCGGCATGGGAAGTATCGGAGCCGAGGTAGCGAAGCGCGGCGTGGCCTTCGGCATGCGAGTGCTTGCCGTTGATCCAGTCGAAAAGCAGCCGCCGGAAGGCGTCGAGGGGGTATGGCACCCGGCGCGGCTCCCCGATCTTCTATTCGCGAGCGACTTCGTCGTTGTTGCCGCGCCCCACACACCAGAGACCGCTAAGCTCTTCCGCCAACCGCAGTTCGAGGAAATGAAGAAGACGGCATACCTGATCAACATCGGCCGCGGTGTCATCGTTGACCTGGCTGACCTAACAGCGGCACTGCAACAGGCCGAAATCGCCGGAGCCGGACTCGATGTTTTTGAAGAGGAACCACTGCCCGACGATCACCCTCTGTGGGGCATGGACAACGTCATCATTACCCCGCACGTAGCCGGACATTCTCCGCGAATAGCGGAGCGGCACCTCGGAGTGTTGCTGGATAACGTTCGCCGCTTCGCCTGGGGCGAGTCGCTGCGCAATGTCGTGAACAAGGCGCGCTGGTTTTAGGGGGATCGCCCTGTCCCAAACGGCCAGGCAATCCGTCAGACGATGTCGTCGAGAGTTAGTCGGAAGCCGGAGGGTGGCAGCAAGAATTCAGAGACTTCTCTCAGTCCTGAATTGCCGCAGGTATAGATCTTTCGCAGATAGGGGTCCACCAGCCAGACGTGTTGAACCCCCCAAGCTCGGTACTCGTCCAGTTTCTCGACGATCTCCGTGTAGCGATCGTCACGGGAGACGATTTCAATCACGATGAGCGGCGGAGTTGAGGGCACCTCAGCGACCGGTGGCTCACCTTCGAACACAGCAACATCCGCCACCCGAAATCGCCCTTCGTGCAGCTTGAACCGCAGCTCTGGTCTCGCGTAGAAAGGATGGGATTTCCGCAAGTCGTAGAAAAACTCTATTAACCGCCCTTGAGTAGTGCTATGCCGATTTCCGCCCACATTGCGCTCCACGATCTCGCCGTCAACGAAGTCACAGTCCGCTCCGGTGAAGCTCGTTCGCAGATATTCCTCAACCGAAACCTGCGTCTGGGTTGCCACTAGTTCGAGGGTACCACGGGCGGGCGGAATTATCACAACAAAGGCCCGATCGTTCACGCCGCGGCCTGCCCGGATTGGCCACTGGAAATCACGCAGCCTTACTCCCCGCCCTCCAGCAAGTGATACATCCGCCTGACCTCAAGCTTGCGCACTTCCGGTCTGCCAGACTGAAACGCCGCGAACTTGTCGTAGTCCGACATGTCCAGCTTCGCGATGGCCTCGTCCAGCGATAGCCCCTGGTCGTGAGAGGCTTTCACCCGCGACCAGTACTTCCGCAAGTACTCCTGGTTGAAGTCGATCTGTGCACGGTCGCGGACAAGCGGCCCGTGACCAGGCACAGCGACGTCGAACTCGAGTTGCTTCAACTTCTCAAGAGTCTCCGGGAACTCGTTGGCGTAGCCGTCACCCAAGTAGGGCGCTCCCGCGTAGAGAAGATCACCCGTGAAGACGACCTTTTCCTTGGGCAGCAACACCACCACGTCCCCGCCGGTGTGACCGCGCCCGAGGTGATGGATTTGAATCTCGCGCGAGCCGCGATAGAGCGTCATCTTGCGCACCAGGGTGGTATTGGGAGGCGTGGGCTCGACTTCCTTGAGTCCCGTGATGTGGCGCTTGAGCGTCGTGATCTGTGCTTCGAGCGATTGGCGTGTTTCGGCATCCGCGCCGTCAAGCTTTTCCTCGAGTGACGCGACCGCGGATTCCTCGTATTCCGGGCTACCGATCACGCTGTATGTCGGCTCGGTCAGCACGTCGCCGAGCAAACGTTCACGCGTGTATTCGTGTCCGATGATCTCGACGCCTTCCGGGAATTCCTGATTGCCGTGGGCGTGGTCGAAGTGAAAGTGGCTGTTGACCAGGTAGCGAATTGGCTTATCGGTAATGGCGGCCACCGAGGCGATCAGCTCGCGCGCCGCGTCGGCGGTGATGTGCGAGTCGACCAAGAGCACGTCGTTCTCATTCACGACGACCATGGCATTGCTGCCGACGTTGACCGGGCCGGCTCCAGTGGCGAAGTAGACCCCGGATGCGATCTCCTCGAAAACGTGGGTGCCGGATTTCAGCCGACTACCGCCGGCCAGGGTGTTGGCCGCGTCAGGCGTCTCACCGCCCCCACAACCGCAGAGAAGCAAAGTCCCCAGCAGAGCCAGTCTTGCCGCGTTTTCCATCTTTCCGTCCTCCTTTAAGGAATCGGGAGAAGAGTAGCACACACTCGCCGCCCAAAGCTAAAACAAGCATGCGTAGGCGATTCGTCACCGCTGAGATGCAGCCAGCCGCTTGCTCCACGACTCGACTCAGGGCGGACCCTTTGCCAGAGAGGCGCAGACGATTTCCTCGTCGTTGCGAGCAAAGACGCTACGTCCCGCATATGCCGGGTGTGACCAATTAACGGTTGCAAGTTCGCGGCGGGCTCCGGGCTTCGAGGTCGGCCGGATCAGCTTGGTTCGATCAATCTCTTCGAAGCCGCTCGGACTGAGGCGCGCCATGATCAGTTCTCCCCGGTCGTTGTTGATGAAGTAGCGGTCTCCGTTGCGGACGATGAAGGCCGATGCATTGCGCGCTTTTTCCACCGTGACGGCTTGCGTCTCCCACACTCTCTCGCCCGTAGCCAGGCGCAAACATCGAAACTGTCCATAGCTGCACACCCCGTAAATGTAATCGCCGTCAATCACGGGCGTCGCCATCAGGGCGTGAAGCCCGTCGGAGCCAATTTCGCTGTCACTTGCTCCCTTCCAGACGAGCCGCGAGCCCGTGATGGCAGTCCTAAAGAGGCGGGATCCATGGAAGAATGCAGAGACGAGCAAGTAAGGTTCGTGCCACACAGGTGTAGAAACGGAGCTTTCGAACCGTATCTTGAACGGCTGCTCCCAGAGTGTTTCACCGTCGTTAGGATCGAGGGCCGACACCGCGCCGGCATGCCAGACAATCAGCGTTGGACGGCCGTTGGGGCGTATGATCATCGGCTGGGAATATCCCGGCCCTGAATGCTCGGAGGAAAGCGCTCGCCAAACTTCCTTGCCCGTGATCTTGTCGAACGCGACAACCTTGGCGCTGGGTCGCCCGGCCGCGACGGCGATCACGAGATTCTCGAAAACGATCGGTGCGGCGGCCAGCCCCCAAGTAGGCAACTCGGTTCCGAATTCGCTTGGGAAGTCCTTCGTCCATACCTCGGCGCCGCTCTCGACACGCAGGCAAGACAAGCGGCCGGCGGCGCCGAGCAGATACACGCGCTCGCCGTCGACAGTCGGGGTCGCCCTGGGACCCGTGGCGTACTCAATCCCGGCGTAGTCGGCGGGCCATTCGCGGGTCCACAGCACCTTGCCGGATTGCTGGTCCAGCGCGAGAATGCGCTCCGTTCCCTTGGTCGCTTCGGCGCGCCGGAAGTCCGCAACAAACACCCGCCCTTCGGCGACGCTCGGTCCCGCGTAGCCGGAGTGGATCGGTGTCCGCCAGCGGAATTTCAGCCCCTCTTCGGGAAAACTTTCCAACAGGCCGGTTTCGTTCCAGACGCCGCGGCGGCCGGCCCCGCGCCACTCCGGCCAGTCATCCGCCTCGACCGGCACAGCCGCGAGAATGCAAGCAGCCAGAATCGCGCGAAGACGCATAAGACTATTCTGCATGATCCTTCGACGCCGTTGGGATCTCCTCTTTGCTCATCCTTGGCACGAGATACCGAATTCCATGTACACTACGGCAGCATAAGCAACACTCGGGAAAGGAAAACTTCGTCTATGGCTGAATCGAATGGCGCGGAGCAAAAATCGCGCAAGCCCGAACCACCGGGCTCCGTGGCGCGCGTGCTCGGCTGGGTCGAGCGTGTCGGAAACAAACTGCCCGACCCGGCGGCGATGTTCGTCATCGCCTTGCTTCTGGTTTGGGTAGCGTCGTGGCTGCTCTCCGGACACGAGTTCACCGTCCCGGCCAAGGATGGTCCGCGAACTTTGGCCGTTGCCAATCAGCTATCGGGCACAAGCCTGGCGGCATTCCTCTCCAACATGGTGACGACCTTCACTGGGTTCGCTCCGCTTGGAGTGGTTCTCGTGGCGCTGCTTGGTGTTGGCGTTGCCGAACACACCGGGTTCATTAACGCAGGCTTGAAGGGTCTGATTTCCTTTACGCCGAAAAGCCTGTTGTCTCCCATGCTTCTGCTAGTCGCGATTGTCAGCCATACGGCGGCCGACGCGGGCTATGTCCTGGTGATTCCTCTGGGAGGCGTGATCTTCTACGCGGCGGGACGGCACCCGCTGGCGGGAATTGCCTGTGCTTTCGCGGGCGTCTCGGGCGGATTCAGCGCCAACTTCATTCCGTCGGGAATCGATCCCTTGCTGCAAGGATTTACGCAATCAGCTGCACAGATTCTCGACGCCGAGCGGGTCGTCAATCCGCTTTGTAACTGGCTGTTCACCAGCCTGTCGAGCGTGCTGGTGATTGGCGTCGGCTGGATCATCACCGACAAGGTGATCGAGCCGCGCTTGCAGGGCACGAAAATCGACGGCGAAGGCGCCGAGACGACCCAAACGCATGAACTCTCCGGCGCGGAGCGGCGGGGCTTGTGGGCCGGCGTTGGAGCGATGGCCCTGGGCGTTCTGCTGCTGGTGCTGGCCGTCTGGCCCGTGGATTCGCCCCTGCGCTCGGCGGACGGACAGATCAGCTCCTTCAACGCGCCGCTGATGCACGCCATCATCCCGCTGATCTTCCTGTTCTTCATCATTCCCGGCTCGGTTTACGGGTACGTCGCCGGGACGGTCAAGAGCCACCGTGACTTGATCGCCGGGATGACCAAGGCGATGTCCACGATGGGCTACTACTTGGCGATGATCTTCTTCTGCGCGCAGTTCACGGCGGCCTTCGGCAAGTCGAACCTGGGCGCGCTGCTGGCGGTCGAGGGGGCGGACTTTCTCAAGGCGCTGGGGCTGCCCGGCATGGCAACGATCGGCGGAATCATTTTACTCAGCGCGGTGGTGAACCTGGTCGTCGGCTCGGCTTCAGGAAAGTGGGCTTTGCTGGCGCCGATTTTCGTCCCGATCCTGATGCAAGTGGGACTATCGCCTGAGCTCACCCAGGCCGCCTACCGCGTGGGAGACTCGACGACTAATATCGTCACGCCCTTGATGCCGTATTTTCCGCTGGTAGTCGCCTTCTGCCAGCGTTGGGTCAAAAGCACCGGAATCGGCACCGTGACCTCGCTCATGCTGCCCTACTCGGTCAGTTTGCTGGCAACCTGGACCCTTTTTCTTATGATCTATTGGATGCTCGGCATCCCGCTTGGCTTGCAGGCCAGCTATACGTATCCGTAAGGCCCGAAGCGTTTCTCCTCGTTTCCCCTCGGCCAGGAGCTGGCGATGCTATTGCTATCTCACGACCTCGCATCGGCGTTTCCCTGCTCGATCGTCGAGGCCAGTTCCCGAAGCAACGTGGCGCTGTCGCCACGATAGGCGCTCCCATGCTGGCAGGCGAGCATCGACGGATCGAGACCCGCCAAGCGCTCTAGAATGGCTGACGTGCTCGTCGCGTGGGCGT
>Ga0114996_10008744_pt1 | contig 11188 bp, 9 predicted proteins | sample ArcticOcean_MG_C_4_FD_87039 | JGI IMG/M metagenome (GOLD analysis project Ga0114996, IMG submission 87039) | Marine microbial communities from western Arctic Ocean - ArcticOcean_MG_CB4_134 | ecosystem: Environmental > Aquatic > Marine > Oceanic | place: Arctic Ocean: Canada Basin | collected... | reverse complement strand
TGTGCCTGCTTGATCTAAATTATTTATTAGCCAATCAAAGTAAGCTAAAATTTCAGCAGTTAATAACCAAAGAGTAAGCAAATGCGCTAATACAAATAAGATTCTTTTTGTCGAAAATTTTAATTGTTCCCACTTCATCAGGGATTTATATTTCTTATTTATTACTAACGCTGCTAAGTAAATTAATCCTATACTGATAATAAATGCACTGAATCTTTCATTAATAATAGGGGTGAAATCACTGAGGTCAACAAATGCATCAAAAAATACTAGCCGGATCGTCATTACTCCAAATGCCAAATATCCAAATACTCGTAATTTTGGTATTCCCACATAGAATGATATGAATATTAAAACCGCTCCTTCTACTGCCCAAGATATGGTTGTCCAAGCTATATCTCCAAGCTGAATCGGAATAGCAATGGTTAGAAATACCAAAGCTACCGCTAGTGCAAAAAAGCTTAATACAGCATTATCTTTACTTCGCTTTAATCCCACATATGCTATCCCTCCATAAAGCAAAGCCAACAGTAATGAAAATCCACCCATCCAATTCCGAAATTGCTCCCACAAAATAGATAAACTTAAAGAATAATAAACAGCTGCATTCAAAACCATCAAGACTCTATCAAAATCTCTCGGTATGCGACGCCAAACTAAGTGAAAAAATGTAGTGGCACCTACAAAAGTTAAAAACATTATAGTAAGCCCACCATATAAGACCACTAGACTTACCTCACTACCAAACTCACGTCTCCACACCTCAAATCCAATAAATGAACACACAAAAGCCAATAGTGTGAACCATTGCCAATTCCTGAATGTAGAAAGCACTAATACTCCTATATCTACAGCTATTATATAAATCAAAAATTCGATCTTAACATTACTATTAATAATTGAACTATCTTGACTATCAAACCCAATAAGAATAAAAGGAGCACTAAAAGCCCCAATTATACCAATTATTGCTAAAGCCATAGATTGCCTATAGATTGCCAAAGCAGCAGACATAGTGCTAACAAGAAAAAGAAGACTAGTAGCAATATAAATATTAATCAAATGGTATAAAATAAATCCTGCAAAGAATGCCAAATAAAGGACAGCTATTCCTCCGCCTGTAATAACATGTGAGTAAAAAGGGTATCTTTTCCTCCAGTAGTGGCCAGCTCCCAAGAACACCACTCCTATAATGATTCCCACAATTACCCTACTAGTAGGATCTATCCAATTATTATCAAATGCTAATTTAAGGAAGAATCCGACTCCAAATATAAGTGCAATAACCCCTATTAATGCAAGCCAATTGCCACCTAAAATTGATTCCCAATCATTTCTTAGTAACTTATGCCAGAAAGGTTTATTCATCTGATTGGTTCTGACCTGGAGATTATTTACATCAACTGAAGATTTGTCGATTCCTGAAGGAACAACGGAATCTAAGGTTTTATCATACCTAGAAGAAGCTTGTTGTTCATTTTTATTAACTTCAAGAACAGATAAACGCTTGTTCATTTCAGAGAGGGCAGTTGTAACCGAATTCAGATTTTCATACAGAATCTTAAGATCTATCGGCGTCAAATCAGTGGAATCATCGCTTTCTTTATAGCTTAGATTAATTAATAATTCTCCACAATAAACACAAAAGCGATTTGTTTTGTCATTGAACTTATTACATTGGGGGCAGTCCATACATTCTCCTTAGATTTATACTTAGGAGGCAATTCTCTCTATTATCTCCATAAGCTACCTTTAACTTAGGTTTCTAGCTACAAAATAGAATATTAACCTAAATCTATCCTTAATCATATATGTTTTACTATTCATTGATCATCCAATGACAAATCCAAACATACAAACTAATCTAAAGATATTGAACTTCCAAATATTTACTATTTGCTACTTAAAACTACTCCTAGAGACTTGACTATTCGCAAGTGCATACCTAAGCTTCAATAAATGCCTTATTAATTTAATAATTATCAAAGAACCATCCTAAAGTATTAATTTATTAAGAGTAACATTAAAAAATCTTAAGGTTTGCAAAAGAGGAAATAATCTTCTTCAACACTTGGCAAGCTAATTGGAGTAATCAATAATTAATGGCTAAGAATTCAGTAATTGTAGAATCCCCAGCTAAGGCTAAGAATTTAGTAATTGTAGAATCCCCAGCTAAGGCTAGAACTATGAGCAAATACCTAGGCTCTAACTATTCTGTGAAGGCCTCTATGGGCCATGTAAGAGATTTACCTGCGGGGAAATTAGGGGTAGAGGTTGAGGATAATTTCGATCCACACTATGTAATAATGGCAGACAAAAAAAAGATAGTGAAAGAGTTAAAGGAAGCATCCAAAAATGCAACAGCAGTTTACTTGGCAACTGACTCTGACAGGGAAGGAGAAGCTATATCTTGGCATCTGGTAAATGCAGCGAATTTAAAAGACCAGCAAATACACAGAGTAACATTCCATGAAATTACAAAGGAAGCAATTCAAGATGCCTTTAACAATCCTAGGGATATAGATATAAAGATGGTAAACGCACAACAAGCCAGACGTATTCTTGACAGACTGGTGGGCTATCGTCTCAGTCCACTGCTTTGGAAGAAAGTAAGGCCTAATCTCTCAGCAGGAAGAGTCCAATCGGTAGCATTACGTATAATAATTGATAGAGAAACCGAAATACAAAAGTTTGTTACAAATGAATATTGGACAATTTCAGTAAATCTTTTAAAAGATACTGAAACTGTTGATTCAGGAACACCATTTAAAGCAACTCTTAACTCTATAAAAGGGCAAAAGGAAACCCTTAAAATTAATAATGAGCAAGAGGCTAATTTAATCAAGACAGACTTAACCGAAGCTACATATCAAGTAGTAAAAATTGTAACTAAGGAATCTCATAATAAACCAGCCCCACCATTTATAACAAGCACCCTCCAACAAGATGCATCTAGGAAATTAAGATTTTCCTCCAGGAGAACAATGCAAATTGCCCAACAGCTTTACGAAGGATTATCTGTAGGTACTGAAGGCGAAGTTGGTCTTATAACTTATATGAGAACAGATTCTACAAATATGGCCTCCAGCGCTTTAAAAGAAGCCAAATCTTACATAATATCTGAATTTGGTAAACAATACGCTCCTACATTGCCTAGGGTTTATGCAAAAAAAGTTAAAGGGGCACAAGAAGCTCACGAAGCAATTAGACCCACATCAATCAAGAAAGATCCAGACTCTATTCGCTCGTATTTAACCTCGGATCAATATAGGTTATACCAGCTTATATGGAAAAGAACACTTGCTAGTCAAATGACAGATGCTATTTCCGATGTTACTACCATTGAAATCGAGGCATCTCACAATAATTCAAAGAATAGATATATATTTTCTACTAAGGGGACAGTACTTAAATTTCCCGGATTCAGAATCCTGTATATAGAAGGGAAAGATGATAGTCAACAAAGCGATAATGAATCCCCGAAATTGCCACCATTAGTAAAAGAAGCAAATTTAACTTGCCTAAAGTTAGTTGCAGATCAACGATTTACACAACCACCTAATAGGTATACAGAAGCTGGGCTTATAAAAATTCTAGAAGAACAAGGAATTGGTAGACCAAGCACGTATGCCCCTATAATTTCAACGATTCAAGATAGGAATTATGTGGAGAAAACAAAAGGTCATTTTACACCAACAAAATTGGGGACCATTGTTTGCAATTTATTAACTACACATTTCCCTGAAGTAATGAGCATTGATTTCACAGCTGGAATGGAAAAGGATTTGGACAGAATAGCCCAGGGAGAGGAAGAATGGGTGCCAATGTTAAGAAAATTTTACGAACCTTTTGATAAGGCTGTTGAGAAAGCAATCGAAGAAGCTGAAAGAATACCTAGATCTACTTTTGATGAAGAGACAGACGAAATATGTGATAAATGTGAAAGTAAAATGGTTATAAAAACCGGAAGATTTGGGAAGTTTTTAGCTTGCAGTGCCTTTCCTGAATGTCGAAATGCAAAACCTATAAAAACTGGTGTGGAATGTCCTGAATGCAAAGGTGATCTTGTAGAAAGACGCCAAAAGGGGAAAAGGGGTAAAATATTCTACGGCTGCTCTAATTATCCATCATGTAATTTCGCGTTAAACCAGAAACCTTTAACCACTCCTTGCCCTGATTGTGGAGGTCTTTTAAGTGCTTATAGTAGCGGGCAAGCCAAATGCACCAAATGCGAATTTAAGGGACGTCTCCCAGAACCAGAAACATTAGAGGTAGCTGTATAGGAAATGAATGAACAAGAATGGCAAACACTATTAAAGGAATTTAAATTATTCCTAAAAGTGGGAAAAGGATTAGCAAGATTAACCATTCGCAATTACACAACGGATTTGGAATCATTTTCTGAATATCTTAAAGAAACTGAAACTTCTAACCTTAATCATATCACACATCATTTTCTTAGAAATTATCTTGCCTGGTTAATTAAACTTGGGTACGTTCGTAATAGTATTGTTAGAAAATTGAGTGCCTTGAGGACATTTTACAAATGGATGACTAATAACAATATAGTTTCTAGTGACCCTACATCACTAGTATCAACCCCAAAATTAGAGAAGAGGCTGCCTATTTTCCTTTCAGTAACAGAAGTTGAATTTTTACTAGATGCTCCAGATACTTCAACAGAAATAGGTATCAGAGATAAATCAATCCTTGAATTAATATATGGTGCAGGGCTCAGAGTAAGTGAAGTAGTCGGTTTAAATTTAGAAGATGTGAATATCGAATTACAAGAACTCAGAGTCCTTGGTAAAGGGTCGAAAGTGCGTGTGGTACTATTTGGGACAGATGCGAGAATTATTCTAGAGGCATATCTTAACCAGGTTAGAACTATTTGGATGAATCGATATAGTTATAATGCCATTTTCCTAAATAACCGCGGGCGCAGATTAAGCCAAAGAAGCATCCAATTAAAAGTAACTAATTATTCAAGAAAAGCAGGTTTAATGTCTGGAGTACATCCTCACACACTTAGACACTCCTTTGCAACTCATTTACTGGATGGAGGAGCTGATTTAAGAGTAGTTCAAGAATTATTAGGACATTCATCGCCAGCGACTACACAAATTTACACACATGTTACACAAGCCCAAGCAAGACACGTTTATATGTCTGCTCATCCAAGGGTTAAGGTAAAAACTCAATCTGACAAGAAATGGGGGATATACCGTGAAGATATTGATTATAAATGGGCCAAATCTAAATAAACTTGGCAAACGATCTCCAACAATCTACGGAATTAAGTCATTAAACGAAATTGAATCTGACTTGAATAAGCTATCGAATAAATTTGGTATTCAACTAGATTTTTATCAATCTAATACTGAGGGTTCTATTGTAGATTTTATTCAATCAAACTCTTCTAAGGCTCAAGGAATAATTATAAACCCAGGTGCTTTAACTCACTATGGTTTGTCACTAGCAGATGCATTAATGGATATACAAATACCAATTATAGAAGTTCATCTTTCAAATATATACAAGAGAGAAGAATGGCGAAAGAAATCTGTAGTAGCACCAATTTCTATTGGCCAGATTAGTGGCCTCGGTCCAATAGGATACTCATTTGCATTACAATTCCTATATGAATACCTAGAAAGAGGAGATACTTCTTGAATATCAGACTAGAAAAGCTAAGAATGAAACTGAATGAACTAAAGTTAGATGCTTTCTTAATATCATCCCATGAAAATAGGCGATATATCTCTGGGTTTACTGGATCATCAGGTTATCTTTTAATTTCCCAAAATCAATCTATATTGTGCACTGATTTCCGTTATATTGAGCAAGCTGAAGAACAATCCCCTTCTTTCAAAGTAGAAAGAATCAGAGGGAGTTTACATTGGTTTAGCGAACTCTGCAATAATATGAATGCACAGATAGTAGGTTTTGAAGGATCTGACTTAAATGTCAATAGCTACCAAGCTTTTGTGGAATCAATCCAGAACTCAAACATTAAATTGAAATCAACTGCCGGCATCATTGAAAAACTTAGAGGCATAAAAGATGAATACGAACTTGCTTTATTAATCAAATCAGTACAGATTGCTGATGAAGCAATAGATGAAATAATACCTACAATTGAAGCTGGGCAAACAGAGTCAGAAATTGCCTGGAAATTAGAGAAGTCTATGAGAAATAAAGGAGCAGAAAGCCTGTCTTTTGACATTATAGTAGGGGCTGGTCCAAATAGTGCCTTACCACACCATAGGGCAGATAATGTATCTATCAAGAATGGACAACCTATAGTAATTGACATGGGTTGCAAATATCAAGGCTACTGCAGTGACCTGACACGGACAATTTTTATTGGAGAGCCAGATGAAACATTCAAGAAAATATATAATTTAGTGTTGGGAGCACAATTGACAGCAGAAACAACACTGCAAGCAGGAATGACTGCAGGTGATGTAGATAATTTAGCTAGAGACCTAATAAGCAAGGCTGGATATGGGGAAAATTTCGGGCACGGACTAGGACATGGTGTGGGTCTAGCAATCCATGAATATCCAGGAATCGGTCCAAATGCAGATTCATTGATGGAAAATGGAATGGTCTTCACAATTGAACCTGGGATCTATATTCCTGGTTGGGGCGGTGTCAGAATTGAGGATGTAGTAGTATTAGAGAATGGGATTGCCCGTGTTTTAAGTAAAGCTAAAAAGATCAAATAGAACAGTTATTTAGCTTTAATAATTACAAATGGGAGTAAATATATGACATTAGGCTACGGAGATTTGAAAAAAGGTATCACAATCGAGCTAGATGGAGTGCCTTACCTAGTAGTTGATTATGAGCAGCGCAAAATGCAGAAACGAGCTCCTGTACTACGAGTACGGCTTAAAGATATAAAAACTGGACGAGTAATAGATAAAGCATTTCAAGGCTTTGATGTGAAACTTACTCCCGCCAATGTAGAACGCCGAAATGCCCAATATATTTATGATGAAGTTGACCTATTTTATTTTATGGATAATGAAACTTACGAACAGTTTGCTTTAACCAGAGAGCAACTAACAGACACACTAAAATTTCTCAAGCCAGAATTGAATGTTGATGTTTTGTTCTATGATGGTAATGCAGTCACAGTTGATTTACCAAATAATGTGAATTTAAAAGTAGTAGAAGCACCTCCTGCAGTTAAAGGTGATACAGCTCAAGGAGGAACTAAACCAATTACTCTTGAAACTGGATTGATTATACAGGTACCTCTTTTCATTAATCAGGGTGAAATAATAAAGGTGGATACTCGTACAGGAGAATATTTATCTAGAGCATAAAAATGACCATTTATTCAGTATCCCAAATAACTAAATATCTTAAAGAATCTCTGCAAAAAGACTCTTCCTTAAGAGACCTCTGGATTAATGGAGAAATATCCAATCTATCTATTTCTAGTGCAGGGCATGCATATTTTACTCTTAAAGATAATTCTGGAAGTATCCGTTGTGTTATGTTTAAGCCAGCCTTGGGGAGTGAACAGATGCAAAAGGGATCTGCAATTCTAGCTCATGGTAGAATATCCATCTATGAAGCTAGAGGCGATGTCCAATTGTATGTGGATATTGTTCAACCAGAAGGAGTTGGAGAACTTCATTTAAAATTAGAACAATTAAAGTTAAAACTAAAGAATGAAGGCCTTTTTGAGCCCAGTCGTAAACGAAGGATACCCATATATCCTAAGAAAATTGCGGTGGTCACATCTCCAACAGGGGCTGTCTATCATGATATTCACAATATAATTGAAAGAAGATACCCATTAACAGAGTTGGTACTTGTTCCTACTTTAGTTCAAGGAGAAGAAGCTCCAATACAAATAGTGAATGCTCTCCAAGCTATCAACGATGACGGTCAATCTGACGTTATAATTATCGCCAGGGGAGGAGGTGCCCCAGAAGAACTGATGGCCTTCAATGATGAAACCGTAGCTTATGCAATATTTAGAAGTTCAATCCCAATAATTAGTGCGATTGGACATGAAACTGATATTACAATTGCAGATTTGGTAGCCGATATTAGAGCTCCTACCCCATCTGTAGCCGCAGAACTTGCAGTACCTAATAAAACCCAATTAATATTAAATATTTCAGATTTAACAGAAACATCATTTTCAGCATTATTAAGGAAAATTTCCCAACACTACACTGAATTGCACATGGTCAATACCCAGCTAGTCAATAACTTACCAGAAATAGAAGATTTAAGGATTCAAATTGACGAACTTCTTCAAACAGCTATTACTAAATCCAATTCAGATATAGATTTACGTAAGGAAAGGTTGAAAGCAATCACTAACCAATTGTCTGCTCTGAATCCATCTTCAGTTCTTTCACGAGGATATGCTATTGTACAAGATAATTTTTCCAAAGCAATAATCACTACTAAAAAAGATGCGCCTGATGGTGCAAAGATTATGGTAACCGTTAATGATGGTAATTTCAGAGCAAAGGTAATTTCTAAACTTTAAACAAATTAAAAATATTATTGGATCAAGAAAATGAAAGAAAAGAAAAATGACAATCTAAATAAAAATAAATCTTTTGAAGAAGCATTTAAGCTCCTAGAAGGAACAGTACAAAAATTAGAATCTGGTGGATTGACCTTAGAAGAGGCAACAAGTTTGTTTGAGGAAAGCATGAAAATGTCCAGGTTATGTAACGAGTTATTGAGTGCTACAGAAATCAAAGTAACAAAGCTCAAACAAGCTTTTGACGAGCAAATGCGCCTAATAGAGGACGATGAATCATCTATTGAGTGACATGATTAATGCTGATTTTCACATACACACAAGTTTTTCATCTGATAGTTCGCTATCTCCAGAAAGCCTTATTTCCAAATGCATTAAAACTGGATTAAACTGTATTGCGGTAACAGACCACAATACAATAGAAGGGGCTTTAAAGGTAGCTGATATTGCACCTTTCAAAGTCATTATTGGTAGTGAAGTCAAATCCGCACAAGGGGAAATCATAGGCTTGTTTCTTAAAGAGGACATACCTTCTAACAAAACAGCTCTTGAAACGGTTAAGCTTATCAAAGAGCAAAACGGACTAGTTTCAGTCCCACATCCTTTTGACAGATATAGGAAAAATGTGATCACTAAAGATGGATTGGAATCAATAATCCCATATATCGACATGCTAGAGGTATTCAATGCAAGAAATATAAGAGATATGGACAACCAAAAGGCAATGGCTTTCGCTGTAAAAAACAATCTTCCCATTTGTGGAGTAACAGACTCGCATTCCATTATTGAAGTAGGTAGTACTTATACAAGAATGCCTGATTTCTTAGACAATATCCAAGCGTTTAAGCAGGCTCTTTCAGAAGCAACAATCATTAGCAAGAAAAGCCACCCTTTTGTACACGGGATTTCTACTTACAATAAGATTAAAAAACGTATTGTTAATACTCTTAGGTCTATATAGGCTAATTCATGCTTAGAATTGGATGGTTTTCAACAGGACGTGGCAAAGGTTCACTAGGGCTTCTAAAAGAAATTCACCAAAGCATCCAAAATGGTGAACTAACTGCGTCTATAGAATTCGTGTTTATTAATCGTGAATTCGGTGAGGGACATGGAAGTGACAGCTTTATCCAACTAGTAAAAGATTATCAAATACCACTTGTGATGCTTTCGTCAACTAGATTTGCGCAGCAAGTAGGCGGCGCATTTAGCAAAAACCGTTCAGCTTATGACAAATTAGTTTTAACTTTATTAAAATCTTTTTCAGTAGATTTATGTGTTATGGCAGGATATATGTTGATAATAAGTCCAGAATTTAGCAACCAGTTTAAGTTTATAAATGTCCATCCGGCACTACCAGAAGGCCCAAAAGGAAAATGGCAAGACGTTATCTGGGATCTTATTGACATGAAAGCACAAGAAACTGGGATAATGGTTCATTTTGTCACAAAAACAGTAGATGAAGGTGCTCCTATTTCATATTGCAGTTTTCCCATAATTGGCAGTAAATATGATGCGCTCTGGTCTAAAATAGAAGGAAAAACCACAAACTATATCAAACAATTAGAAGGGGAGCAAAACTCATTATTCAAAACTATAAGGGATGACGGAATGATAAGAGAAAGACCTCTTATTTTGGAAACTTTAATCGGGATAGAATCTGGGACAATAAGAATAGATGATGAGGAATTTAACTCAATTGGTTCAGCATTTCCCAAATTAATGAACCAATTAATTGAAGAGCGTCTAAATAGGAAAGGAATTTAAGCGGACTTTTCTTCGGTTATTGTCAGTTCAATTATATCTCCGGATTCAGTTAACAATATAGGATCTTTAGAGCCTTTTAATACATCAGCATCAATAATACATTTTTGCACATGTTTTAAAGTTGGTAGTTCGTACATCACTCCAAGAAGAACACTTTCTATTACAGCCCGTAAAGCTCTCGCTCCACTCTTCTTTTTTAGCGCTTCATCTGCTGCTACTTCCAAGGCACCGTCAGTAAATTCCAACTCTACATTATCCCATGCAAATAAAGCTTGATACTGTTTAATTACTGCATTCTTAGGTTCAGTTAATACACTAAGTAACGCATTTTTATCAAGTGGATCCAAGGTCGCCAGTATAGGTAATCGCCCTACAAACTCAGGGATGAATCCATACTCAAGCAGGTCATCGGCATTAACTAAATGATAAACGCTTTCAGGCTCTTTAATTAAATCCTTTTTGGTGATATTAGATTTAAATCCAATATTTGCATTATCTTTAGAGGCTCTCTGTCTTACAATTTCTTCCAATCCATCAAATGTGCCTCCACAAATAAAGAGTATATTATCTGTTTTAATTTGCATGAATTCTTGATGTGGATGCTTTCTACCTCCCTGTGGAGGTACATTTGCAACACAGCCTTCAATGATCTTCAATAAGGCTTGCTGTACCCCTTCCCCAGATACATCTCGTGTTATGGAAGGATTATAACTTTTCCTAGATAGCTTATCTATTTCATCTATGTAAATGATTCCATGTTCAGCCTTACTTATATCTCCATCGGCAGCTTGAATCAGCCTTAACAAGATATTTTCTACATCTTCCCCCACATAACCAGCCTCTGTGAGTGATGTTGCATCAGCAATTGAAAAAGGCACATTTAATATTCTTGCAAGA
>Ga0114996_10008743_pt1 | contig 11190 bp, 8 predicted proteins | sample ArcticOcean_MG_C_4_FD_87039 | JGI IMG/M metagenome (GOLD analysis project Ga0114996, IMG submission 87039) | Marine microbial communities from western Arctic Ocean - ArcticOcean_MG_CB4_134 | ecosystem: Environmental > Aquatic > Marine > Oceanic | place: Arctic Ocean: Canada Basin | collected... | reverse complement strand
TGTCTGTCAATGCAAAGCCACGACCGCCGCCGGCGCATTACTATTCACAGCGCGCGGCATGTTGGCTTTTTCCGAGCGCGACAACACAAGAAAACCGCGCTTGCGGCCCCGTCGCTTCGGTCCAGATGCCACTTCTCTCACGCTGTCTCAACCGTCGTTCCGGCAGACGGTTTTTGGAAAGGCACCGCGCGACTTTGAATGAGACGAACGTCTCGACCCTGCGAAAAGACGGTAAACCCTTCTGTAGTCTAGACTAATGGCACGCCCGGCAAGTGTCAACCAACCGCTCGACTGGCACGTACTGGGGCGATTTTCTGGCCAATAATTCGCTGCATTCGCGATGATCGGCACCAGCGAGCAGCTAATCGAGACGCCCATCGGTGGGGCAGTATCCGTGAAGGGCGATTCAGCGGCCCGGGCGGCGGCGCTGTCGGCGAGTCGTCCGCCGGAACGGCTCAGCGGTTTTCTTCGCCGTGGATCGGCTGGTGGATGCCAATCGACGGGCCGTCTGTCGCACACGGTCAGCTTGAGCACGAAGGCCGTCCGCGGTCGGGTAGAGTTCTAACCGCTCTAGCCGTCCGGCCGCAGAGTCCAACTGCTCGGCAATCGTCCGCAACTGTTCGATCCGCTCATTGGCGACCGGCTGGCGAGCCACCGGTTTGTCGAATTCCTGGAAAATCGTCCCTTCGAGTACATCGATACCGACCCCTCTGCGCAACTCCTGGACCTTCTTCTGGGCCGCGGCATCCAGCAGCAAGACGTTCGGCTGAACAGGTTGTTGAGCTTGAGCGTCTGTATTGCCAGTCATTGCCAGCCCCACAGAGCCGCCAGCGATGACCGAAAGCAATGCATGCAGTAATCGAATTGCCATTGCACCCCTCCAAGAATCGATGTTCAGTAGCCGCTTAGTCTCGCGAATTATAGCCCAACCGTGTGCCGCGAACGAAGTCCAGTTCGACGTCATCGTGCTAGCACGCGACTTCACTAGTTTTTTCGAGTCCGCATTGACACAGACCGGTCGGACTCGGATAATCCCGCAGCTTTTCGTCGACCGATCCGCCCGCCAGCTTTTCAGCTTCCTTTTCTCGGCGCGGTGTTGAGGTCCTGGTCGCTTTGCGTCTCGAAGAGGCTGCGATTGACCATTGCACATCCTTTGTTCGTTTATTTCCGCGAGCCCGTCATGGCACGGTCGTTGTTTGTTGTCGCGCGCCTTCTGTTGGTGTTCGCCGCCTTTCTTGGCGGGTCGCCCACCTCCGCTCAACTGCTGCGCGAACCACAGGCGCCCGTCAACAAAACACCACCGATTGCGCCGCGCCGCATTTCGGCACACAATCCGCTTCGCCGCAACGCCGCAGCAACCGACCCGACCTCTTCGCGTGTCGTGGAGTTTCTTTCGACGGCGAACACCGGCGCAGGCGGCGCGCTCCCGCCTCCCGGATCAAACTTGATCAACGTGTTACCCGAGGGCGACTTCATGCAGGCACCGCCTGGAACCTACTGGCCAGACGATAACATTTTCGGTTCCCAAAGATTTGGTCCGAACCACAGATCGGATTCGTGGCCTGGCCCGCATCGATTTCAAGCCCGCAACGCGATCGTGCCGGACGATCCTTCGATACGACCGCGATTTAGGCTACTGGGTCGCTGGCCCTGGTGCGGCGGATGTGGGCCGCTGTTTGATGGCCGCGTGTTTCATCACCTGACGTTCAACGCCTTTCAGGAAAAGCCGGCGCGTTATACCGGCGAGGGCAATCCGCTGATCGAATCGACTTGGATGAGTCGGCCCTACCACGCCGATCTGTTTTCGGGGGCCATCGTTGGCAGTCCCTTGATCAGCGGCCGTGTCGACCAAGGTTCGGCCGTCTTCTACGGCATCCGGTTGGGCAAGGATCTCGGTCCCTACTGGGGATGGGAAACCCGGCTCGCTGCCGCGTCGATTCCGGTCTACGACAACCAGAACCCGGCGGTGCCACGCAACAACGACGTGGTTCTGTGGGACGCAATGTTTACCTATTACCCCTGGGGCGACGCCCGCTGGCGACCGTATCTTTTCGCGGGGCTCGGGGTCGTTAACGTCAACTATGCTGACGAAAATGGCGTCGTGTTCGACGAATCTCTGATCGGAATGCCGCTGGGCATCGGCCTGAAATATCTGTGGCAGGATTGGATCGTGGTGCGTGCGCAGCTCACCGACAACATTGCCTTCGGCGGCGGCGGCGGGGGCTCGACTGACGCGATGAATAATTTTAGCTACACGCTTGGCATCGAGCTCCGCTACGGCGGTCCTCGCCACAGCTATTGGCCCTGGAATCCCGGCCGCTATATGTGGTAGCGCCGCCGCCATTTCCCTCTGTAAAGCCGCGACCAGTGGTCGCGTGCACCGCAGCCGCTCGCCCCACGGGCGGACCTGTTATCATGGTAGGACATTATCGCAAATCGCGCGATCATTGTCTCCACCAACCACCCTTGGATATTGCCATGTGTCATGACGCTCTGCGCGCCGTCTTCATCGTTCTTGGAATCGCACTGTCCGGTGCCCATGCCGAGATCAAACCGGCGGCCGACGCCCCCAAACCGATGACGCCCGAGCAGAGCGCCGCGACGGTACGGATGCCGAAGGGGTTTCGTCTCGAACTGGTCGCCAGCGAACCGCTTGTCCAAGACCCCTCGTGCATCGCCTTCGACGAATGGGGGCGACTCTTTGTTTGTGAGTTGCATGGCTACAACATCGAGGGGCATCTCGACGTTACCGAGCTAAACAAGTCCGGCAAACTCGACACGAAGGTACGACGGCTGAGGTGGGAGTTCATCGGCGGCAAAGTCGCCAACGAGGCGAAAAAATTGCAACATGGTACCGTCAAGATGCTCCGCGACACCAATGGCGACGGCCTGATGGACAAAGCCGAAGTCTGGGCGGAAGGGCTGCCACCCAGCTATGGTGTGATCGCGGCTCGCGGCGGCATCATTGTGGTCGCGGCCCCCGACATTGTCTTTCTGGCCGATCGTGATGGCGATGGCAAGGTCGACGTGCGAGAGACGCTCTTTACCGGTTTCAAGAAACGGGAAATGGAGCGCGGTATCAACAACCCACACTGGGGACTCGACGGTTGGATTTATGTCGGCGCCGGTGGCCACGGCGGAACGATTCGCGGACCGCATCTGAAAGAGATCGTGAAACTTCAGCATGCGGACTTTCGCATTAAGGCAGATGGTTCGGCGCTCGAACCGGTCAATGGTCGCGTCAGCACGTTTGGCCTGCCAATGAACGACCTGGGCGATCGATTCCCGTGTGACGGCACCCGTCCGGCAATCTATGCCCTGCCGCTGCCCTACCACATGTTGGCGCGAAATCCGTTTGTGACCACACCGAAGACGAATTATTGGGCCGCGAATTACATACGCGGCTATCGCCTGAGCAAGCCACATCCTTGGCGAGTTCGGCGGCGAGCCGACCCGGCATGGATCAAGTTCTACGGAAACCGCGAAACGGTGAGTAGCAATTTCTCCGGCGGTTGTGGGGCCGAGATCTATCGCGACACCCAGTTCCCCAAGAAATATCGCGGAAACTATTTCTACTGTGAACCGTCGCTGAACATCATTCACCGCTGCGTTCTCACCCGCGACGGAAACGGCGGCTACACGGCCCGACGAGCGCCCGAAGAACAACAGTCGGAGTTTCTTGCTGCCACCGATCAGTGGTTTCGCCCGATCAACCTTAGGGTCGGGCCCGATGGATCGATGTACATCGTGGATATGTGCCGCGAGATCATTGAGGACTATTCGGCGATTCCGCGGTTCTTGCAGCAGCAGTACGGGCTCAACAAGGGCGGCGACCGGGGGCGCATCTGGCGATTGGTACACGAGCAGGCCGTCAAGCGAGAGCCGGCCAATATGACCAAGCTTAGCACGGCCGAACTGGTTCGTGCGACAGGACACGCGAGCGTCTGGCGACGATACACCGCACAGCGCCTGCTGGTTGAACGGGGCGACAAGTCGGCCGCGGCCGGTTTGGCGTCTCAGGTCTCCACTGGGAAATCACCGCAGGGACGCCTGCAGGCACTCTACACGCTCGCGGGACTGAAACAACTCGGACTGGCAGAGGTTCAGCAGGCGCTCGCCGATTCGGACTATGGCGTGCGGTCGCATGCTTTGCGGATGGCCGCCGAGATGTTAGACAAGAACGGTACGCTGCTGGCCCAAGTCACGAAGATGACCAGCGAGCAAGATCCGCGAGTGCGGCTGGAGTTGGCGCTCGCCTTAGGCGAATCGAACGATCCGCGAGCCGCAGCGGCGCTGTTGCGTTTGGCGCGACAGCATGGTGACCAACGCTGGATGTCGGCAGCGATTCTCAGTTCGGCCGGCGACAATGCGGGGGCGATGTTGATCGGTCTGCTGCGAGACCAAAGTCGCGGTAACCATGGTGACAAACTACTGAGGCCGCTGGCCGCTACGATCGCCGGGCGACGTGACGGGCCGCAAATAGCGAGAGTCCTGCGGGCTTTGGCAGGAAGCAAGGCCGACGTGCAGACGGCCTGTCTAGCAGGCTTCAACACGGGGCTCGCCCGCGGACGTCAACCGGCACCACAATCGGCCGACGGTTGGGCGCCCCTCAAAACACTGCTTCGTGTTGAAACTCCGAGCGTAAAGGCGGAAGTAATCCGACTTGCTGCCCTGCTTTCGTTCAAGGACAGCGGCGAGTTGAAGGCGGTCTTTGCCAAGGCGGCCCAAGATGCAATCAGCACCAAGCGGTCTCGCAACCAGCGGCAACAGGCCCTGCAGATACTCGCCGGGGCGCCATACGAGACGCTTGCCCCGGTCGCAACGACGCTGCTCGATGCGAAGCAAGACCCGGCGGTGCAACGGGCAGTCGTCGAAGCATTGAGCGATTCAACCGACTCGCGCGTCGGCAAGATACTGCTGTCTCCTTGGTCGGGCTACACGCCGGCGATGCGGGATCTGGTGATCGAGGCATTACTCACGCGGGAGAATCGTTTGCCGGCATTGCTCGACACAATCGAGCGCGGCGTCGTGCGGCGTGGCGATCTGCACGCGTTGCAGCGCGAGCAGCTAACGGCCAGCGGCAACAAACAGATCTCTTTGCGAGCGAAAAAGTTGTTCGCCAGTCCAGCCGCCAGCGCTGAACTACTCAAGCGAGTTGAACGTTACCAGAAGGCGCTCGTCGGCAAACGGGATCTTAATCGCGGTCGCGCTGTCTACCTGAAGAATTGCTCCGTTTGTCACAAACTGGGCAACGAAGGTCATCAGGTTGGTCCGACGTTGGGCAGCATCGCCAACAAACCGGATGAGGTCGTGCTGCTTGACCTGCTGATCCCCAGCAGCCACATCGAGGCCGAGTATCGAAGCTATCTCGTGGTCACCAGCCAAGGCTTGACGGTCTCCGGCATTTTGGTCTCGGAGTCGCCGACCAGCGTCACGCTCCGAAAAGAAAAAGGGGTCGATCAGGCGGTGCTCCGGAGCGACATCGAGTCGATTCGAGCGTCGGATATCTCGCTGATGCCGTCGAACTTGCACGAGCAGGTCAAACCCCAGGATGCGGCTGATCTGATCGCGTACTTGCGCAAGGCGTTTGCTTCACAAAAGCCCTCGAAGTGACCTGCCGATTGCATCTTGCGAGGCGGGCGGTTATCGTAGGCGGACACGCGAATTAACCAGAATTGATCCCAGCGGAGGGCCCTCCACGTGCGAGCCACGACTCTTTTGATGCGTCTGATCACCTGCTGCCTGTTGCTTTCGCTCTACGGTGTTACCCCGGCTGCTGAGTGGCCCCAATGGCGCGGGCCGGATGGTCAAGGACATGCGACGGCCAAGAATCTGCCGACTGAGTGGAGCGAGACGAAAAACGTCAAGTGGAAGGCGCCAATTCCCGGGCATGGCTGGTCTTCGCCGGTCATCTCGGGCAATCAGATTTGGCTTACGACGGCCACGGACGTTGCAGCGACCCCGGCGGAAAAGAAGGAGCGTTTGAAGGAAAATACCGGGGGCCAGCCGCTGATCGTTTCGTCGAGCGTCACGATGCACGCGATCTGCATTGATCGAACGACGGGCAAGGTCTTGCACGACATCGAAATCTTGAAGGTCAAGAATCCACAGTGGATCCATCATCTCAACAGCTACGCCTCGCCCTCGCCGATACTCGAGGATGGCCGGCTCTATTGTGCTTTTGGTACCTACGGCACGGTCTGTCTCGATACGAAGTCGGCCAAGGTCGTCTGGACCAACGACGAACTGAACATCATGCACGAAAATGGCCCAGGCAGCACACCGGTGCTATCGGGCGATCATCTGATCATGCATTGCGACGGCAGCGACGCACAGTATGTCGCGGCGCTCGACAAGAACACCGGAAAACTTGCCTGGAAAACGGCCCGCAGTGGCAAGATGCATGGCAATCCACAGCTCAAGAAATCGTATGCGACGCCGTTGGTGGTCAAGATCGGCGGTCGTTCGCAGGTCATTTCGCCGGGCGCGGACTGGCTCTATTCTTACGATCCGGCCAGCGGCAAGGAACTTTGGAAGGTCCCTTACGGCAAGCTGGGGTTCTCGATTGTTCCGCGCCCCGTGGTGGGGCATGGCATGATCTTTATGTGCACCAGCTACATGCAGTCCGAGCTGTTGGCGATCCGCTACGACACCGACAAGCCAGCGATCGCCTGGCGGTTTAAGAAGCAAGTTCCTAACCGACCTTCACCGGTTCTGGTCGGTGACGAGATCTATATGGTGAGCGACAAAGGCGTGGCTAATTGCCTCAATGCCAAAACGGGCGAGTCACACTGGACCAAACGCCTGGGCGGCGGCTATAGCTCGTCGCCGCTGTACGCCGATGGCAAGCTCTTCTTCCTGGACCAAGACGGCAAGACGACCGTTATCAAACCTGGCACGAAGTACGAGCAGCTTGCGGTCAATCAACTCGCCGATCGTATCATGGCCAGCCCGGCAGCGGTCGGTTCGGCACTGTATCTAAGGACTGAAAAATCGCTCTACCGGATCGAGAAGTAGCGACTCCGGTGATCGCGTCATCAGGGCGCGGCACCGGCTTTCTCTAGTTCTTTCCCCGCATTGCGAGCCAAATCAAGCAAAGCCGCCGGCATCGGCAACACCACGTTGACATCCCGCCCGCTACGCGAAACGGTTAGGCCGGCCGCCACTTGTTCGACCAACGCATTGATCGGTCCCACCAAGTTCGGCGGGGCGCTCTTTGCGATCATCGGTTTGAACATCTCGAACTGTTTTCGGGCCATCTCCACGCCCTGCTTGGCCATGGCTTCCATCTGGGTCGCGGCCAGATCGTTCGCTCCGGTCGCGTTGGCCGTGATGAGGGTATCCCCACTCAGGTCCAACGTCAGCGAAAGCCCAGTGATCATCTTAGCCATCTGTCCGACGGGATCATCGGGATTACCTCTGGTGACTTCGGCGAACGTCTTGCCAGTCTTTTTCTCCAGCGCCTTAATCAACGGGGACACAACAAACTCGACGATCAGATCGTGCTTGAGCGTCGTTTTCTTCATTCGCTCGAGCAGTGGGTTGTCGCCAACCCTCGCGGAGAGCATCCTTTTCATTGTCGGTTCCGCACCGAACACCAAGGTGCGAACGTCGGCCACATGCCCACAGAGCGGCAACTTGGCCACAAACTGAGTGTTGGCGCCGCGGAGATACGACTTGCCGTTGTGCGTCGCAGCGGCCGGATCTTTGAGCAGCGCCGCCAGTGCCGCGGCACCGTCAATATCCTCCGTGTATTGCACAATCACGCCCGGCAGGACGTCAAGCTCACCGGCAGGATACGGATCGGCCAGAATAATCACCCGAAGAATCTTGTCGGGTTTGACCGTCTTGAGCAACGTCAGCACATCGACGTTGGGCGGCGCCTCTTTCGCCGCGATCGCCGGCAACGTTTTGAGCGGCACCGTCTCGAGAAGCGGCGACTTGGCCATCCGTTGAGGATGGATCACCAAAGCTCCGCAGAAGTCCGCAGAGATGTACGCCGCCGGGCGAACACGCTCCGCGGCATAAGAATCGGCAAGCAGACCGCTCAGGACGACCGTAGCTAACAGGACAGCCGCAGTGTGGTTCTTAGATCGGAACATGATGCTTCTCCTTGTGGTGTAACCGTAGGTTCGGCGATCCCTGCCCGCGTACTCATCTCCTTATCGAATTATCTGAAGCCTTACGACGCTTCTGCCGTAGTTGGATCAATCATCGCGCGAACTTGAGAGATACGATTCGCCGGAAATCCACCCTGCCGGGCATGCTCCTCGATGATCTCTTGATTGGGGGCCACGTAAACGCAGTAGACTTTGTCGTCGGTCACGTAGCTTTCGACCCATTGAATCGAGGGCCCGAGTTCTTGCAGTACGCCGCATGACGTCTGCGAGATACCTTGTAGATCCTCCGCGGAAAGATCCCCTGCACCGGGAATTTCGCGCTCAATCACATACTTTGGCATTTTCTATTTCCTTTGCTGAGGACCAATTGGGTTAACGAATGGCCCGAATCATTTTTCACTGCACAGGTTCAGGCTATCGAGAATCATGAGTTGTGTCGAGGGTGCTGGCCTGTGTTGTGTTCGCGATATCAGAAAGAATCCCGAGCGAACCACAGAGATTGTCACCGCCGCTGCTAAACGGTCCATGGATCGCGCTCCAAACGAGATCTCAGACCGTTTGCTTCGGCATCGCCGATAAACTCTTCTTTCTTCGGGTCGAGTTTGAGTTTACGGCCGAGAATCCACGATATCGCCGCCGCGTGGCAGGCGATGTGTGAGCGCCGCATCACCGACGAATTACACACGGTCGGTTTGCGGGACTTCACGCTGTCGAAGAAGTTGCGAGCGTGCGCCGTGACGTCAAGCCCACGAACTTTCTTCGCCGGTTTGGGAAGTGTCACCGCCAGTTTGTCGGGCTTGACTACCGTTTCGCCACTGTCGCCCGTTTCGACCGATCCTTGATCTCCCACGAACCGCACGGGACACGTCCCGAGCCGCGTGACGTAGTGAGGCTCACGTTTGCCAAATGGCTGCTTGAGAAAATCGAGCACGACTTTGACCCCATTGGCGTATCGGCAGACGATGTTGTTTTCTGTCGGTTCGTACTCGATCGGCATGGTGTCGTCGGCCTGGTTGGCCCATTGACAGAGGTCGAGTGTGTGAGCACCCCAGTCGAGCAGTCGTGCGCCGGAATCGAAATCCCAATAACCGCGCCAACCACCGCCGACATATTGTGCGTTGTAGGGTCGCCACGGCGCGGGACCCAGCCATAGATTCCAATCGACCACGCTTGGGTCGGGAGTCGGCTGACCGGGTAACCACTTAGTTCGAATCGATGGAATGTAGATGCTCGCGTGCAGCGTGTGGAGTTTCCCCAGTTTTCCGCTGTGGGCCAATTCGACGGCCTGCTGAAAGTTGGGCACACTCCGCCGCTGCGTGCCGGCCTGGAATATCCGGCCCGTCCGCTTGATCGTTTTGTCCAACCGCTGACAAAGGTCGATCGTCAGACCGCATGGTTTTTCGCTATAGACATCTTTTCCCGCCTCGGCCGCCATCATCGAAGCGGGCGCGTGCCAACGGTCTCCCGTGGCGATCAGCACCGCGTCGATATCTTTGCGGCTGAGTAATTCACGAAAGTCGCGAAAGACAGCACAATCCTTGTTGCCATAGCGTTGATCGACAAGACGCTTGCCCGCCTTTCGGCGACTCGCCTGAACGTCGGCAATGGCTACGCATCGCACATCAGAGAGCCCAAGCATCGCTTTGAGGTCATAGGTGCAACGAGGTCCGATTCCGATCACCCCGAGAGATATCTTGTTGCTCGGTGCGACGCCGCCATCTTTTCCCAATACGTGTGCGGGCACGATGGAAGGTAGAGCCGCCGCGGCACTGACGATTGCCGACTGGTGCAAGAAACCCCGGCGCGTTGTTTGGTTGTTCATCTCGACCACCTTCCAGTGCTATAGGAGTTCGTTGTTTACTCGATGGCTAATGCGCATTTCACACAATGCGCATTACAATAATCACAGCCCGAAGCGTGAGCGAGGGACACGGTTGGTACGGGCTTTCGTGATTCTCCCTCGCTGACGCTTCGGGCTATGATGAATTTGATATGTGCTCTACTCTACCTTGAATCGCTTCAGAGCGTCGACATTCAACTCGATGCCAAGGCCCGGTTTTTCTGGCAGCGCGATGACGCCGTTCGTGATTTCTAGTTCGTCGTCGACGAGTTCCTTGCGCAACAACGAATCGCATAGTCGGGCTGGCAAGAATTCGATGTAGGGGCAATGGGGCGTCACGGCGGCCAGATGGGCACTGGCCGCGATGCCGATACCGGTCTTCCAGCAGTGTGGCACGATACGCCGGCCACGCTCCCCTGCCATTTGACAAACCCGCAGCGCTTCGGTCAATCCACCAACGCGGCCCACGTCGGGCTGGGCAACGTCCACCAGGCCGATATCCATCAGGTCGGCAAACTCGAAACGGGTGTTCTGCCATTCACCGGCGGCGATCGGCATCGGTGCTTCGTGATGCAGACGGGCGTAGCCTGCCAGATTATCAATCTGTAGCGGCGTCTCGACGAAGTAAACATCAAGGTCGCGCCAGTCGTTGAGCGTCCGCAGCGCCGTGTCAACGTCCTCCCATGTGTACTGCACATCGACCATCATCACAAAGTCAGGCCCCACAGCGGCGCGGCAGGCGGCGACCACTTCGGTCATTCTCTCGTCAGGTTCGTCGAGGCCGCTGTGGTTGTACGGCCCACTGAGCGTGACCTCCATCTTGCCGGCGGTGAAACCGAGTTCTTTCGCCCGTACGGCCCAGGCGACGAGCGAATCACGGTACTCCTCAAAACTGTGGCCGGTCGGTTGCAACGACGCATAGGGAGTGATCGGATCGGGCCGCGCTTCGCCGAGGAGTTGCCAACAGGGCCGCCCGGCTGCTTTGCCACAGATATCCCACAGCGCCATGTCGAGCGCACCCATCGCACAGATCAGCGCCCCACGGCGGCCATTCATGGCGCTGCCGGTGTAGAGCTTCTCCCACAGCCTTTGCGGCTCGAGCGGGTTCTCGCCCAGCAGCATCTCCTTCAGCCCTTGGCCCATCGTGTGCGTGCCGGGGGCTTCGATGGCGGCCTTGGCGATCCAGGGGCTGACATCGGTCTCGCCGATGCCCGTGATGCCCTCGTCGGT
>Ga0114996_10008742_pt1 | contig 11190 bp, 11 predicted proteins | sample ArcticOcean_MG_C_4_FD_87039 | JGI IMG/M metagenome (GOLD analysis project Ga0114996, IMG submission 87039) | Marine microbial communities from western Arctic Ocean - ArcticOcean_MG_CB4_134 | ecosystem: Environmental > Aquatic > Marine > Oceanic | place: Arctic Ocean: Canada Basin | collected... | reverse complement strand
GCAGCAAGTAAAGAGTCGGAGGAAAACCTCAGAAAATTAAATGTAAAAAATTTAAAATATTTCGGAAATATTAAATTTTCAGGGAAAATAAAAACAGATGATCTAATTGATAAAAATCTTGAAATTCTTAAAGAGAAAACATTCTGGTGTGCAGCCAGCACACACAAAGGTGAAGAAATTGTTTGTCTTAAAACACATTTAAATTTAAAAAAAATTTATAAAGATATAATTACAATTATCATCCCTAGACATATAAATAGATCGATCGAAATAAATCAATTGTGTAAAAAATATCAACTATCATCACAAATTTTAAATGATAAAGAGTTCATTAAAGATAGAAATGAAATAATAATTATAAATTCTTTTGGAACTCTGTCTAAATTTTATAATTATTCTAAAAGTGTTTTTATAGGTAAATCTATGATGAAAGAACTGGAAAAAGTTGGTGGGCAAAACCCTATTGAACCTGCTAAGCTTGGATGTAAAATATATCATGGCCCGTACGTTTATAATTTCAAAGAAATTTATGACCTTTTAAAATCTTATGAAATTTCAGAAGAAATTTATAGTGACAAAGAGCTTTCTGAAAAATTAGCACGTGACCTAAAAAATTCAAAAAATGATCAAAATAAAGTAACTAATAGTATTAATGACATGGGACAAAAAATATTAAACAGTACTACTAAAGAAATAAGCAAATTTTTAATTTAATGAAATTTTTAAAACCTAAATTTTGGGAAAGTAAAAATAACATACCTGCAATTTTGCTCAGGCCAATTTCTGTTTTATTTTATTTTTTAACAAATCTAAGAAAATTCCTTACTAGTACAAAAAAATTCAATATTCCAATTATCTGCGTGGGGAATATTTATGTTGGTGGAACTGGTAAAACACCAATTTCTATTATGATAGCTAATGATTTAAAAATTAACAAAAAAAAGCCTGTGGTAATAAAAAAATATTATAAAACTCATGAAGATGAACACAAAATAATCAAGGAGATGACTAATAATTTAATCTTAAGTAAAAATAGAGCTAAAGCTATTAAAAAGGCAGAGAGAGAAAATTTTAACGTAGCTATTTTAGATGATGGTTTTCAAGATTATACGATAAAAAAAGATCTTAATATAATTTGCTTTAATAATAAACAACTTGTTGGAAATGGTCTAGTGTTCCCAGCAGGTCCATTAAGAGAAAATTTAAATTCTTTAAAGAGAGCACAAATTGTAATTATAAATGGTGAAAAAAATAAATCTTTTGAAGAAAAAATTTTAAACGTTTCAAAAGATATCAAAATTTTCTATTCAAAATATCTACCAACAAACATTGAGCAGTTTAAAAATAAAAAACTTTTTGCTTTTGCGGGTATTGGAAATCCAAATAATTTTTTTGAATTGCTATTTAAATATAACTTAAATGTTCAAAAAAAAATTGCTTTTCCAGATCACTATGAATTTAATGAAAAAGAAATAAAACAAATGACTGAAGAGGCGGTTAAAAATAATTTTGAGCTTATAACTACTGAAAAAGATTTTTACAGAATTAAAAATCATAGTTTTAAAAAATTAAAATATCTTAAAGTAGATTTAGAGATTAAAGAAAAAAATAGGTTAATTAGTGAGATACTGAGTCATTTATGATTAAAATTATAAAGTATTTTTTTGAATCTTTAATTATATATTTATTTTTCTTTATTATAAAATTAATTGGTCTTTCAATAAGTCGAACTTTGTTTTCACTTATTTTCAAAAAAATTGGACCCATAATAAAATCTAGTAATACAATTAAAAAGAATCTTAATATATTTTCAAATAAAATTTCTGAACAAAAAAAAAAAGAGATCGAACTTAACATGTGGTCCAATTATGGAAAAACTTTTGTTGAATATATGTTTTTAAAAAAATTTAGAAAAGAAAATTTACATATTAATATTGAAGGTAAAAAAATATTAGATGAAATATCTCATAATAATAAACCGGTTATATTTGTGTCTGGTCATTTTGCAAATTTCGAACTTATGTCAATGGAGATAACTAAAAATAAAATTAACCTAGCAACTATTTACAGACCTTTAAATAATTTCTTTTTAAACCCGTTAATGGAATATTTGAGAAAAAAATATGTATGTAATAAACAAATTAAAAAAGGACGTTCGGGTATAAAAGAATGTATTAAATACATAGAAAAAGGTTGCAGTGTCGCTCTAATGATTGACCAGCGATTAGGTGAAGGTGATCGAGTTAAATTTTTTAACAAAAAAGCTCACACAACTTCACTTCCTGCTCAATTATCTTTAAAATATAATTTGAACATTGTACCTATTTTTATTGAAAGAGAACATAAAGATTCTTTTAAAATGAAAATATATGAACCAATTAATACATCAAATTTTAATAATAAATCTGAATTAACACTAAAATTAAATCAGATTCTGGAAAATATGATATTAGAGAATCCAAATCAGTGGATTTGGACACATGATAGATGGAAATAAAATTATTTTTTATTGTCTAAACTTTTAAAATGTTCGTTAACCTCTAGAGGTGAATAATACGCTTCTTGTAATTCTACATTCCAATAGCTTAACTTATTCAGAGGTATCTCTTTTCCAGAAACAGCGCAGATAACAAAATTTCCTTCTTCGACAATGTCAAATGAGTTGTGCTTATATACAAGTTTAGCTTTTTTTTTATTCATCTATTATTATAAATTATATATAATATATCTTTTCATATGAATATTGCTTTAATAGGAAGTGGCGGTAGAGAGCATGCTTTATGTCAAAAAATACATGAATCTAAATTATCTAAAAATATAATCTGCATTCCTGGTAATGCAGGAACTGCAAAAATTGCTAAAAATATTAATTTAGATTTTCTTGATTTTAAAAAATTATTAAAAATTATTAAGTCTAACAAAATAAATTTAGTGATTGTTGGGCCAGAAGAACCTTTGGTAAAAGGTGTGGTTGATTTTTTAACAAAGCATAAAATTAAAGTATTTGGTCCAAATAAATATGCAGCAAAATTAGAAGGCTCTAAAGCATTTATGAAATCTATCTGTAAAAAAAATAAAATTCCAACTGCAGAATTTAAGATATGTAAAAATAAAAAAGATGTAAATAATTTCTTAAAAAATAGTAATTTTCCATTAGTAGTAAAAGTTGACGGTCTAGCCGCTGGAAAAGGTGTAACAATTTGTAAAAACAAGAGACAAATTTTAAATGTCTCGAATGAGATATTTAAAGGTAAGTTTAAAACTTCAAAAAAATTAATCTTGGAAGAATTTTTAGAAGGTGAAGAGGCTAGTTATTTTTTAATTGTAGATAAAAAAAGTTTTAAATTTTTTGGTTCCGCACAAGACCATAAACGTGTCGGAGAAAAAGACCTGGGTCCAAATACTGGCGGCATGGGCGCTTATTCTCCGGCCCCAATAATTAATAAAAAGTTAGAAGAAAAAATAATTAGAAGAATAGTAAATCCTACTTTGCTAGCATTAAAAAAGAAAAAAAAACCCTACACAGGATTCTTATATGTTGGTTTGATGATTAAAAATAACGAACCTTATCTAATTGAATATAATGTTAGAATGGGAGATCCAGAATGCCAAGTAATTATTCCAAGATTAAATACTGATATATTAAAAATTTTTAATAATGCATTAGAAAATAAATTAAATAAAATTAATATTAAATGGAAAAAACTAAAATGTATGACTATAGTTTTGTGTTCAAAAGGTTATCCTGGAAAATATAAAAAAAATAAAAAAATAAAATATTTAAATAAACTAAGTTACAACAAAGCTTCGTTTATTTTCCATGCAGGAACAAAATTCATTAATAATGAGTTATTTTCTAATGGCGGTAGAGTCTTAAATGTTACATCAACTGGAAAAATATTTAAAATTATAAGAAAAAATATTCTTAAAATTATAAGAAGAATAAATTGGAAAGACGGTTTCTTTAGAAAAGATATTGGCTGGAGAGTAATTTAAAAATAAATAATGAGAATAATAAGCGGAAAACTTAAAGGAAAGCCAATTGCTTTCATAAAATCAGCCACTACTAGACCGCTTAAAGACTCTGTGAAAGAAAGTATTTTTAATATTATTGCGCACTCAAATTTATTTAATATAAGTCTTGAAAAATCAAATATACTAGATCTCTATTCAGGAATTGGATCTTTTGGATTAGAATGCATATCAAGGGGCGCAAATAAAATTATTTTTGTAGAAAGAAATAAAAATGCTGTTGAAACTTTAAATAAAAATTTATTTGCTCTATCTATAGAAAATAAAGCCACAATCATAACTGAAGAAATAATAGATTTTTTAAATAGGAAACAATCTAAAAAATTTAATATCTTTTTTTTAGATCCTCCTTTTGCGGATAGTAATTTTATAGAAGAGTTAAAATTAATTAAACAAAAAAAAATTTATAAAAATAACCATATTATAATTATTCATAGAGAAAGAAAATCTTCTGATAATTTTACAAAAGTTATAAAACCTATAATCATTAAAAAATATGGTCGTTCAAAAATAATTTTTGCAAAATTTTTAGACTAATAATTTTTTTGTATTAATTTTAACTTGTTGAACAGCCGGTTGATCAAATGGATTGATATTTGCAAGTTTCCCAATGATGGCTGTTTCCAACATGAAATAAGAAAAAAATTCTCCTAGAATATTTTCGCTAAAATCCCTAATTTTAAATTCTCTGAAAGGAATATTATTTTTTTTTAGAGCTGCAATAAAAGCATTTTTTTGAGCATTTTTAACTTGATGTAGACTTTTATTTTGTAAAAAATTTATTCTTTTATCTAATTTTTTTATTTTTATCTTTTTATTATTGATTTTTTCTTCGCTAAAAATATAAAAAATTTTATCTTTTGGTCCGTCTAAATAAAGTTGTAAAAGACTATGGTGATCTCTTGGAGCTTTAGAAATTAAAGGTAAAAAACCTTTTCCTTGTTTTCCCAAACTTTCGGCTACTAATTGTTGATTCCAATAAAGAAATTTATCAAGTTTTGGAATATAATTAAAAAATATTAAATTCTTAAATTTATTACTTTTAAGTAAATTTGTTAACATGATTGAACTATCTTTTAGAAATTTTTTATTTTTATTTTTAAAATGATTTAGTAAATTTTTTCTAAATCTTTGAATATTTACACCCATTAAATAAGCTGGAACCATACCAACTTCTGATAAAATAGAATACCTTCCTCCGATATAATTTTTATGTTCTATGTGATGTAATTTCATTTTTTGAGATAACAAATATAATGGATTGTTAGATTTTTCTGAAATAATAATGATATTTTTTGAATTTTTTTTAATTACTTGTAAAGCAAAAAAATTAGATAAAGTTTCAATTGTATTTCCTGATTTCGATATCACTATAAATAATATTTTTTTTAAATCTTGTGTGGCTTTTAATTTTTTTAATTTATCGTCATCAATGTCATTAAAAAATAAAAAATTTTTTTTAATTTTTGCCTTTAAAAAATAATACAATGCTTCTGATCCAAGTATTGATCCTCCCATACCAATGATAGCTACGGTTTTAAATTTTTTGAATTTATAAAGATCTTTTGTTTTAAAATTAAATTCAAATTTATAGCTTAATGAATGAAATGTATTTTTAGTAGTATCCAAATTAGTAATTATATTTTTTAAAATATTAGAATATCTTTTATTTAATTTATGATTAAATGTTGAATTTAAATATTTCTTTTGAATATTATTTTTATAAATTATTTTTTTATTTTTCACTTGCGAATTGTATCGATAATAGATTGCTCAACAGTAGATGAGCCTTTTTTTGTTGTTTGTTTCTTTGGAATCTTCAAAATATTATTAATTTTATCATTGTTCTTCTCTTCCTTCGAATCCTTAGATTTTGGTTCTGGCAAATTTTCATAATCCGGTGGCAAACTTAATGGTTGCCTTTTTTTAACTAAAAATTCATCTGTTGTTTTTATTTTTTCATTTCTTAATGTTTTTCCTGCATCTGACATTGCTCCACATGAATATAAAAATAATATAATTATAAAACATGGTATCGTTTTTTTATTTTTTTTCATTGTTGATAAATAGTTCTCTGCCGAATAACATAATAATCCCAAGTGTAATAAATATATCTGCCATATTAAAAGTAAACCAGTGAAAACTTTTATAATGAATATCTATGAAGTCTGGAACAGCATAATACGTCAATCTGTCATAAAAATTTCCTAACGCGCCTCCCAACACTAAAGAAAAGAATATTTTTTCAATAAATAAAGATTTTATTAACAAATAAATTATAAAAATTATAACAACGCCAATTATAAATGTAATCAAATTGTAGGTTAGATTTGAATTAGAACTAAAGAAACCAAATCCTACTCCAGCATTCCATACTAAGTCAAAATTAATAAAATCATTTATATAAACACGATTGTTATCAAGTTGATGATCTATTATTTTAATTTTAGAAACTCTATCCAAAGAAAAAATTGAAATTACTAACAAAGAACAAATCAAATTATTTTTTTCAACTAAAGATGAAAAATTATTTTTATAAAATTTTTTAGCAATATTCATCTTAAATTTTATTTGTAGCAGCTTTTTCGCATCTTGCACATTTATTATCTAAAATTTTCCAACATCTCGGACATTTAATTCCTTTTGACTTTGTAACTTCAATTTTTAGTTCTTCTTTATTTTTACTCTTAATTTTTTCTGCTTTTGAAGTAATAAAATATTCTGCTAGGTCTATACCTTCCAATAATTCAAAATTTTTATTATCTGTAATAATTTTTAATTCGGCTTCTAAACTTGAGCCAATTTCTTTACTTGCTCTTTTTTCTTCAATTGCAACATTTGCTTCTTGTTTAATCTTAAAAAGCTGTTCCCATCTATCTTCCAAAATCTTATTTTCCCATTTTTTTGGAATCTTAGGAAAAACATATTCATGAATATTTTTTTTATCTTTACTTGCTAAACTGTAAATCTCATCTGTAGTAAAAACAAATATTGGAGCAAACCATTTTAATAAGCAGTCTAAAATTATATTTAAAACCATAACGCATTCTTTTCTCTTTTTTGAATTGATAGTATCGCAATATAAAACATCTTTTCTTATGTCAAAATAAAATGATGAAAGATCTAAAGCACAAAAGTTTAATAATTCTTTATATAATTTGTGAAAATTGTAATTTTTTAAATTTTCTTTAACTAAAGAGTCTAAGATAAAAAGTTTATGTAGAATATATTGTTCTAATTCATTCAAATTTTTTATTTCTAATGACTCAAATGCTTGTTGTTCAAAATTATCTTGTATATTTCCTAAAATAAATCGAAAAGTATTTCTAATTTTTCTATAGGACTCCGCATGTTGTGCTAAAATATTTTTATCTACTCTTAAATCTTCAGCATAATCTGAAGAAGCAACCCAAGCCCTTAAAATATCAGCTCCATAATTTTTTAGAATATCTTCCGGAGAGATTACATTGCCTGATGATTTTGACATTTTTAAACCTTTGCCATCAACAACAAAACCGTGGGATAAAATGCTATTAAAAGGAGCTCTTCCTCTTGTTCCGCATGACTCTAGCAAAGATGAATGAAACCAACCTCTATGTTGATCTGAGCCTTCAAGATACATGTCAGCAGGCCATTTTAAATCTTTTCTTTTTTCTAAAACAAAGCTGTGAGTTGAACCACTGTCGAACCACACTTCTACAATATCATTAAGTTTTTCATAATTATTGGGATCATGATCTTTTCCTAAAAATTTTTTTGCATCATCTGTAAACCAACAATCAGATCCTTCTTTTTCATAAATTTCAGCAATTCTATCTATTACTTTTTTATCTCTTAATGGTTCCTTTGTTTTTTTATTAATAAAAATTGGTAAAGGAACGCCCCAAACTCTCTGCCTTGAAACACACCAGTCTGGCCTTCCTTCAATCATAGAAAGTAATCGTTCCTTTCCTTTTTCTGGATAGAAAGCTGTATCATTTATTGCCTTAATAGCTTTATTTCTTAAAGAATTTTTTTCCATAGAGATAAACCATTGTGGTGTAGCTCTATATATTAAAGGTGCTTTTGATCTCCATGAGTGCGGATAACTATGATGTAACTTATCATCTTTTAATAATTTATTTTGTTCTTTAAGTTTTTCTATTACTAGAGGGTCAGCTTTAAAAATATGTGTGCCAGTAAAATAAGGAACTTCTTTTGTGTACAGACCGCTATTATCAACTGTATAACTTGATGGAATATTGTTTTTTAAACATAAGTTAAAGTCATCTGGTCCATGACTTGGTGCACAATGTACTATCCCAGTTCCTTGCTCTAGATCTACAAAACTCGCCTCAAGCATAGGAATATCATAATTAAAATTCATTTTTAAAAATGGGTGACTGCAAATCGTTCCTTGAAATTCAGAACCTTTAAAAGTCTTTAAGATTTTATGATTTTCTATTCCACAAGATTTAACAATTGATTCGATTAAATTAGTAGCAACAATTATTTTTTTATCTTTAAAATGGTCTAATTCATTAATTTCAACTAATGAATATTCAATACTGCTATTAAACGCTAAAGCTTTATTTGCTGGAATAGTCCAAGGTGTTGTTGTCCAAATTATTACACTAGAATCTTTAAGAAAATCTTTTTTGGTATTTTTAACTTTAAAAGCGACAAAAATCGTATTCGAAGTATGATTCATATACTCAACCTCAGCATCTGCTAAAGCTGTTTTTTCAACTGTTGACCATAAAACAGGTTTGAATCCTTGATATAAGCTGCCATCTAAAAGAAATTTTCCAAGTTCTCTTACAATTTGAGCTTCGGCTTCATAGCTCATCGTTGAGTAATAATTTTCAAAATCTCCAACAACACCTAGTCTTTTAAATTCTTTTATGTGAACTTGTATCCAGTTCTTTGCAAACTCTCTACACTCTTGTCTAAAATCTTTGATAGGAACTTCATCTTTATTTTTTTTCTTTTTCTTATATTGCTCCTCAATTTTCCATTCTATGGGAAGACCATGGCAATCCCAACCAGGTACATAAACAGAATCTTTTCCATTCATTTGATGAAAGCGAGTTATTATATCTTTTAAAATTTTATTGAGTGCTGTTCCCATGTGAATATGACCATTGGCATATGGCGGGCCGTCGTGCAGAATAAATTTTTCTTTGCCTTTTGAGTTTTTTCTTAACTTTTCAAAAATTTTATTTTTTTCCCATTTTTCTAAAATTAATGGTTCTTTAGTTGGTAAGTTTGCTTTCATAGAAAAAGCAGTTTTTGGAAGATGTAAGTTATCTTTGGACATTTTTTTTAGCTTGAATTATATCAATTTTTATTTGTTTCTTTAATTGTTCTAAACCTTTAAATTTTTTTTCAGATCTTATAAATTTTATAAAATTAACATTAACCTCTTTATTATATAAATTTTTATTAATTCCAAATATATTCACTTCTAATAGTAAATTTTGGCCATTAAATGTTGGCCTGTAACCTATATTAGCAATACCTTGTTTTTTAAAATAGTTTGTTTCAACTATTACAGAGTACACTCCAAGTTTAGGCATTATATAATTTCTCAACTTAATATTACAGGTTGGAAAACCAATTTTTCTTCCTCTTCTCTTGCCTTTAATTACTTTTCCTTTAACACACCACGGTCTACTCAATAGTTTGTTTGCCTCTTTAATTTTACCTAAAGATATTTTCTTTCTGATCAAAGAAGAAGAAATAGTTTTTTTTGAATCTCTTAATGGAGATGTAATGATAGTTTTAAACCCAAAAATATTTTCAAATTTTTTTAAAGTGTTAATATTACCCTGTCTTTTTCTTCCAAATCTAAAATTTTTGCTCACAAATACATATTTAGATTTAATTCTATTATAGATAATTCTCTTAATAAACTGCTCTGCATTTAATAATGAAAATAATTTATTAAATTTTATAATAATTAAAAAATCTATTTTAAATTTTTCTAACTGAATTTTTTTTTGTGCTAATGAATTTATCCTATGGTTTTTAATCTTTGAGTTAAAAAACATTGCAGGCACTGGTTCAAATGTAATTAATCCAAGAGGTAATTTATTTTTTTTTGCTTTTTGTTTAGCTTGTAATATAACTTTTTGATGACCCAAGTGAATACCATCAAAATTTCCAATAGCAATCACCGAATTTTTATGGTGATTTTTTATATTAAGATTATTATAAATTTTCATATTACCAAGTGAGTTCTGGTTGAAAGTAGTTTGTTTTTACTTTATATTTTTCTAAAAGTTTTTTTAACTCACCTTCATTTTTAAATTCATTACGATGCACTCCATTAGAAATAAAAATAGAGTCGATGTTTAAATTATTAGCTCCTTTTATATCTGTTCTAAGATTGTCTCCAATTGCTAATACTTTTTCTTTGCTATTAAAACACATTTTATAAATTTCTTTATGAGGTTTTCCAAAATACACTACGCTACCGCCTAACAACTCGAATACTTTAGCAATCGATCCAGCGCAATATTCTTCTTTTTCTCCTCTATGAACAGTTAAATCAGGGTTGGTACAAATTAATTTCTTCGATATGTAATTTTTTAGAAAATTATTATAAAAATTTAAATCATCCTCATGTTCATCAAAAAGTCCTGTGCATAATATAAAGTCACTATTTTCTAATTTAGTTTTGTTATCTTTAATATTGTAAAAAATGGACTCATCCCTTGATGGTCCTAAATGATAAAATAGTTTTCCAAATCTATTTTCATTTATTGCACGCATTGCGGCCTCTCCTGAAGTAATAATATTCTTTAAATATTTTTCTTCCATTTTCATTTTTTTTAAAAATTCTCTAACTTTTTCACTAGGACGAGGAGCGTTAGATAAAAATACAATTTTTTTTGATTCTTTTAGTAATTTATCTGCTGCTTCTATTGCTTTATCATTAAGGAAAATACCATTATGCATTACACCCCATAAATCTATGACGAATGTGTCATAGGAGCCGTAAATTTCAGATAGATGTTCTAATTTTTTCAATTTTTTTAGTCCTCGTCCAATTTTATCAGAAATTATGCCTTAAAACACAGCAATTCGGCCTATTTTTTTAGTATTAATAACCCTTGAAATTTTCTTAAAACACACCATATCAGCCGTACACAAAAATTTATAGGAGAAATGCAT
>Ga0114996_10008739_pt1 | contig 11193 bp, 9 predicted proteins | sample ArcticOcean_MG_C_4_FD_87039 | JGI IMG/M metagenome (GOLD analysis project Ga0114996, IMG submission 87039) | Marine microbial communities from western Arctic Ocean - ArcticOcean_MG_CB4_134 | ecosystem: Environmental > Aquatic > Marine > Oceanic | place: Arctic Ocean: Canada Basin | collected... | reverse complement strand
TCCACCGTACATGTCAGCGCTCCCAACCATGTGGTCTCCATTTGAGAGCAGGGCAAGGAGTGTTGTAGAGATGGCCGACATGCCACTATCAAACATCTCTCCGTCTTCCGCGGCTTCGAGTATCGCGACTTTTGCTGACACGGCTTCAGAATTGACACTAGATATACGACTATAAAGGAGCGTGTGTTGGGCTCCTTCCTTCCAGCTTCGGTAGATGTCATCGGTCAGCTCATAGGTTGAGCTATTGAAAATGGGGGTCACTACTGACCCTTTGATGTGGTGGGTTCCCGCCCAGATCGCTTTCGTCCCGAATCTTTTCCCAGAGCATTCTTTTTTCATCAGACATCCTTAATAATATCAGAAGATTTTTAGTAAATGTTTTCCAAGTACAGTGTCAGTCGTGATTTTCGAGTACAGGGGACAGTCTACTTGGATTTACAAAATTTGTGTGACTCATGAACATTGAACTTTGACAACCAAAATAACCAGTAGTTGCTCCGGGAAGTCAATCTTTAAGTGTTGATCCTAATTATTGGCCTTTTCCCTATGGTGAAGGTTGGGCTTGAGAGGTATTCTTAACATCCATTGCCAATTTTCTACCCCAGAGGAGGTTCTGAAATGAAGCTTTCCCGTCGTGAGGCAATCCGAGTTTCTGGAACCGCCGTTGCAGGTTTGTCTATGGGAGTTTCCAGACCCAATGATATCGTGGCTCAAACAGTACGTCAGCAAGAGTGGCCTGATCATTTGGTAGAGGGAGATCTTCGGCAGCGGGCCGATCTGCCTCTCAACCCTGATGGGTCCGCCCCGGAATATCCTCCTGAAGCAGCTGATGAAATAACTGGTACCATCTGGCGTTATACTCAGGGAAAGCCCCCAGAGATTGAGTACGATTATCGTAAAATGGCTATCAGGTTAGACTCGAGGGGGCTGGCAAGATTGGGTGGGACCTTGCGCTTTAGTGATCTGGAAAGCCTTCCCCGAAGGTCATATACTACCCTGCTTCAGTGCGGAGCTCCTCAGCCCACTGGTATTGTGAAGTGGACAGGTGTGCGCTTCAGCGACTTTGCTGAAATGATCGAAATACAATCTCCAGCCCATTATTGCAGAGTTATTTCTCACGACGGTTACTGGATAGATGAAGACATATCTACCATGATGGATCCCCAGGTGATGCTGGTCTGGTTAATGAATGATGAGGCGATTCCCCCTATCAATGGCGCTCCTCTGCGCTTGGTGATTCCATTCAGGTATGGTGCGCGGAGCATAAAGGCTGTTTCCGAGATCACCTTTGGGTCCCCAGGTCTATCGATGAGAGAACCGCCGAGTAGAGGCTGAAAATTCTTTCGAACCAAATTTTATCATAAAAAAATAAAAAGATGCAGGAGATTACCTATGAAAAGAAGAGTCGAAACTATCCCCAGAGTCATTATGTGGCTACTAGCTTTGAGCGTAGGGCTTGAAACAACAACACTCAACTCTCAGATGATTCCAGCTGATGAAGAAGGAGCCGTGGCTAGGCTTGATAGCTCTCCGCGTCATGGAGAGTGGGTCACTTACGATGCCGGAGATGGTGACATGGTACGGGCTTGGGTGACCTACCCGGAGAGGAGTGGCCCTGCTCCAGTGGTAGTCGTAATACACGAAATTTACGGTTTGACCGATTGGATAAGAGGTGTGGCCGACCAGCTTTCAAGAGATGGATTTATAGCCGTGGCACCTGACCTTCTTGACGGACACGGCCCGAACGGTGGTGGATCCGATTCAATGGATCGTCAGGAGGTGGTAGCTACCATACGCACGTTGGATAGAATGGACGTCAATAGACGGTTAAAGGCGGCAGCTAACTTCGGTACTGGGTTGCCTAGTGCTACAGATCGAGTCGGTGTGGTCGGTTACTGTTGGGGAGGAAGTTCAAGTTTTTTGTTTGCTGTGGACGACTCGGAACTGGACGCGGCTGTAGTTTATTATGGGTCTTCCCCCGAAGCGGGTTTTGAATCGATAGGCGCTCCAATTCTAGGCCTATACGGGGGCAATGATGAGAGGGTGAATTCTACGATTGGTCGCGCCGAAGTGGCCATGTCCAAGCTGAATAAGCCTTTTTCTCCGAACATTCTAGAAGGTGCGGGCCATGGTTTTTTACGTAATCAAGGCGGTCAAGACGGGGCAAATATGCGTGCAACGGAAGAGGCGTGGCCACTCACCATAGAGTTTTTTAGGAGATATCTGGAGTCTTGAGTTTCCCGTTAGTCATTCTGGCGGCTGGACTTTCTAGTCGATATGGACATTTGAAGCAGACGGACCCATTGGGTCCGTCTGGCGAATCGATTATGGCCTACAACATGTATGACGCCGCTCGAGCTGGGTTCGATAGGTTCATCATAGTTACCCGCCCGGAAATTGAGACGCAAATAAAAGAGCATATTTTTGCAATCATCGGTAATAGTTTTCCAGTCGACTATGTCTGTCAGGTGCTGGACAATATCCCTATACCTTCAGCCTTGAGTCCTGATAGAAATCGTCCTTGGGGAACTGGCCACGCAGTTCTCTGTGCCAGTCCTCACATGGAAGGTTCCTTTGCTATTGCAAATGCGGACGATCTGTATGGTTCTGAAGCTTTCAGAGGCTTATTCGAGGGTATGTGCAACTGCCCTCAAAATCCTGTACTAGTGACCTACAAGTTAGAACAGACTCTCTCCGAGTATGGGGGCGTCAATAGAGGTGTGTGTGCCCTGGATGAAGCTGGCTTGCTAGTCGAGATCAGTGAATACGGAGATGTGCATCAAGTAGGATCTGGAATTACAGGAAAGGCTCCCAACGGGGACGTTGCCAATTTGCGTAAAGAATCTCCAGTTTCCATGAATCTTTGGGGCCTTACTAAGCGATGTTTGGACCATATGGAGGACATGTTCACTGGATTTCTCAGGGAAAATCAAGGCGACGTTTCTAGGGAATTTTTTCTTCCAGATGCAATGGGTGCTCAGATCAATACTGGGTTAGTAGAAGTAAATGTTGTGGAAACGGAAGGAGAATGGTTGGGGGTGACCTTCCCGTCGGACAGAGAGCAGGCGGTTCGCCTCTTGGGAAGAAAGATTGACAAAGGATATTATTCTAAATCATTAGCAGCGGATTTCGCTAATTTGGTCGCTAGGGAATAGAAAACCTTGGTGTATGAAGGGGAGGACAAACAGCTTGCTGTCATGGTCCTCAAGCTAGTTACGATATTAAAGTGATTGTTTACGATCATCCTAGGGGGCGTATGTCAAATCCATGGCGGATCTTTATCCCGACACTGTTTGCTCAAGTTGCCGCAACGGTCCTACTGAATGCTCAGATCATCGATTCTAAGCAGTCAGCAGAGCAAAAGTGGGATATTCTCATTCAAGGTGGCACTGTAGTAGATGGTACTGGAGAACCTCGATTTATGGCTGATGTGGCTATTCAGGGAGATAGAATAGTCGCGGTGTCATCTACTCCACTAAGTATCCAATTAGCTAAAGAGGTGATTGATGCGACAGGGAAGGTCATAAGCCCAGGTTTTGTAGATATCCATACACATTTAGACCCTCTATTTACTTTGCCGGGTGGTGAAAGTCACGTTCGTCAAGGTGTAACCACTGCGCTTGGTGGGCCAGATGGAACAGCCCCCTGGCCGTTGGTATCGTACTTGGACCGCGCAGATGAGATTGGGGTCGGGCTAAATGTCGGATTTATGGTGGGGCATAATACAGTTCGTCGTGAAGTGATCGGCTTGGAAGACAGAGCTCCCACTGCAGTAGAATTGATACGGATGCAGCGTATGGTTACTCAAGGTATGATTGAGGGCGCCTGGGGTATCTCGACTGGACTCAAATATCTTCCAGGTGCTTTTGCAGAGCTACAGGAACTAGTGGCTTTATCTAGTATGGTAGTGCCTTATGGCGGATTTTATACTTCCCATCTTCGCGATGAAGGGTTGGGTCTACTAGAGAGCGTTTCAGAGGCCTTAGAAATAGGACGACAAGCTGAAATTCCAGTCGTACTGACCCATCATAAAGTGGTCGGTCAACCTATGTGGGGATCGTCTAGTACCACTCTAAATATGGTGGATTCAGCACGAGATGCGGGTACGGATGCTATGATGGATCAGTATCCGTATACCGCGAGTCATTCGGGTATCACTATCTTGATTCCCGCCTGGGCTATGGAGGGTGGAACCGATGCCCTTTTGATTAGGATGGAAGATTCTGTTCTAGCTGATAGTATCCTGGCGGGCATTGAGTTTAATATCAAATATGATCGTGGAGGTAATGATTTAAGAAGGGTTCAATTTTCTCGGGTTTCTTGGGACAAATCTCTTGAGGGAAAGACATTGTACGACTGGGCGGTTCGAGATGGATTTGACCCAACTCCAGCGACTGGAGCTAAGCTGGTCATTGAGTCAATTCGGCGTGGAGGCGCTAACGGAATCTATCATGCTATGGACGAGGCGGATGTGGAAGCGATAATGTCTCATCCATATACTATGATAGGATCCGATGGTAGGCTGGTTGCCTTGGGTGATGGACACCCCCACCCCCGTTGGTACGGGACATTCCCAAGAGTTTTAGGATTGTATTCTAGAGAAAAAGGCATTTTGGAACTTGAAGAAGCTATTCGCAAAATGACTTCAATGCCTGCTAAGCGGATTGGGTTGCCTAAGAGAGGTCAAGTAGAAATGGGATGGTTCGCTGATTTAGTCGTATTCGATCCAGAAACCATTATCGATCGAGCGACGTTTCAAGAGCCTCACCAGTACCCTGTTGGCATAGAATGGGTATTGGTTAATGGGCAGATCGCTCTCGAGAATGGAATTTACCGAGATGTAAGGTCAGGAAAAGTTTTGAGGAAAGAGGTGCACTGATCAAGTAGTAGTCTGGAGTCGTCGCCTAAGGGTCAGTAGTGTCAGCTCAGGAATGTTTGGACTCTAGTAGTTCCCGTGGCTTGCGAATTTTTGGGATATGGTGTCAAAATACCTCAGACGGTGAATGTCATTAAGATAAGGAGATGTGATGTTTAGGTTTTCATTGGTGGCCAAGTTGTTGTTGTGTTTGATGCTTTTTGGGACGAGCTATTTAAAGGGACAAGATCAACGAATAGCGATGAGTGAATTGGTTCTCCAGGACGGAAGGTTCGTTAATCCCTCTAATGGTGAATTTTACTCGGGGGATGTTGTTTCAGTATTCGAAACGGACTCAACCAAGACCAGAGAGTTGGGAACATTGAGAGATGGGCAGTGGCATGGGCTTTATGAAACTTATTATTTCAATGGTCAATTAGAGTCGAGTATCAGCTACTCCGATGGCGAGTTCGATGGACCATTAGAGAGGTACTATTTCGATGGCAAAATGATCGCTAAAGGTACATATAATAAGGGTGATCGTTGCGGTGAGTGGTTTGATGTAGACGGAACTGAAGATAGCTACCCTCCGTGTCCTGGTAGTTAGGATCTGAGGATGAGTGAGGCAATGCTTACCCGGTTTCCATGTGACTTGAAGGGCTGAGAGAGAAGGAAACAATATTTCAGATTTTCTGATCGTAGTTTTTCAAGCCTGCTCCCCAGGTGGTTCCTAACACTGCAGGATACAGTTAGAACGGCCAAAACTTCGGAATACATATAGTAGCCAAGACCCAGAAAGCTAGGCTCAAGGGTAGCCCAGCAGTAACAAAATCCTTGAAATGATACCTACCTGGTCCATACACCATGAGGTTGGTTTGATACCCCATAGGTGTCATGAACGATGTAGATGCACCAAAACACACAGCCAAAAGGAGTCCCCTTGCGTCCACTCCTAGTTGTTGGGAGATCGCCAATGCCACTGGTACTAGAACAATGGCTGCGGTGTTATTAGAAAGTACGGCGGTCAGGACTGCAGCTACTAGGTAAAGTGCTGATAGAGACGCTGAAGCTGCCATGTCTGGTGGGAAAAGGTTGCCCACCCCAATGATGCTGGCAGCAACTATGTCCGCTGCCCCTGAACGGTCCATGGCGATCCCTACTGGCACGAATGCTGCGATGAGAATGATTACGGACCAGTTGATAGATTTGTAAGCTTCTTGGATAGAAATACTTTTAGCTAATAAGAGTATTACGGTGCCGATCAAGGCTGCTTCTAGGATGTCGATCCATCCAAGTGAAGCTGTCAACATAATCAGAGGGATAACGGCTATTGCTAACCACCAGAAACGAACTTTATGGATTTTAACATCAAGCTCCTGGAGGACAGCTAGCCCACTGTGATTGTTTAGAGCGCCAAGCCTGGATTTGGGCAAAAATATTAAAAGTGTATCAGCAAATTGTAGGGGGATCTTGGACACTCTGTCTCTTAGGGTTTTTTCTTCTCGCCTTACTGCCATGACAAAGCCATCGTAGGCATTTCTGAAGTCAAGATCTCGAAGCGTCTTGCCAATTAACTCAGATCCTTGTGTGACTAGCCCCTCCACGATTGTACTCTCTGAGCCAAGTAGCTCTGATTGGTCTATTTTCATATCAGTCAGCAATAGCATGACTTCCTTGTCTCGTAGTTCGATAAAATGTTCCAAAGTTCCGTGAACAAGAAGGATGTCTCCTTCCTTCAGTATGAGATCTCTGAAGTTGCTATCGAACCTGAAAGTTCCTCTTATAACGGAAAGGATATCGACTCCATAATTTTTTCCGATTTCACGTTTGGCCAGGCTGGTTCCAACAAGAGGGGAATCGACATCAATTTCCATCTCAGTTAGATAGGGAGCCATGTGGTAGTTCCTTGTTAGACTCGATATTCCAGCTCTTGCGGGGAGGATTCTGGGAACTATAAAGACAGTGTAGGCGGTACCAATTATTAGGAAAATAATCCCCATTCGAGAGAACTCGAACATTGTAAAGGGAGTGATTCCATTATCGACAGCTATTGAGTTGACGAGCAAATTAGTCGAAGTACCGATGAGCGTAATAGTGCCACCATAAATTCCAGCGTATGACAAAGGTATCAGTAGTTTAGATGGAGATATATGGAGCCGTTGGCTTAAATGCAGCGCTAAGGGGATAAAGATGGCCACTGCGGCCGTGTTGTTGATGAATGCAGAGGTGATGCTGGTTATCAGTAGAAAAAATCCTATGGTAACCCATGAGTTCTTATTTCCGTAGCTGAGTTTGTCAGCTACCACTTCCAGGAAACCTGTTTTTACCAGAGCTGAGCTCAATACAAACATTAGCCCCACTGTAAGGACGGCCTGGTTGCTGAATCCAGAGATGGCTTCTTCAATTGAAAGGAGGTCGGTGGCCAGGAGCACCGTTAGCAAGGCTAACGCGGTGACGTCCATGGGAAAAATCTCTTTGACGAAGAGAATCAAGGTAACAAAGATGATGAAGAAAAAAAGGAGGGATTCTCCAGACATTTTTATGGCACCTCAAATTATTTTCAGCGTCAAAAAGAGAGTCCTAGCCTATATTCTAGCCTCTTGGAGAGCTTTTGACGATACCAAAGCTAAGGAAAGTGCCAGGAAGAAGTGTGTGTGTTTGCCTTATTAGTTATAAGCCGTACGTTTATTTTGAAGCACGCCCTTTGTGTCTTTAGATCAGGGAGCGAATTATGGCGACGAATTTGTCCGGTTCATATGTAGGATGGATGGCCTCAATTCTTTGTGTAGTTCTTTTGTCGGTGGTTTCTGTGGAAGAAAGTTCCGGACAAACAGTAGGGTTCGCGTCGGATCGGAGTAATGAGACTGTGACCTTCACTAAAGATGTGATGCCGATTTTGCAGGAGAATTGCACGAGTTGTCATCGTGAGGGTTCTATCGCTCCTATACATCTTGAGACTTACGAGCAGGCCAGGAGGTATTCCCGTCGTATCAGAGACAAAGTTGTGACCCGAGAGATGCCTCCATTCCACCTTGATACCGATGTGGGCATTCAAGAAATCAAGGGCGATTGGAGATTGAGTGATGATGAGATTAAGACAATAGCGACATGGGTGGACAACGGGTCGCTTGAGGGTGACATCGCAGATATGCCTTCACCCGTAGAGTGGTCAGACGAATTAGTATGGCAGCTTGAAGAAACTTTAGGCCCTCCAAACCATGTAATCAAATCAAAGCCTTTCGATGTACCGGCTGAAGGTGGAGATCTCTGGTGGCGTCCGATAGTGGGAAGTGGATTGGATCAAGATCGCTATGTGAAAGCTTTTGAAACTAGGCCTTCTCGCCAAGGTCGTGAGGTGGTTCACCACGCTATCCCTAGGCTCCAGGTTTTGCAGGAGAATGGTGAGTATCGCCAAACGGCCTCTCTTTCAGAATATGCTATGGGTAAAATAGGTGAGATACTGCCATTCGATGCCGCTCGCCTGCTACCTAAGGACTCAAGGATCGAGTGGGATGCACACTACTATCCCATGGGTTATGAGGTGGAAGACGATCAAGTAGAGCTCGGAATTTGGTTTCATCCTGAAGATTTCGAGCCTGAATTTATCCAAGATCTTAGGCTCTATCCTTTGCAAGGAGATATAGCCCTGGCTCCTGGCGGAACTGCAATGACACAAGGATTCTTTAGGTGGGATCATCCTGTACGGATCGATAGTTTCCAGCCACACGGACACGTTCATCTCCATGCCAAATCGATGGAAGTAATCTATCCGGACGGCAAAAGAGAACTTCTCAGTATGGTGACCAATTTCAATGCTAAGTGGCATCACAGTTATATCTACGAGGATGATGTGGCACCGCTGTTGCCTGAAGGTAGCGTGCTGGTGGTAACTGCTTGGTATGACAATACTGCAGAGAATCCTCTCAACCCAGATCCAGAAGTTTGGAAAGCACGAGGCAGTCGGACTGTGGATGAGATGTCTCATGCGTGGATAGCTGTAACCCACCTAAACCAAAAAGGTTTGGAACGGATCGTCAGTGAGAGAGAGGCCAAGAAAGATGCTGTGACCGCCGCACAAGGGTCTGGAAGTAACCATTAGTAGAAGAATTAAATTTTGGTGGGGTTGAAAAAGCGATCTAAACACTGAGGGGTTGAGATGAAAATGAGGTGGTTGATTTTTCTGGCCGTGGGCCTGATGACGACAAATGCTGCTGCACAGAGACCTACAAGGCAACTGACGCCTGAGCAGATAGAAGCAAGACAGGCTGCTCGTCAAGCTGAACTAGCCGCCGCTCAAAGACCCATTAGAGCTCTTAGTAGTCTTTGGATTGAAGAACTGACCTGGATGGAAATCCGCGATGCCATCCGTGCGGGCGATACGACTGCTCTTGTTCTCACTGGTGGGGTGGAATCCAATGGTCCACACCTAGCTTCAGGTAAGCACAATTATTCGAACAAGTTGATGGGGGCCTCGATAGCGACCGCTCTGGGAGGAACTCTAATTGCTCCTTTGGTCACTTTGGAACCAGGGAACCCCAGTGGGCCAGTTACGTTAGGGAATACCGGTCCAATGGTTTCCCAGGGGACGTATATTGCTTGGCTGACCGACATAGGTGACAGCCTGAGAGGTATGGGATTTAGACAGGTTTATTTCTTGGGAGACAGTGGCGGGAATCGACGTGGCATGCAGGCTGCAGCCGATGCTCTCAATAATCGGTATGGGGGAAAACCCACTGATTTTCATCATGTTCCAGAGTTTTACAATCATGATAAAGTTCGCCAATATATTCAGGAAACTTTAGGTATCCCAGAGGAAATGGAATATCAGGCGAGTAGTGGATCTGACGGGATCCACGAAGAATTGTCTATAACCTCCATCATGTCAGTTATTGACCCGACTTCAATTCGATTCGAACAAAGAGTGGAAGCTGACAGGGCTTCCATTAATGGAATCAGCTTATTGCCTCTTGCGAAGACCCAGTCTTTGGGACGGATGTTGATTGACTATCGCACCCGATTAACCGTAGATGCGATCGAGAAGTATAGAGCTGGTCGGAAATAGTGGTTGAAGTTTGGGGATATGCGATCGAGTGTACGACCTAAACTTCTGAGAGAGTTTTAGAGGTCCTTTCAGCTTGATATCCAAAGATTAGCTTGGCTGCATTTTATTTTTTAGACATCAAGGGGGAATGTAAATGAGGAGCTACTGGATGGTTGGAAGACTGTTAGTATTGGCCCTGGTTCTGGGAACAGAAGCCTATGGCCAGCAAGTACAGAGGCTACCTCTTGCTCCACGCCCACCTACAGGTGAGCCGGTAGCTCCGTTCTTCGAGGGTTGGTACCGTAACACTGATGGAACTTTCACTTTATCTTTCGGGCATTTTAACCTGAATCTTGAAGAATCCCTGGACGTGCCCTTAGGGCCAGACAATTTCATTGAACCAGCAGAGTTTGATGGAATGCAACCTACTCATTTTCCGAGTAGTCCCAGAAGAGACAGGGGTGTTTTTACGGTGACTGTGCCCGCTTCGTTTGCTGATGAAGAGAGGAGGGTAGTTTGGACTATAACGGCGAACGATGTGACCTATTCAGTGCCTGGAAGAGTAGGGGTGGATGCCTTCCAGCTCGATTATGGACCCCGCGCCATGGGTTCCGTGCCCCCACTCGTCAGCTTAGAAGGCAGCGATGCCAGAGGGCAACATCCCACAGGAATCATGTTAGATGAAATTCGCTCTGCCACTGTAGGAGATCCTATGGAATTGACGGTATGGGCATCTGAAATTTCTGTTAGAGCAGAGGATGATATCGCAAATCGGGATGGTGTCTCTCTCAGGCTGTTATGGTACAAACACCAGGGCCCTTTTGGAGAAGTCAGCTTCGAAGATCGGTCGATGGTTTTAGAAGAAGGAGAAGGAGAGGCGGTTACAACGGTCACTTTTAGCGAGCCAGGTGACTACGTACTTAGGGTGAGAGTGGACAATTGGGACGCTAACGACAGTACAGGTGGAGACCAATGTTGTTGGACTAATGGATATGTGCGGGTTCAGGTTACCGATTAATGAAATATAAGTTGATTGTGGGAGCATTAATCATTGTCACAGCCCAGGCGAGTAGTGTCTGGGGACAGAGTCCGAGAGACCTATCTTCGCTCTTTTTGAATGGAGATATCTACCTCACTCATGAGGATGGACAGCCCTATTCCGGTTCGGTCGTCGTTACTGATCCCAACAGAGGCACTAAGGAATTCGGGACCCTAAGGGACGGACTCAGACATGGAGGCTTTGAGTGGTTTTTTGAAAACAACCAACTGGGGTTTCTGGATACCTATCGGGATGGCC
>Ga0114996_10008738_pt1 | contig 11194 bp, 8 predicted proteins | sample ArcticOcean_MG_C_4_FD_87039 | JGI IMG/M metagenome (GOLD analysis project Ga0114996, IMG submission 87039) | Marine microbial communities from western Arctic Ocean - ArcticOcean_MG_CB4_134 | ecosystem: Environmental > Aquatic > Marine > Oceanic | place: Arctic Ocean: Canada Basin | collected... | reverse complement strand
GATTGCCGCGTTGAGGTATTGATCCCTGACTACCAAGGCGCAGCGCTGGAAGCCGTTCTTGGGGCTGGCCCAGCCGTGCTCAACCACAACATCGAGACCGTCCGCCGCGTATTCACCGACGTAAGGGCCAAGGGTGATTACGACCGGTCCCTCGACGTGCTCCGCCAGGCAGGCGTCCTAGCGCCAAATATCCCAACCAAATCAGGCATGATGGTGGGCCTCGGCGAAGAATGGCACGAGATACTACAAACCATGGACGACTTGCGCGGCGTTGGGGTGGAACTTCTCACCATCGGACAATACCTGCGCCCCTCCGCTAAGCACGCACCCCTATCCCGGCACTACACTCCGGACGAGTTCGCCAGTCTCAAGGAAGAGGGCATGAGCCGAGGTTTCCGGCATGTCGCCTCTGGGCCTCTGGTTCGCTCTTCCTACCACGCAGACGAGCAGGCCGACGCGGCGCAGCGCGTCCCGACCCGCTCGTCCCGACCTCATTAAGAACGAACTCTGGAATTAGACCCGCGTTATTGAAGCCTCGAAGCGCCGGCAACGAATCCTCTAAGCATCGACCATCAGCTTGAGGGACACCGCCTATGAACCTTGCGTCCCTCCTCTCCCCCACTTCTCGAGGTCTCGCCAACCTCTATATACCGTCACTGGCCATGAGCTTCGGCCAGGGCATGGTCATCCCTGCCATTCCTGTTTTTGCCTCTGAATTCGATATCTCAGTGGGCCTCGCGGCACAGGTCGTGACCGCCTACGCCATTGGCAGAGTGGCCTCGCTGGTCCCTGCAGGCATCATGATCGACCGGATGGGCTCACGCTTTGCGATGGTGCTGGGCCCGCTGATGGTTGCCGCTGGCGTTGGAGCAATCGTCGTGACCCCCGTCTTCTGGGTCATCCTCGCCGCCCAATTCGTTGTGGGTATGGGCGACAGCTTATGGATGCTGGCTCGCGAAGTTACCGGAATCAACCTGGTCAAGCCATCCCAGCGCGGCCGGGTGATGAGCGGATTCATGGGCGTCACATCGGCGGGAATGAGCCTCGGGCCCGTTGTCGGCGGCTTGATCCTGGAAGAGGTCGGTTTGCGTACTGTCTTCGTCGCCTATGCGGGCATCGCCTCCGCGGTACTCCTCGGTTCAGTCATGTCCCGCCACTCCGAAGCCCGAGCCCCCAGGCCATTGCAGGTCAAGTCGTCACCCTTTCAGTTTGGGCGTCTCAGCGAAATTGAACGCGCCTTGCGGCCTACCTATATCGCCTTGGTGGCGGCCACTTTCGCAATGATGCTTTATCGCATGGTATTGCAGAGCATGATGCCGCTCTACATGGATTCCCAGCTTGGGTACTCACCGGTCCAGGTGGGCAGCATCTTCGGCATTTCTACAATCTTCATCTTCGCAATGATCATCCCTGCTGGGTTCATAACCGACAAGATCGGCAGGAAGTGGGCCACGGTGCCTAGCACGATCATTCCGGCCTTGGCCTTCTTCGCCATACCCTTCGCCGACTCCATGCTGGAGCTTTCCATCATCGCCTCAGTCCTGGGCATGGCCAACGGTCTTTCTTTGGGGTCGGTGGCCACCTCCACCTTCGATGTCGTTCCTGAGCACGCCCGCGCCCGATTCCAGGCCCTACGGAGGGTGGTCGGAGAAATGGGAGGCGTGGCTGGCCCCTTTTTCGGCGGCATCATCGCCAACGCCTACAATCCAGGCATGACCTTCCTCATCTTCGCTCCCTTTATCCTTGTGCCCGGCCTATTGCTGGCTATTGTTGCCAAGGAGACCTTGGTGAAAAACCCTCCTTCAGAAAAGTGATGTGGCGGGTAGTTGGCCTTGTCGCGCGGACCTCCTCGCCTTGACCGGCAACCTGGCAAGGTCTTATTCTTCACAGGACTCTCAAACTCTTTGTGGGGGACTCCCTGCCCACAGGCACTCCGCACACCAGTTCCGCCCTGGATCTCGGACCGTTCTGGGAAGCGCAACACCAGAACCGGCTTGTTCTCCCCCAATGCATCGTATGTACCACTTGGCACTTCCCGCCTAAACCAATCTGTCCTTCCTGTTCTGTCGGCACCATGGATTGGGCCGAAGTTAGCGGTAAGGGCACCCTGTACAGCCTCATGATCGGTCATCCGAGGGCCACCGCCATCAACGCTGAGCCAAGCGTTATTGCCGTTGTTGAGCTGGCCGAAGGGACCAGAATGATGGCGGAGCTGGTGGGGATAGAGCCGAACGCTCCCTCATTGAAGGTCGGCATGTCATTGAGGGCCGCTTTTTCTTCTGAGAACGATGGCGGCGGCGGCATGCCACTGAAGTTCCGGCCCGACGTTCGCCAATAGCATTGGCGAACGTCGGGCAACATGATGGGCTACAATGGTGGCCGACCGTAAAAACGAAATCGCTTTGTTTGGAGCATCGTGAATGGCTGATTCCGACTACGACGTTGTAATTATAGGCAGCGGGCCAGGTGGCTACGTTGCTGGCATTCGCGCCGGGCAGCTGGGCCTGAAGACCGCCGTTGTGGAACGCGATGAGGTAGGTGGCGTTTGCTTGAACTGGGGCTGCATTCCCAGCAAAGCACTCCTTCGCAATGCTGAAATCCTGTCCCTTTTCAAACGGGGCGACGAGTTCGGGTTCACCTTTGATAACCTTCAGGCCGACTTCGGCGTTGCCGTAGACAGAAGCCGGAAGGTCGTCCAGAAGCTTACCCAGGGGGTAGCCTTCCTCCTTAAGAAGAACAAGGTGGACCTCATTCAGGGATCGGGATCCCTCCGAGACGCCAACACGGTTGAGGTGGCGCCAGAAGGAAGGATCCTCAAAACCAAGAGCATCATCATCGCCACCGGAGCACGGGCCAGGAGTATTCCACCCTTGCCCATAGACGAGAAAACAGTGATCACCAGCCGACAGGCGCTTGAGCTACGGGAAGTGCCAAAGCGAGTTGTCATTGTGGGGGGCGGGGCCACAGGGGCAGAGTTCTCCTATATCTACAACTCCTATGGAGCGAAGGTCACCTTGGTGGAAATGTTGCCGCGGATACTACCCAAGGAAGATGAAGAGATCAGCGCCACCTTGGAGCGGGCCTTCTCCAAGCAGGGGATCGAGGTCATGACTGGAGCACAGGTAAAGGAGACGCGCCGGGACAAGGACGGCCTGACCGTAGTCGTCGATGGCAAGGATGGGGTGGTAGACATCCCCTGCGACAAGGTCCTGTCGGCAATCGGAGTCGACTACAACACAGAGGGTCTTGGCTTAGACAAGGTCGGCATCAAGCTGGAAAAGGGCGCCATCGTCGTTGACGACCATCTGGCAACGACCGCACAGGGCGTGTATGCAATCGGTGACGTGACGGGTAAAATGCTTTTGGCTCATGTGGCCATGGCCCAAGGGGTCGCAGTGGTCGAACGCATCGCAGGCATTGACGTACCCTCCCTCAACTACACGCTCATGCCCAGGGCCACGTATTGCGTACCCCAGGTTGCCAGCTTCGGCCTCACGGAAGCGGAAGCTCGCGAGCAGGGTTACGAAGTGAAGGTAGGAAAGTTCCCCCTTCAGGCCAGCGGCAAGGCTTTGGCCCTAGCAGAGACTGAAGGGATGGTGAAGGTGGTAGCCGACGCCAAGCTTGGTGAGATTCTTGGAGGCCATGCAATCGGCCACGAGGCAACCGAGTTGATGGGAGAGCTAGCCATCGCCAATCTGTTGGAAGGAACGACAAAAGAAGTAGGCTGGTTGGTGCACGCGCACCCCACCATGTCCGAGGCCGTCAAGGAAGCTGCATTGGCTGCAGACGGCGAAGCGATCCACATCTAACCGCAGTCGTGGTCCGGGGCGCCCAGGAGGCAGGACATGACCCTGAAAGAGAAGCTAAACCAGCAGCAAGTCACGGAATACTACCGGATGATGCTGTTGATACGCCGATTCGAAGACCGAGCCGCCCAGGCCTACATGATGGGCAAGGTGCGGGGATTCCTGCATCTCTATTCTGGAGAGGAGGCCATCGCCGTTGGCGTGATGTCCGTCCTCAAACCGCAGGACTATGTGGTCACTCACTATCGTGACCACGGGCACGCCTTGGCCCGCGGGATTGACCCGAAAGCCGCCATGGCCGAGCTTTTCGGCAAGGCGACCGGGACTAGCAAGGGCAAGGGTGGGTCTATGCATCTCTTCGATGCATCCATCAACTTCATGGGCGGCTATGCCATCGTTGGCGGACAGTTCCCCCTGGCGACCGGCTTCGCGCTTGCCAGCGCCTATAAGGGCACCGACCAGGTCACAGTCTGCTTCTTCGGCGATGGCGCCCTGAATGAGGGCGAATTCCACGAAGCAATGAACCTCGCTTCCGTCTGGAAGCTCCCGGTCCTCTTCCTGCTGGAGAACAACCTCTACGGCATGGGAACACGGGTCGACCGCACCTATGCCGGCGGCCACGACGTTTACAAAGCCTCCGAGCATTATGCGATGGAAGCGGGTGTCGTCGACGGAATGGACGTCCTGGCAGTCCGCGACTCGGTTACGGATGCTGTCGATTACATCAGGCAGGGCAATGGGCCCTTTCTCCTTGAAGCCAAGACCTATCGCTTCCAGGGCCATTCCATGGCCGACCCCGGCGAGTACCGGGACAAAGAGGAAGAGGCAGAATGGCTCACCAAAGACCCCATCTCCAACATGCGACGCCAAATGCTGGAGGAAGACCTTCTGAGCGAGAAGGAAATCCAGGCGCTGGAGTCTGAGGTGGACCAAGTTTTGGACGAAGCCGTTCGCTTCGCCGATGAGAGTCCCTTCCCAGAACCCGAAGCCCTCTTCGAAAACGTGTACGTCGAATAAAAACCGTACGCCTGAATGTTTAGGAGCATGCAATGCCTGAGATAACAATCCGAGACGCCATCAGCCAGGGGCTCAAAGAGGCCTTGGACAATGATGAACGCGTCTTCATTATGGGCGAGGACGTTGGCTACTACGGCGGGGCCTACGCCGTAACCAAGGGATTCGTCCAGGAATACGGCGAGCGGCGCATCATGGATACCCCGATTTCGGAGTCCGTATTCGTGGGGGCGGGCGTCGGAGCGGCAATGGCAGGGCTCAGGCCGGTGGTCGAAATCATGACCATCAACTTCAGCCTCCTGGCCATGGACCAAATCGTGAATCATGCCGCCAAAATCCACTACATGTCCGGCGGGCAGCTTAAGGCACCCGTCATTATTAGGACCGTGACCGGCGGCGGCGCAGGCCTGGCTGCCACTCACTCTCAGAGCCTTGAGGGTTGGTATGCGACGGTACCGGGCTTGAAGGTGATAACCCCAGCCACCCCCTACGACGCCCTGGGCCTCCTGCGAACGGCCTTCAAGGACGAGAACCCTATCATCTATGCCGAGCACGACCTCCTGTACCGCACCCGCGGGGAGGTGCCGGAGGAGTACTACGAAGTGCCTTTCGGTCAAGCAAGGATTGCCCGGGAAGGAACGGATATCACGATCGTCGCCAACTCAGGCATGGTGAGGGTCGCTGAGGACGCCGCGAAGAAACTGGAAGCGAGAGGCGTTTCGGCTGAGGTGATTGACCTGAGAACGCTACGGCCCCTCGACATCGACACCATCGCCAAGTCGGTGCACAAGACCAACCGATGCATCGTGGTTGAAGAAACGTGGCGCTTCGGCGGCTTCGGATCCTTCATTGCCAGCGAGATTCAGGAAATTGCCTTCGACGACCTGGACGCTCCAGTGGCCCGGGTGGGTTGCGCGGATGTTCCGGCACCCTATTCGAAGCCCCTTGAAGACCTCCAGATACCCAACGGCGACACCATCATCCGAGAGATCGAACGAGTCATCGGGCTGTAACAACGACCTCGCAGTCGTCCGAGGACCGAGCACCCATGGAGGACATAGCCTGTGGCTACTGAAGTAGTAATGCCCCAGATGGGCTACGACATGCAGGAAGGCAAAGTCCTGCGGTGGCTCAAACAAGAAGGGGAACAAGTCGCCCGAAGCGAGATCATCGCCGAAATCGAGACTGACAAAGCCGCCATCGAGATGCCGGCTTACGCGGAAGGCGTCCTGGGCAAGATATATATTCAGGAAGGAATGACGGTTCCTGTCGGCACGGTTATAGCCGTCATAACCGCCCCCGGCGAGGAGATCCCCGACGCTCCACCCGCCGATGCCCCTGCGGCGACGCCGTCAGAAGTGCCAGCCCCGGCTCTGGAAACTGCACCGGCTCCTCCTGTCGTTACCCCAGTGGCCGCAGCCGTCCCGGCCACGGGCCAGATTAAAGCATCCCCTGTCGCACGGCGGCTGGCCGATGAACTCGGGGTAAGCCTGAGCCAGATTACTGGAACCGGGCCCGGCGGCCGCATCACCAAAACCGACGTCCAGGGCTTTTCTGCAAGCACCCCTGCCCCGGCAACTCCGGCTCCCGCTGCTGAGAAGACTAAAGAAGAAGCGGCCGCCCCTCCCCGGCTCACCATCGATCAGGTGCCGGAAACGATCCAACTATCACCCATGCGGCGCGCCATCGCCCGCGTCACCAGCGCCTCCAACCGGGACGTGCCCCACTTTTACGTAATGGGCGAAATCGAAATGGACGGCGTGATGGAGCTGCGTTCCCAGGTCAACCGCGACCTCCAGGAACAGGAAGGTTTACGCCTCAGCGTCAACGACTTCATCATCAAGGCTTCCGCCAGGGCTCTGGCCAAATTCCCCAACTTGAACGCTTTCTTCGAGGGTGACTCCCTCAAGATGAACAAGACCATCAATGTTGGTGTTGCCATGGATCTGAAGGGCCAGGGGCTCATGATCCCAGCATTAATGGACGTCGGCAGCATGAGCCTGGTGGAGATATCCAAGGCGGTACGTCACCTGGCGGAGCGAGCCCGGTCCGGCCACCTCACCCAAGAAGAGTACACCGCTGGAACGTTCACCGTAAGCAATCTCGGTATGTTCAACGTCGACAACTTTGTGGCCATCATCTTCCCGCCTCAGGCTGCGGTCTTGGCCACAGGATCGGTAAAGAAAAGGCCCGTTGTTCGCGACGACCAGATAGTGGTGGGACAGGTCATGAACTGCACCCTGTCGATAGACCACCGCATCTCCGACGGCGCAGAGGCCGCTCAGTTCATGGGCGAACTCAAACGGCTCCTCGAGTCTCCAGCCCTTCTGTTGATGTAAGGCTCGAAACGTAGCTCTTGATAAAAGAGGCCCCGTTAATCCCGGGGCCTCTTTTTCTTGTTCGCTCCTGAAACGGCCCACACTCAGGCGAGGCATGTGCGCGAAGGCGCACCTATCTTTCTGAGAGAGTTGGTGTCGGAGTGAACGCAGGTGCGCCATCGTCGTGGGTTGGGATCGGCTCCCATTCCTCCGGCATTTGGACTGTGATTGGCTCGTTGAAGTCGAATAGATAATAGTCCTCTGTCCTTAGGTCAACCTCCGGCTCGCCGTTGCCTCCTTCCTCATCCAATGGGAAATACCCGGCCAAATCAACCGTTGTTTTGATCCGCATGAGGATCATGTCCTCTTGTCTTATATAGAGGTCGAACGTAGCAAGCGGCGCGTTGTAGCCTTCCGGCACACCAAGCAAGCGAGTCGCTGTAACGTGGTAAACAGCCTTACCTTTCACCACTGCGTCTGGTTGCCACCGAGCGTCTTTCAAGTCAGCCAGCACGCCGAACCGAGGAACGAAAAGGGGCTTGCCCTGAGAACCGGTGGTCTCTTTCCAGACAATGTCCCGCTCCGCCACGCGGCGCAAAACCAGACCGGCCAGCGAGGCCCAGTCAGCCTGCACTGGTGTGCCATCCTCCATCCACCCATTCTCCCGCACATAGTAGGCGCCATCAGCCCACTCGCCATCTTGCTGCCGCCGCCAGGGTCGTTCAACCTCACCTTCGACCACCAGCGCGTTGACTTCGCCATTGAAGCGATATGACTGAATCCCCTGCATCACTTGCCACGTCTGGGCCACCAGCTCGTCGGCAGTATTCGGACGGCCCTCCCCGGGGCCTGCTGCAGCATCAGCACCGCAGGCTGCCAGGAGCAAAGCCAGGAATGCCACATATCCAGCTATGGAATGACAGATGCCGCTCAATCTACTTATCAACGCAATTGCTCATACCGACCATTGTAGGCCAATAGTGGCCGCGGTCATTACCGCTAACGCGCTTCCACCCTCATGCCCTGCGTGGTAAAGTGACTCCGCTTTCTTCACCGACCTATCGAAGGAGACGACATGACCACATTGAAGGTTGTTGGCCACCACACCCCACGGGTTGATGGGCCAGCCAAGGTAACCGGAAAGACCCAGTACTCGGCCGATATTTCGGTGCCGGGCATCCTGTGGGGCGCCATACTACGAAGCCCCCTGGCCCACGCCAAAATCATCAAGATCGACACGTCCAAGGCTGAGAAGCTGCCTGGCGTCAAGGCTGTGATCACCAGCGAGAACGTCGGCCGCCTCCTCATTGGACGCTACCTCAGGGACATGCCGGTGCTCGCCTTCGACAAGGTCCGGTTCATCGGCGAACGTGTGGCGGCTGTGGCCGCCACCGATAGGGACACCGCTGAAGAAGCCCTGTCCTTAATTGATGTGGAGTACGAAGAACTGCCTGGCGTCTACGATATCGCCGGGGCGTTGACTCCCGGCGCTCCCAACGTCCATGACGACCCCAGAGGCTACCCCAACTCCTACACGGACGCAGAGCAGCCTGACCTTCCCAATGTCTGCGCTTTCGGTCATTGGCACCATGGCGACTTCAACGCTTCCATGAAGGAGGCTGACGAGGTCATTGAGCATTCGTTCCGTGTCCCCGCCGAGCACCACGGCTACATTGAGCCCCACGCCGTTGTCGTGTCCTATGACCAGACAACCGGGCGAGCCGAAGTATGGCCATCCAACAAGAGCCCCTACGCGCTGCGAGGCCAGTTGGCCACAGCTTTGGAAATAGCTCCCGACACGATAGACGTACACTCCACCAGCATTGGCGGCGACTTTGGGGGCAAGGGCACGCCGATGGACTCGCCGGTGGCCTTCTTGCTGTCCAAGGCCGCAGGAGCCCCCGTCAAGCTCGTTATGACCTACACCGAAGAACTGATGGCGGCCAACACCCGCCACGGTGGTGTCATAAACGTCACCCTTGGAGTCAAGAAAGACGGACGAATCTGCGCGTTGAAGGCTGAGGGCCTGTTCAACGGCGGAGCCTACGGAGCCCACAAGCCCCTCCCGAACGTCAACCTGCACGGCGCGGATCAGGTAGGAAGCTGCTACCGGGTTCCCGCTATGGACACCACAAGCACCATCGCCTACACCAATATGGTCTCAGCGGGCCACATGCGGGCCCCAGGCGCCCCTCAGTTCACCTTCGCGGTGGAACGGAGCCTAGACATAGCGGCCCAAAGGCTGGGCATGGACCCGGGGGAGTTCCGCCTCATCAACGTCCTCGACAACAATGACCACCCTCACTCCGCCGCCGAGGGGTCGACTGTCCGAGCAAAGGAAACTCTTCAGAAGGCCCTGGAAGCCGGCGGATGGGGTTCTTCAAAGGAGAGCCGCTACATCGGGCGCGGCATCGCCATGTACGAACGCGGGGCTATCGGCGGCAACTCCAGCATGAGGATCGGCCTGGCATCCAGCGGCCAAATAACAATCCACGTCCCCATCCCGGACCCAGGGCAAGGCGGATACACCGTCGTCCAGCAAATAGCTGCCGAGGTTCTTGGAGTTCCCGCTAGCCAGATCACCATCGTAACGGCGCCTCCGGGTATGTTGCCCTTCGACATGGGTGTCGGCGGAAGTAGGACGACGTACGCCGTCGGCAAGACAGCTATGGACTCAGCGGCAGCGTTGCAAGCCCGCCTCAAGCAAGTGGCCACCACACGCCTGGAGGTTCCCGAGGACCAGATGTCCTGGGAGGGAGCCACGCTGGTAGCGGGCACCCAAAGGATCACGCTTGCCGAACTGGGTTCCTGGGCCGAAGAGATTGAAGGAGTGCCGCTGGAAGTCGACATTGTTGTAGAACTTCCCGTCTTCCCCGACAGCGCGATGTCTTTCACCGCTCAGGTGGCCGAGGTTGAGGTGGACCCAGAGACGGGCAAGATCAACCTGCGCCGCATGGTTACTGCCCACGACATTGGCGTCATCGTTAACCCCGTAGGTCACCAAGGCCAGATAGAGGGGGCATTCGTGATGGGCATGGGGTACGGACTCATGGCTGAAATGCCCTCAGAAGAAGGTCGCATCACAACGTTGCACTTGGGCGATTATAAGCTGCCCAGTCAGGGGGACATTCCTGAGTTGGTCACCGTATTGCTTCGTGGCGAGGAAGGCCCCGTGCCATTTGGTGGGCAGTCCATCGCTGAAGCGTCCAACGTTCCGGCGGCGGCGGCCATAGCCAACGCGGTCAGCGATGCCATCGGCATCCAGCTTGACCAACTACCCGTTTCGGCGGAGCGCGTTTACCAGGCGTTGCAGGGAAACGGCAAGTAGGAACAAACAGAGGGATATCGTCAGGCGTTCAGTAGGCGCCTACTGAACGCCTGACGCGCTTTCTTGCCGAAGCGCTCCATTGTGCGCATGGGGTCCATGTGTGGGTACAAGCCACTATCAAGCGACCGACTTGCAGGCTACCTAGACAGATGGCGGCGATTCTCGGCGTTGGCGCATTGCCTCGTACATGACAAGGGCAGCAGCGACCGACGTGTTCAACGAGGCGACCTGTCCCCGCATCGGAATCGAGACTAGGACGTCGCATCGCTCCTTTACCAGTCGGGGGATGCCTTTCCCTTCTGCCCCCATTACCAGCGCAGTAGGTTGGCGATAGTCGGCATCTGTGTAGTCAGTGCTCCCCTCCGGGTCGACGCCCACTACCCAAACCCCCTCTTTCCCCAGCCGAACTAATGTCTGAGCAATGTTCGCCACACGCGCCACGGGCACATACTCCACCGCGCCCGCTGAGGCTCGGGCAACCGCCGCCGTTACCCCAACAGCCCGCCGTGTTGGAATGACGACACCGTGGACACCGGCGGCGTCCGCAGTGCGTAGAATGGCCCCAAGGTTGTGGGGGTCTTCTATTCCTGCTAGCACGGCGTAAAGAGGAGGCTCGCCTATTCGGGCGGAGGACTCCAAGAGATCATCCAGGCCAGCAAACTCCATCGCGGACACTACGGCCAGCACACCTTGATCATGACCCGTGCGGGCTTGGCGCTTCATGACCT
>Ga0114996_10008737_pt1 | contig 11194 bp, 6 predicted proteins | sample ArcticOcean_MG_C_4_FD_87039 | JGI IMG/M metagenome (GOLD analysis project Ga0114996, IMG submission 87039) | Marine microbial communities from western Arctic Ocean - ArcticOcean_MG_CB4_134 | ecosystem: Environmental > Aquatic > Marine > Oceanic | place: Arctic Ocean: Canada Basin | collected... | reverse complement strand
GTGGCGCCGGCGTGGCCCCCCCCGGCGCCCGTGGGCCGGTGCGGGGGGGGGCCTGTGGGCCCCCGGCCCCCAGCGCCCCCCCATGTGGGGGGGTCCCCCCCCCCCCCCCCCCCCCCCCCCCCAGCATGAGTCAACAATGGCCGAAGTCTTCCGTACCACCCGACGCATCGAATTCTGCGAAACCGATATGGCCGGGATCGCGCATTTCGCCAATTTCTATATCTACATGGAGCAGGCCGAACACGAATTGTTTCGCACGCTCGGCCTGGAACTCATCAACCGGCAGGACGACGGTACGGTGATTAGTTGGCCACGGGTTTCGGCTTCCTGTTCATTCAATGCGCCCGCTCGATTCGAGGACGTGTTGGACGTCAGCGTTTCCGTCAAACGGATCGGCGTGAAGTCGGTAACATTCAACATCGAGTTTCACCGCGGTGAGACCCGCATCGCACACGGTCAACTCAAAACCGTCTGCTGTCACTTCGGTGGCGGTGACGAAATAAAGTCGATCGAAATTCCGGCCGCGTATCGCAATCAGTTGGAAAACTACGAAACCGAATGAGCATTTGCAGAAACCGGGTTTCTGCGACGTGACGGAAAATGACAAGAACACCATGAGCGATAGCGACCTGATCGTCAGCGAGTTAACGAAACGTTTCACCGGTGCCGCCGGTGAACTCGACGTTCTCAGCGGCGTCGATCTCCAATTGAAACGCGGCGACGCAGCGGCGATTACCGGTCCGTCCGGCTCGGGTAAGAGCACGCTGCTCTACATCATCGGCACGCTGGATGAACCGACCAACGGGACCCTCAGCGTACTCGGCGAGAATCCATTCAACATGGACGGTTCCCAGCTGGCCGCCTACCGCAACAAGAACATCGGTTTTATCTTTCAAGACCATCACCTGTTGCCGCAGTGTTCGGTATTGGAAAACGTGCTGATCCCTGCGTTAGCCGGCAGCGGCGCGGGAGCGGCCGAAGAAAAACGCGCGAAAGAACTGTTGGAACGCGTCGGTCTGGCCGAAAGGATGACGCATCGCCCGGCACAGATTTCCGGCGGCGAGCGACAACGCGTCGCCGTCTGTCGCGCCTTGCTCAATCAGCCGGCACTGCTACTGGCCGACGAACCCACCGGCAATCTCGATCAGCAAACGGCCGAATCGATCGGATCACTATTGCTGGAACTGGCCCGCGAACAGAACGCCATGTTGATCTGCGTCACCCACAGCCAGTCGCTCGCCAACCGCTTTCCAAAGCGATACGAACTCATCGACGGCAAACTGGTCGATGCCACAAACTAACCCGTTTTCACTCGTCTCTTGAATTGCGACGTTGAACCGAATGACCACCACCCGACTGTTGCTGCAAAGCATTCTTTACTATTGGCGGACTAACCTTGCCGTGCTGTTGGGCGTGGTTGCCGGGACGGCCGTGATTGGCGGAGCGCTGATCGTCGGCGATTCGGTTCGCGGCAGCTTGCGGCAGATGACCGAAGAGCGGCTGGGAAAGATCGACCACGTCCTGAACTCTCCACGGTTCTTCCGCCAGGAGTTGGCAGACGAACTGGCTGCTCACCCAGATTTCCCAAAGCAGTTTGAAACAGTCGCCCCGGCACTAGTGATGACCGGCGCGCTGGAGTACGAGCACGAAACCGACGCTGGCGATGAAACGGATTTCACTCTGATTCTTCGCGCCGGCAAAGTGAGCATTTTCGGTATTGAAGAAACGCTGTGGGGCATGACCCATCACGGCGATGTTCCACCTCCCGAGGACGGCGAGATCATCCTCAGCCGTCGTCTTGCCCAGCAGTTGCAGAAGAAAGACAAAGACGGGAACGTCCAGACCGATGAAGACGGGAAGCCGTTGGGGGTTGACGTTGGCGAGACAATCTCGTTGTGGCTTGAGGTGCCAAGTTCGATTCCCCGCGATTCGCTACTGGGGAAGCGGGATGAAACGTCGCGCGCGATCACGTTGACGGTGCAGGCGATTCTCGACGATGCGTTAGGTGTCGGGCGGTTGAATCTGAATCCGAACCAGCAACTGCCAATGAATGCATTCATGTCGCTCGACACATTGCAGCGCGCGCTCGATCTCAACCAAACGCGCGACCGCATAACGCAGGCGGTGACGCCGGCCCGTGTGAACACGCTGTTCGTCACCGCCAAGTCGAAAGTGGATCGTGAAGGTGACAAAGCTCCCGGCGCGGCCAATCGACTGACCGACCTGCTGACCGAACGATGGACGCTGGCGGATCTCGAACTTCGCGTCGCAGCCAACAAAGAACGGCTTTACCTGTCACTGGAATCGGAGCAGCAGATTCTCTCGGTTGAATTTGCAGCGGCCGGCCGACGGACTGCCGAGCGGTTGAAACTGAAGCATTCATCGACGCTCGTCTATCTGGCCAACAAAATCGCCGGCAGCAAGGAACCCGCGAAGTTCTCGCGATATTCCATTGCGGCCGGACTCGACTTCGTCAATCCTCCGAGTTTCGACGCTTTCACTTACACCGCCGGAGGCCCACCGACAGACGATCAGATTGTATTGGACAGTTGGCTGGCAGGCGATTTGGGATTCGCCATCGGTGATGACGTGAATCTGTGGTTTTACGAAGTGGGCAACCACGGCGATTTGCCAGAGCAGAAACGGACCTTCAAACTGAGCGGCATCGTCGAGATGACCGGGTCGGCCATTGATTCGGGTCTCACGCCGACAGTCAAGGGCATCACCGACGTCAAAACGCTCGACCTATGGGAAGCGCCCTTCACCATGAAAAAGGTGACGGATAGCGATGATAAATTCTGGGACAAATACCGGGCGACGCCGAAAGCTTTTGTGACGTTGTCCACCGCGCAGACTCTTTGGCGCAGCCGCTACGGGCAACTGACGTCGTTGCGAATTTCACCACCCAAAGCGGATTCACTCGAAAAGAGTGCCGAAATCTACACCCGCGAAGTTCTCCGCAATATCAAACCGGACGAAATTGGAATGGCGTTCGATGCCGTCAAGCAACGGCAACTTGCGGCCGCCAGCGGGACGACCGATTTTTCCGCCTATTTCATCGCATTCAGTTTTTTCCTGATCGCTTCGGCGACCATTCTCATCGGTCTGTTGTTTCGGCTTGGTATCGAACGGCGGAGTACAAACGTTGGGCTGTTGGGGGCCGTCGGCTTTGCCCCGCGACGTGTCAATCGACTCTTTTTGACCGAAGGTTTGATCGTCGTCGGCAGTGGTGCCGGCCTCGGTTTGCTTGCCGCCTACGGCTACGCCTGGGTGATGGTCTACGGGTTAAAGACCTGGTGGTTCGGGGCAATCGGCACAAAGTTTCTCTTCGTTCACGTCAATCCGCTCAGTCTGCTGATTGGTTTTGTCGGTTCGGTTGCCGTGGCAACGATCGCGATTTGGTGGGCGATGCGGCAATTGCGTGCAGTGTCGAATCGTGAATTGCTAGTGGGGGCCGTCGAAGTCAGTCTGACGGGTGAAGCCCGCAAGCAACGCGGTCGCAAAGCGTCAATCACCGCTCTGTCCTCCGCCGTCATCGCCGCTGTCATGCTGGTTGCCGCCGCATCGATCCCTCAGCTGTCCGAGAGCGAAGCGTTTGGCGGTTTCTCGTGGCAAGTGGTTTCGTTCTTCCTTGTTGGCATACTGTTATTGACGGCATCGCTAACATTTCAATCGGCATGGCTCGACAGCGACCGTTCGACTGCCGTCCGTGGTTCCGGCGCAATCGGCATGGGCCGACTCGGCATTCGGAACGCGGCCCGTCATCGCCAGCGCAGTGTGTTGACCACCGGGTTGATCGCCTCGGCCACGTTTGTCATCGTCGCCATCGCCGCCGGTCATCGCAATCCAGCGGTTGAGCAACCGAAAATGAACTCGGGCAACGGCGGCTTCACGTTGGTTGCTGAGACCAGCCAGCCAATTTACGATGATCTCAACGACGAGTTGGCACGAAAAAAGCGAGCGATCGACTTTGACGAAACCGTTGGAGACGAAGCGGCAATCAGTCGCGCGGCGCGGAACAATCGACTTCTGGCCGATATGGACGTCTTCCCGTTCCACGTCAATCCGGGAGAAAACGCCAGTTGTCTGAACATCTACCAGACGCATCTGCCGACTGTCCTCGGTGTTCCGCAGCGGATGATCGAACGCGGCGGCTTCAAGTTTTCCGGCGCGAAACAGGACAACCCGTGGACGCTGTTGGGCGAGAAGCTCGAAGACGAAAAAATAAAAGACAAAAAGAAAACGATCCCCGTCTATCCCGTTTTCGCCGACATGAACACGCTGCAGTACAGCCTGCACAAGGCTGTCGGATCGACGATCGATGTCCCGGACGAAGAGAACCCGGAGTACAAGTTGAAGATTGTCGGCCAATTTGATGGCAGTGTGTTTCAGGGCGTGCTGTTGATGTCGGATGACAACTTCCGGCGGCTATATTCTGACCGAAAGGGATACGAGTACTTTCTCATCGAAGTGCCACCGGCAGACGCGGACGATCTATCCGGGATTCTGGAAACCGGCCTGAACGACTTTGGGTTTGATGCCGAACCGGTCGCCAAACGTCTCGATGATTTTCTGTCAGTCCAGAACACGTATCTCTCAACATTCCAAACGCTGGGCGGATTGGGGCTGTTGCTGGGGACATTGGGACTGGCGACGGTGATGTTGCGAAACGTATTTGAACGCCGTGCGGAGTTGGCGTTGCTGCGGGCGGTTGGTTTTCGCAACGGCCATCTGGCATGGCTGGTGTTGTGGGAAAACGCGTTCCTGCTGACGTGGGGACTGTTGGCCGGGACGGCATCGGCGCTGTTGGCGATGACACCACATCTGCTGAGCATCGGGGCCGATGTGCCGTGGATGTCGGTGATGACGATTCTGGCCGGAGTGTTTGTCGTTGGCATGCTTGCCGCGTTCATTGCCGTCGCCGAGGCGGTCCGCACGCCAATTCTGGCGACGTTGCGCTCGGAATAGTAAGAAGAAACCCGGTTTGTTGTAGAAACCCGGTTTCTGGCCCCAGCTGCGATGCAATGCATCGCTGACGACTGCGACTCGCTGAGTCGCAGCTATGGATATCGCAATCATCAGCGTTGTCTGATATCATAAACGTAGTCGAGTCCCGAACCACTTTGTTGTAGAAATATCGATGCTTGACCTTCACAGCGGCCATCTGCAATTGTGCGATTCCATCTCGCGCCGTCGAGCGATTCGAGCCGGCGCGCTGGGAACGATGGGATTGGGATTGCCCGATCTGCTCGCAAGTGAGGGAAAACAATCCGCCGGGGCAACCTTTGGCCGCGCCGAACGCGTTATCCTGCTGTTCATGTGGGGTGGACCCGCGCATCAGGATACGTGGGATTTGAAGCCGGAAGGCCCGGCCGACAACCGAGGCGAGTTTCAGCCGATTGCGACCAACGTCCCCGGCATTCACATCTCCGAGCATTTTCCACTCATCGCCCAACATGCCGACAAGCTGGCGATCATTCGCTCGGTCGGCCAGGAAGATAACAACCACTCGACCGGCGCACATGCCGGTTTAACCGGTCGTCGGCACGAATTGAAAGCTGAGAATTTTAGTGCCAGCGAGACCGACTTTCCGCACTTCGGTTCGGTGTTGTCGAAACTGAAACCGAATCGCGAGGGCATGCCGACGTTTGTCGCATTGCCGGACATCATCGCCACCACCGCCGGCAAGGTCACGCCGGGACAGGGGGCGGGAATCATCGGTCGCAAGTACGACCCGTTTCAAATCGTCGATCATCCCGATGAGCCGGACTTTTCGATTGCCTCGTTGAGGTTGCCGGGCGGAATGTCCTCCGGACGAATGCGCGGACGCCAACAACTGTTGGGACAAATTGAAGATGTTGCCCGATTGGCCGAGCGTTCGCAGTCCGTGCAAACAATGGACGCTTTTTATCGTCAGGCGCTCGACATGGTCGTCTCGCCCAAAGCGCGGCGGGCCTTCGACATCGCCTCGATTCCGGACGAGGAACGCTGGCGATACGGTTGGCACAGCTTCGGTCAAAGCGTGCTGATGGCGCGACGACTGGTGGAGTCGGGCGTGCGGCTGGTCACCGTGTACTGGCATCGCGAGGTGAAGACCATCGACTCGTCGTGGGACACGCACGCACTCAACTTCCAGGAACTCAAGAACCGATTGATGCCCGCCGTCGATCGACCAATTGCCGCATTGCTCGAAGACCTGAAGGCGAGCGGAATGTTGGATGATACGCTGGTGGTTTGGAACAGCGAATTCGGCCGCACGCCGCGGATCAACAAGAACGCCGGCCGCGACCATTGGGGGCCTTGCAACTCGGTGGTGATGGCAGGCGGCGGTATGCCGGGCGGTCAGGTGTTTGGCGAAACTGACAAACAGGCGGCTTATCCCACGGCGAACAAAGTGACGCAGGACGACATTGCCGCAACGATCTATCATTTGTTGGGCTACGACCCTCATAACACCTTGGTACACGATCGCACGGGCCGCCCGTATCCTCTCGCGCTGGGCGAACCGATTCAGAAACTGCTTGGCAGTGAATCGAAACCGCAGCCAGCGCCGTCGCCGACCCGCATCGACGATGGTGCAGAAATCGGTCCGTTTCACCGCATGCTGAAAGAACGCGCCCGGCGGTATCTCGTGTGTGAAATGGGCAATGCCGACAGTGAGAAAGAATGGCAGTTGACCGGATGGACGGCTGCCGAGGGAAGCGGTTTGAAGCGACATCGCGGGCCGGGAAAGAAACCGGCAACCATCAAGTATCTTGGCCACTTCTATCCGCACTTCAATTACGGATTTCTCGTCTTTCGGCTTGCCGAAGCGGCGACAGCCGACGGCGTGCAGTTGTCCTTGGCGGGACGGCCGATTCCCATTCCCGACGAGTTGGCCGCCGGCGGTGCACAATCGGTCTGGCAGATCCCGTTTCCCGCGAGCATGATTTCCGGCACGAGTACATTGGAAATTGCCGTCAACGCACCGAAGTGGCAGATTGCGGACATGGCGTTGGTTGGCGATGTGATTCGCGACATTCATCTGGCTCGGCTCGACGGTTGATCAAACCTCTGTGAGTGATGTCGTGGCGGAATCCGACGTCCGAGAATTCACGACATCGGACGGCTACAAACTGCACTACCGGTTTCATCCTCCGTGTGAAACTCCCCCACGCGGATATGTCGTTGCGTTGCATGGCATTCAAAGTCATGCCGGGTGGTATGAATATTCCAGCCAACGACTGGCGGACGCCGGCTACGAGGTTGCGTTTCTCGATCGCCGTGGCTCTGGTTTGAACGAGCAGGATCGCGGACACGCTCCGCACGCCGATCGGTTGGTGAATGACGTCGTCCAGTTTCTTGGTGAGGTCCGGTTTCGTCGTAAGCGCGATGCACCGACCACTCCCGTGATTCTGTCGGGCGTGAGTTGGGGCGGCAAACTGGCGGCGGTCACATGTGCGCGGCGGCCGGAATTGGTCGATGCGTTGGCGCTGCTGACTCCCGGCATCTGTGCTCGCGTTCGACCAAGCTGGCATCAGCGCTGGCGGCTGCAACTTGCCGGCATGCTGGGTGTGGAACGCAAGATGGTTTCAATCCCATTGGGTGATCCGGCGATATTCACCGACGAACCGGAATGGCAGCAGTTCATTCGCGACGACCGGTTGTCGCTGCGGCAGGCAACGGTTTCGCTGTTGCGGGCCAGTGTGGAACTGGACGACGAGGTGGCGATGGCACCGCAGCGGATCGATTGTCCCGCGTTGCTCATGTTGGCGGGCAAGGACCAAATCGTCGACAACGACAAATCCCGCCAATGGTTCGAGCGTTTGCAATCACCCAAAAAACAGATAATCGAATACTCAGATGCCCGCCACACGCTCGAATTCGAGCCAGACCGTCAGCAGATCATCGACGACCTGATCGAATGGCACAGTCGAATCGAGGCGCGATAATCTCAATCTCGCTTGCGGTTTCGCGGACCACAACGCGGCGGAGATATCTCGCGGGGCGAAAAACTGTCCATTCGTGGCCAGTTCCGGTCCACCTCAAGAATGACGAGTCGATCGCCCGCACGGGAATTCCGTCACGAATAAGGAATTGCGAGCTGTGGAACGCCGTTTGCGATTCCGCATGGATTCGTCTCGAAGTAGAATTCTGAGAGAGTCCCGTTCTGGGAATTTACGAAAATGGAAGAGGAATCGATCATGGCGGAACCACGCATCATTTTGACAAGGCGATCAAGCTGGCTGGCCACGATGGCGGTCCTGCTCGCATGTTGCATCCCCGCGCAGTTCGCAGCAGCGCAGCCAAGCGCTGACGCCGTTGAGGCCAAGAACCCGAACCAGGCCGACGACAAACTGATTCCACTGAACAAGCAAGAAACGGTGCTGTTGGATGTCGTCGGCAAACGCGTTCTGCTCAAGACAAAGGTCGTACTCCGCGAGGGCATACTGGAAATGCTCGTCTGCAAAAAGCAGACGAAGGAACACGAATCGATCTTGTCGGTCGATGCGCAAGCGTACGCGATTCATGCCGGCTTGGCGACGTTGGGGGCCGAAGCGGGATCGCCAGCGGTCTTTGTTCCCAAGTTCGTCCCGCCGAAGGGGCAGCGGATCGACATCTTTCTGCAGTGGAAAGACGCGAAGGGCAAACTGCAGCGCGTGCCTGCTCAGCAATGGATTCGATACGTCACCAAACGATTCTACGGCCAAGCTCTCATGCGACTGCCGCACAACGTCGTCCTGGCCAACGAGAGCGAATTGCGGTACGACAAGAAGTTCAAGGAATTGAGTTGGTACGGGCCAATGTCAAAGGAAGAACGCGAGAAACTGTTATCGCTCAGCCAGGACAATGCGTTTCGCGTTGCGATCAACACCATCTACAAACGGACGCTTCCAAGGCCGTTCGATACGTATTGGGTATTCGCCGGAAGTGGGTTCACCGTCGATGAACAAACCGGCAAGCAAACGTACAACGCCGAACACGGCGACGTGATTTGTCTGGCAAACTTTCCGACCTCGATGATTGACGTCGCGGTCGAAAGTTCCAACTCGGGAGAAGCAAGCCTGTTGTTCGAACCGTGGGTCGAACGTGTGCCGCCCATCGGTACCGAGGTCACCGTCGAGTTGGTGCCGGTCTTCGGGAAGCCGAAAGAGAAACCGGCAGCGAAAGACTGACAGATTGGGTCAAGAGTCGAGAGCGATGGGGGGCGAGAAACCCGGTTTTTTTGAAAAACCGGGTTTCTGAATAAGGTCACGCATGGCCAAATCGGGCGGCCATCGGCATGCGGCGGCCGCTGCCAAACGCTCGGGCCGACAATTTGATTCCGGGCGGCATTTGTCGGCGTTTGAATTCGTTACGATCAAGACGCGTCGCAACCCAGGCAACAGTTTCGGCGGGGAACTTCTGGCTAAGCGTTGCGACCGAGACTTCCTGTTCGATCAGCCCTTCCAGAATATCATCCAGCAAATCGTACGGCGGAAGTACATCCTGGTCGAACTGATCCGGGGCGAGTTCCGCGCTCGGAGCCTTGTTGATGATGTTGGTGGGTATCGCCTCGCGGCCTTCGCGATGTTCGTTGATGTACCGGGCGACGGCGTAGACATCGCGTTTGAAGACGTCGGCCAGCACCGCAAATCCGCCACACATGTCGCCGTACAACGTGCAGTAGCCAACGGCCAATTCGCTTTTGTTGCCGGTTGCCAACGCCATCCAGCCGTGCCGATTGCTGCGAGTCATCACCATCGCACCGCGAATGCGCGCTTGCAGGTTCTGATCGGCCAGCCCGGCAGGTTCACTCGTCAAATCGTCGCCGACCACAACCGTTCGTTCGTACGCACTGTGCACTTCGTCGATGGGGATGATCTCGTAATCGACGCCGAGAGTTTCGGCCTGTTGTCGGGCGTCGTTCACACTGTGCTCGCTGCTGTAGCGGCTGGGCATCAACAAGCCATGAACGTGTTCCGGCCCAACAGCGCGGGAGGCAACGTAACAGGCAAGTGCGCTGTCGATGCCTCCGGACAGCCCGAGGACGCAATCGGTGAAGCCGCACTTGCGCATGTAGTCGCCCAGTCCAAGCACCAGCGCATCGAGGATGGCGGCAGGGCGCGGCGATGATTCTCTCTCGACGGACGGCGGAAGCTGATCGATATCGACAACCTGAAAGTCCTCGGCGAAATCGGCCAGTTGTACGACTTTCTCGCCAGCTGCGTTCACGACCATGCTGTGTCCGTCGAATACGAGGTCGTCGTTGCCTCCAACCTGATTGACGAAAACAAATGGAAGCGGATGCCGTTTGACGTGTGCCTGCAGAATCCGTGTTCGTCGGCCCGGTTTATCCAATTCGAAGGGGCTGGCCGAAAGGTTGATGAACAGGTCGGCACCGGCGGTCGCCAATTGCTCGACCGGATTGTCAACAGAGGCGGGTTCTGTGTGATAGGGTGTCGTCGGCTGTCCCCACCAGGCGTCTTCGCAAATGTGCACGCCAAGTCGATGACCGCGAAAGTCAATCGGCGCGATCACATCGGCCGGACGAAAATAACGCTCTTCATCGAAGACATCATAATTCGGCAGCAACGACTTCTGAATTGTCGTCTGCACACGTCCGCCTTCCAGCAGGCTGGCAGCGTTCGCCACCCGCCCGCCCGGCTGATTCCAACAGCTCGGATGACCAACCAGCACGCCAATATTGGCCGGTACCGCTTCTGCCAGTGCTTCGATGGCCCGGTCACAGGCCGCAACAAAACCCTCGCGAAGTAGCAGGTCTTTTGGGGGATAGCCGCTGATGACCAACTCCGAGACGACGAGCAAATCAGCGCCCGCTTCGCTCGCGCGTTCGGCCGAATTCCGCACGAGATCGACGTTACCCTGGAGATCGCCAACAATTGGATTGAGCTGCTCCAGAGCAATTCGCACGTCTACTTAACTCCCCGAATGAGCGTTCTATGATGCGGACAAGCTTTGACCGATAGTAATGACAGGATTCCTCTCCCGTCTACACTGCGAAGGAGCTATTGTCAATTGTTGTGTTATGAAAATGTTTCTAAGCGGCGAATTCCTGCAGAATTCCGTCTTGGAAGGAACGTCCTTCGATGACGAGCGTCATCTTTTCGTGGCTGCGTAAGCGGTTCCATTTCTTCGAGGCCGATTGAGCCAGCTTGAACATCATGGCCAGGCTCGCGCGTCGTGTGCCGTTGCCTTTGGTCTTGCGATGACG
>Ga0114996_10008736_pt1 | contig 11194 bp, 10 predicted proteins | sample ArcticOcean_MG_C_4_FD_87039 | JGI IMG/M metagenome (GOLD analysis project Ga0114996, IMG submission 87039) | Marine microbial communities from western Arctic Ocean - ArcticOcean_MG_CB4_134 | ecosystem: Environmental > Aquatic > Marine > Oceanic | place: Arctic Ocean: Canada Basin | collected... | reverse complement strand
GGACATACGAAAAATTGATTTACGAAGAGCGAACAGTGTCGGTTAGACGTGGCCGAACGCAAGACTATACAAAAATATTCAGAGAGCAGGTCAAGCCAGCAATCGAGGCTGAGGGTGGCGAGGTTCTGCGGCTAGTAAGCGGACTCATCGGCGCTCCTGCCACTGAGCTTATAGGCATTTCGCGCTTTGCAGACTTCGCGGCGTGGGAGAGAGCGCAGGAGCGTGTCACGGCGAATCGCCCTGACACGGGAGACTTCGTAGACAGCGAGCAGGTCCGACTGCTGAAGTCCATAGCGTCCCGTCCCAAGCAGACGATTCCCGCCGAGGACAGGCGTGTTGTCTTCGGTTATCGGCGCTTCTTCATCGAACCGAAGGACCTTGATGACTTCGTGCGCTATTCGGAGGAAGGCATTTGGCCGCGCGTAGAGGCCGAGGGGGCTAGCGTTCTTGGCCTGTGGACGCCGCTGGCATCAACGGCGCCGCTGGAGATCGTGCTTTTGACTGGCTACCACAGCGCTACAAATTGGGAGCAGACACGCGTTAACCAGCCTATGCCCGATCATTTCGACGAGGAGATGAGGCAGAAGTGCACGGAGATGTATAAGCTGCGTTACGAGATACCCTACAAGACCTGGGTACAGCTAATGCAGGCAGTGGAACTGTAATAGAACTGTTGCTGAATCGTGGCGACGAAAATAAGATCACCTATTAGGTTGGTCTATTTAGGTCTTTCGAGGAAAGCAAGCGCCAATCCACTCGACAGACTGACCGCGGTTCTCCGCCTAGTCCTGTGCGGGAATAGCGGCCCTTATCCAGCGTAGCTCTTCGTACTTATCCAGAGAGTCTTCCACAACCAGGAATAACAGGCCGGAAGCCTTACCGTAGTGCTTCTCTACGCCCTTCCAGTTACCCATTTTGTAGCCCTGGCCGCGCATATATGAGTTAATTATGCTGTCCAGAATGGTCAATGAATTCTTGGCTGAGAGGTACTCTATGCTGCCTATCACCTGGTGCCATCGCCACGAGAGGTGATTGATATCGCTCTGGTCTACTGTGAAGTTTTCTGCAACTTTGATTTTAGACATGGGTTCATCCTCAAAGGGTATACAAGTACTGATACCCAAGATAGCAATGACTAAAACCAGATGTTAAGGATTTTTTAGACTGCGTTTCCAGTAATTTTACGAATCAAATACTTTTCGGAATTTGCCTGGTCGTCTCTCCGCACACTTTTGTGGCACTCCCCCCACACTACTTGCACACCCGAACGTACGGTAATCGCAGTACGATAAATATGTTCCAATTTTGCTCCCCCCCTCGAAAGGCTCTCGTCTGCTTCATGATGGGAGCCTTTTACTTTCAAATGCCGCGGCTGTCCTATGTCGTTTGCCTTCCGGCTTCCGAATTATGCAAACGATTCGCCCATGAAAATTGCGGAATCCAAACATTCCCAAAACCCTGCACTAACTTTCGGCCACAAAGCTACGCGTATATTTGAAATGTATTGACCGTATTACCACTCGCGGTCGCCTCCTTCAGGACAGCCCTCCAAGAGTCAGCCACCATGGGGGGCTATTATTTCCACGACAAACCACGACTCAGACTCTTCATCTCAAACTGGTTTTTCGGCAACGCTGCAAGAGGGCGCAGGTTACGGGGGGGTAGCTTGGGCTCGCAAATCCTGATTTGGAGCTCCGCAAATAGGCCAAAAGCGAGGACATCACGCCACAGTTAGTCTAGCCCCTGATTTACATATGGCCCCAGCCGCTCGCCGCCTACCAGGTGCAGGTGGCCGTGGGGCTGGCTCTGCATACCGTCTGGGCCGAAATTCGACAGCAATCGGAAGCCGCCTTGGCACAACCGAACACCTAGCTCAACTGCCAATCCATTCATTCTGGTGAATAGATCCCCACTGGTCCACAGCTCAGCCTGGGTCATGTGCCGTTTGGGAATGAGGAGCAGCATGACGGGCACCCAGTCCAACTGGTTGTCGAATATGAGGATGTCTTCGTCCTGATAATGCACGTTGGCGGGCAACTTGCCGGCCAATATTTGGCAAAAGGGGCACTCTTCTGAAGGCGTAGGAGCTAGGTCTTGGATGCTTTGCCTCGCCTACCCCTGGTCGACCTCTCCTTGATGCGAAAGTCCGGCGCATCCAGGCGAATCAGGCTGCCCACGCTAGGATCCTGAACACGAGAGCCGATGGGCCCACGTTCCTCAGTGAAGTCCATCATGCTGGTTATGACGGTGGGAAGGCGGCTGTTGTGTCTGTGAACGACGATCTGGTACAGCTTCTCGTATGCCCATGAGCTGCTGTGCTCCTGGCCCAAGTCATCCAGAATCAATAGCGAGGTGTTTTTCACCTCATCGAAGATCCTGTCGTAGGACACTCGGCTGTCCGGTGTAAAGGTGTACCTGAGGTAGTCCAATAGCTCCGGCACGAAGACGAAAAACACAGGTTTGCCCTGCCTGATCCGACGCTCGGCGATGGCCACGGCCAGATGCGTCTTGCCAACACCTGTCTCCCCAAACAGCGTAAGCCAGCCGTCTGGGTCCTCGGCAAAGTTAATTGCCGCCTGCAGAGCTGCCTCGATGCTAGCCCGCTGCGCAGCCGACGGGTTGTTGCCCCGCACATTGAAGGAATCGAAGGTCATACGCTTGAGCATCTCTGCATCAATACGCCCCAGCCTATGGACCTGGGTTGGCTGATGTGTTGCCACCTCCATCACGCGGCTGAGCCTCTTGTCCCGCAGCCTGCTACGTATGTATGAGTCCAGCTCTTCCAGCTCGTTCGCCGTGGTAATGACGGTGGGCGATTCGGCGTTGAATCTGTGGTTAATTATCTGCTGGAGCTTCTCCTCGGCCCAAGGCGTGGAACTCTGACTGCCCAAGCCATCCAGCACCAGCACAGGAGCGTCCAAAACCTGGTCCAGCAAGTCGCTATAAGAGACTTCGCTGCCCGGAGCATATGCGCCGCGCAGGTGGTCTAAAAGATCAGGCACGTGTACAAAGAAGACTACCTGGTCCCGCTCGATGCACCGATTAGCAATTGCAGCCGCCAGGTGAGTCTTGCCCGCGCCGTTTGGCCCGGTGAGAACCAGCCAGCCTTCCGGCTCTTCCGCGTAGGCCACCGCGTGTTTATAGGCCTCGCTGAAGACTAGCTGATCGTCAGGATCATCGGAGATGCCATCGGGATTCAGGGTGTCGAAGGTGAATCGGGTGAGCTGACCCAGGTTGCTGTAGCGAAACAGCCGCGCTGAGCGCTCGTTGCTAAGCCTCTCACTCTGGCATTCGCAATTAATTATTTTTCCAAATTCGGGGTGCCCTGCTGGTACGTCTGGCGTAAACCAGCCACGATCACCACACCTGTCACAGGCCTTCACCGGCATCTCATAGATCGAGCTTCCACCATCTTCGTCTGAGCTCTCGAAGGGAGCGCTGCCCGATGATGGCGCGTTTCTAGTAACGTCTAGATTTTTTAGAATTTCGCCCAGGTTTTCCATCATTTCTGCCCTCCGTGTCCCAGCGCTCAAGTATGCGAGAAATATAGCGCCAGCTTCGTTTATTCTGACTTACCGCCTCGCGAAAAGCGTCTTCGATCCACTCTTCGGGGTAGAGTTCTTCCGCCTCACGAAGCTCGTCCGCGACCATAGGACTCAATAGCCCTATGTTGGCCTCGTACATGGCGAAGACGTTCGGCTTGTTAGCCACGCCTTCCCACGGCTCCGGACTTGGCCCTGATTCCACAACGCCACCTGGGCCGACCATACTGGCCAGCGCCACCCGATTCTGCTCGGTATTAACCATGTACAGGCGTTCCTCTTGGTCACCGTCAAGCCCTACCGCGGAGACTAGTGTCCCTCTATCGACAGCCTTTTGAACGGCTAACTCGATCCGCTCATGGTCAGGCTGACCATCTGTGGCCAGCGCTTGTACCAGAGTGCGGTCCGCCAGCAGTTCGCTGTGAGTTAGGAACCTCGGGAAGCCCTTCTTCTCTTGGAGTAGATACATTACCCTTAGCGTCGTCTTGAACTCCGCAAGATCATCGATCTTTTCCAGCAGAAGGCCAAACATTGGACTGGGTACGGGAATGGACCTAACGCGTCGGGAAAAGCCTTCAAACTTGTTTTGAATTGTCATTACCAGCCACTCTTGTCGGAAAACGTCCTAAGACGGCGCCTACGCATATTCCATGGTCTGGGTCGTCTCAAGGCTTTCAAACCGCACAAGGTCCTTGCGGAAGTAAAGAGAGACAGAACCGACCGGCCCGTTCCTGTGTTTGGCAAATATGATCTCGGCCGTATTCTCTGGATACGGTTCCGTAGGGTTGCGCTTTTCCCAATCTTCCCTGGTAACGAACGTATCCGCCCGGTGAATGAAGGCTACTATGTCAGCGTCCTGCTCGATGCTACCGCTCTCTCGCAGGTCGGACAGTAGTGGCCGGTGATTGGGTCGCTGCTCAATGGCACGGCTTAATTGCGAGCACGCGATTACAGGTATGTTCAGGTCACGAGCCATGCCTTTGATGGACCGTGATATCTCACCCATTTCCTGAACGCGATTATCTATTCTGCCGTTGCCGCCAATAAGCTGAAGGTAATCAATGATAAGAAGGTCCAGTCCCCGCTCAGCCTGAAGCCTACGCGCCTTGGCCCTCATCTCAGAGATCGTCTGTATAGGCGAGTCATCAATGTAAATCGGCAAGTCCGAAAGCATTCCTACGGCGTCCAGCAGTCGTGTGTCTTCGTTGGAGTTCAGCAGGCCTAGACGCATGCGGTAGCTGTCGACATCCGCCTCACTGGAAAGTAGCCTCATTCCAATCTGCGAGCGGCTCATCTCAAGGCTAAACAGACCAACGGTGTTGCCCTGCCCTGCTGCATTGCGACCAACGTTGAAGGCCAGGGTGCTCTTGCCCTGGCTAGGCCTGGCAGCCAGCACGATCATATCGGACCGCTGCATACCGCCGCCAAGAAGCCGGTCCATCATCTGATAACCGGTGGTTACTGGTGCCCTGTGGTCCGAGTCTGGACCGTGAAGAGCGTTGCTCTCCTCCAGATACTCGTCCAGAACGTCTCGGATATGAACGAAGTCGCCTGCGCCACGACCGGACCGCACATCGGACAGAAGCTCCTCAGCCTTACTCAAGGCCACGTCGGAATCTGCTCCGCCATCGAAGCCAATACCCGCAATTCTTCCGCCAACGTCGATGAGTTGGCGCATGGTCGAGGTGCGTTGGACGATGCGTGCGTAGTGCTCTATGTGAGCGGAGGTTGGCACAACCATAACCAGATGGCTAAGGTAACCGGGGCCGCCAACGTTCTCTAACTGGTCGTTGAGGGAGAGTTCATGAGCCACAGTAATCTGGTTGATCGCTGCGCCCTGTTCAACAAGAGCCTCGCATGCGTTGAAGCACATGCGATTTCTCTCGCCAAAAAAATCTTCGGCTTTAAGAAAAGATGTAACGGTGCTAAGGGCATCGGCGTCGATGAGAATAGAACCGACTACCGACTCCTCAGCATTGATGTCGTGTGGAGGTAAACGTTCGGCGTACAAATTTCATTCCTCAAGTAATGTGCAAATGAATCAAAGGGTCGTAAAGCAGGTCTAATGGATACGGCTTAGGCTATGAAAATCACACCCCATTTACAAGGCATTTACAAGGCATTTACAAAACTTTGGAATGAAATTTAGTTATCTTCTGAGTCAGTTTCCTCCGCAGCCTCGGCGGAATCGCCCTTGTCTTCTTCGGCAGATTCCTCAGCGGCGGCTTCTTCTTCAGGCTCGTCGGAGTCTGCAGGTTCTGATTCTGATTCCGAGTCGTCTTCGGCAGCTGATGCCTCAGGCGCGTCCTCAGAATCCTCTGCTACAACCTCGTACTCAAAGCCATCCACACCGGCAGCTTCTCTGGCCGCTGCAGCCTCGGCTTCCTCGACTAGCAACTGGGCATACTCTTCGGGGTCCTTACCCAGTGGGTAAACCAGCACAGCAATAGTTGCATGAACGTCTGCATGAAGACGAACGTTGACCTCGAACCTACCCAGGTTTCGAATGGGATCAGAGATCTCGATGACGCGGCGATCAATCTCACGCTCGGTCAGTTCAAGAAGCTTTTCGGCAACCATGGAGTTGGTAACGGAGCCATATAGCTGGCCTGTGGCGCCTGCGCGCATCTCCACGTTAACCTGCACGTCCTCCAGATGAGTAGCAAGTTCTGTCATGTCGGACAGCATTTTCACGCGGTCCTTTTCGGCCTGCACTGTTAGCCCTTGCACCTTCTGAAGTGCGTTGTGCGTGGCTGGAACGGCCAAGTTCTTGGGGATCAGGTAGTTTCGAGCGAAACCGTTCTTTACCTCTTTGACGTCGCCCCCCTGGGCTACGCCTTCAACGTCTTCAAGAAAAACGACTCTCATGGAAAGTTAACCTCTTGTAAATTCCTCTAGTGTCCAGAGGACAGACTAGAACATATCTTATCAAATTGAGAACGCCCGTGCGACGTCAAATTATATCATAGGACAGGCAGGCGATGAAAGAATTTTCACGCACTGATATCAGTAATTCGCCTATACGAGACTAATGCCCCCGACTCTAGAAGAATCGGCTGAAGACCTGGTTGCCCATGATGCGGCCGTGGGGCGTCAGGGTCAGGCAGCCCTCTTTTGACTGGAGCAGGCCCAGCGAGATCAGCTCCTCCAGGGTCTCGCCGTAGAAGTTTTCTGGCGGGCCACCGAAGCGCTCCGTGAAGTCGCGGACCTCTATTCCTGTATCTAACCGCAAACCCATCATCATGGTCTCGGACATCTCCAGGGTTGTATCTATGTATTCGACGGTCTCGACGATTGGCATCATTTGGATTTTTTCGTATATATCGGCCACTGGCATACTGATATCGAACTTAGCCAAGCGGTCTATGTAGTCGCGGGGAGGCTTGATGTTGAAAAAGCGGTAACCCGGCAAGGAGGAGTGTGCTCCCGGCCCCACGCCTATGTACGAGTCGTTGCGCCAGTAGGTCAGGTTGTGGCGGCTCTCCTTGCCCACATGCGACCAGTTGGAGATCTCGTAATGCCGGTAACCCTGCTTTTTCATACGCTCCTGCGCTGAGAGGTACATGTCCGCGGCCAGGTCCTGGTCCGGATCTGGCATCTGGCCCAGCTTCACCCACTGCTCCATAGGCGTACCGCCCTCCAGCGTTAGGCAGTACATGGATATGTGTGCCGGATTTAGATCGGAAATCCTGTTCAGCGTAGACTCCCACTGTTGCGCGTCCTGGTAAGGCAGCCCATACATCAGGTCGAGGCTAACGTTGTCGAAGCCAGCGTCGATCGCCATACGGTAGGCGTCAGCTGCGCCCTGTGCCGAGTGACGGCGTCCCAGCTTCTTCAAAAGGCCGTCGTCGAAGCTCTGCACGCCGATGCTAAGCCGATTTACACCAGCATCAAGGTAGCGTGTTAGCTTGCCGGCATCGAAATCGCCGGGGTTGGCCTCCATGGTGACCTCAGAACCGCTTTCAATCTCGAAGGCCTCACGAACGGCGGACATGATGGTGTCGATGTCCTCAGCCGGAAGGTACGAAGGCGTGCCTCCGCCCAGGAATACGGTATGAACGGCGGGCCTGGAAAACAGTTGGCCCCAGGCACGTATCTCTCGTTCCAGGGCCTCGATATAGGACGGCATGAGCGATTCTATGCGGGCGTAGGTGTTGAAGTCGCAGTACGGGCACTTGGTCTCGCAGAACGGCACGTGAACGTAAAGGGAGATACGCTCTTCGTTGGGAATCGTCATATTGCGAAAGCTCTGTTTCTTGCTAGACGTTGAACAGGATGTTCATGATGTCGCCGTCTTGCACCGTGTAGGTCTTGCCCTCCTGGCGAAGCACACCCTTTTTGCGGGCCTCGGCCAGCGTGCCGACTTCGCACAGGTCGTCATAGCTGACAACCTCGCCGCGAATAAAGCCCCGTTCCAGGTCAGTGTGTATCTTGCCAGCCGCCTGCTGTGCTGCCATGCCCAGGGTGATAGGCCATGCCCGACACTCGTCCTCGCCAACAGTCAGGAAGGAGATCAGATTAAGCGCAGCGTAGGACAGCCTGATCATGCGGTTGAGGCCAGATTCTCCGGTAACACCCATGGACTCCCGGAACTCAATCTCCTCATCCTCGTCCTGCCCCATTTGAGCAAACTCCATCTCCAGCTTGCCGCACAAAGCAGCCGCCTTAATGTCGGAGCCTTCCACATCGGAGGCCAGTCTCGTTTCCATTTCGGCAATCTGGTCTAGCTGGTCCTCACCGGCGTTCACCACAACGATCAGCGGTTTCGAGGTAAGGAGCTGGAATCCGGAGAGCAGTCTCTTTTCGTCATCGGTGACAGTCTGGTCGCGGACGTGCATGCCGCCTTCCAGCTCAGTTTTGATGCGTTCCAGGGTAGTCTGCTCCTTGGTCAAGGCGTCCCGATCTGTACCACGAGCGCCCTTGAAGCCGTCTTCCACGCGCTTCAGCCTGCGCTCCAGTATCTCCAGATCGGCGAAAGTAAGCTCGTAGAGCATGGTGTCGATGTCGCGGAAGGCGTCCAGCGTATCTGACATGTGCACCACAGAGGGGTCCTCGAAGGCTCGCGCCACGATCAGCAGCGCGTCGGCCCGCTGAAGAAAGTTAAGGTATTCGCCGGAGATGCCCTGAGACTTACCGAGGCCTTCTGGCGCGGCAGGTATGTCCAGGTATGTCACCTCCGCGTAAACCGTCCGCTTGGGTTTGAACATGCCTTCCAGAACATCCAGGCGCACGTCAGGCACCTTGGCCACGCCTATGTTGGGCTTGTTGGCGTAGGCTACTACCTCTGCAGACCCTCGGGTTGCCGCGTTAAATATGGTCGTCTTGCCGCACTGAGGCAGGCCTATGATCGCTATTTCCATGAAATATCTTCACCGTGTAGAGTTAGGTTAATCAAGAATCTGATCGGCGATTCCTATGCCGACTTGGAGCCTTTTTCGGTATCGGTATCTTCGTCGTCCAGAACCCTGTATTCACCGTCGATGATTTTGCCACTCCTCCGCTTATTCGACGCAGGGCGTCCCAGGTGTTCCATCAGCACATCTTTTGGCGTAATAGAGAGGAACATTGCCCCCGCCACAAGCGTGACGAGGATATCGTCTATCTGACCCGATACCGGAACAAAATCAGGGACTATATCGAAGGGCAAAAGAATGTAAACTATGGCAGCGGGAATGATCAGTTTGGCTCGAACCGGTACTCGGCGGTCCCGCATCAGCTTTATGATAAGCCGGAACACGCCGGAGCGCATGAGCATCATGATTATTGACGGCCTAAACATTGCTTAAGTCCTCCCTTCAGGACACATTATAACTTTAGCGCACAGGACAGGGAAACGTAAGGCTTGATTCACCTTCTTTACGGGGAAGACGGGCTCTCTCTAGAGGAGGCGTTAGCCGCCCTCAAGGCAGACTCCGGCCCCGACGACCTACAGGGCATCAACATCACCACGCTTGAGGGAGCTAGCGTTGGCTTCGACGAGTTCGCGGCCACGTGCAGCACTGTGCCTTTCCTGGCCGATAAACGTGTAGTGATAGTTCGAGGGCTGCTCTCCAAGTTCGAGGCGCGAGGCTTCGGTGGCGGTCGCAGTCAGGCTCGCTCCAAACAGGGCGAAGGCAAGCTGGGTCTATGGGACGGCATGAAGGAATATCTTCCCACCGTGCCTGACACTTCCGATGTCATATTTGTCGATGGTCGGGTGACCGCTCGAAACCCTCTCCTGTCGCTCATAAAGCCTTACGCCAAGGTCCAGACCTTCCAGCTGCCCCCCGTCAGAGACGTTCCCGTTTGGATCAAGGGCCATGCGGCAAAACTGGGAGTCTGCATCGAACCCAGAGCCATAGCCACCCTGGCGGAAACCATAGGCTCGGATACGCGCGTCCTGGACTCGGAACTGCGGAAGCTGGCACTGTACCGCACTGGCGGAACGATAACGCAGAAAGACGTGAACGAGCTAGTGTCCTATGCCAGAGAGGCCAGCATATTCGCCGCCGTGGACGCCGTCCTCGAAGGACGAGCTGGGCCAGCACTGCGTATGATCCAGCAAATTACCACAGCAGGACAACCAGCGGTGTACGTCATCACGATGGTGGCAAGACAGGTACGCCTGCTGCTGCTGGCCAAGGACCTGAAGGCCCAGCGAGTCTCCCCCCAGGAGATGGGTTCGCGCATGAAGCTGTCAGGCTACCCCCTTACTAAAACCATGGAGCAAGAGGCCCGCTTCACCATGGAACGGCTCAAGCTGATCTATAAGAAGCTGCTAGAGGCAGACCTTGCCATCAAGACCGGCCTCGCCGAAGAACAGATGGCGCTGGACATGCTAATTGTGGAAGTCTCCGTCGCTTCCCATGCCCGTCGCTGATAAGCTACCCCTCCAAAACATGTAACGTTTTAGGCCATATGGCACTGTGTCGCCCAACCATTACATCGAATGCCATATAGCAAAAGCGTTTCGTATAGTGCGCAATTTTTGGCAGGCCGGATATTAATAGGAAGGCGTTCAGTCATCTTTAACTTTAATCTTCCCAAGAGAATACCCAGCTGGCTAGCATCAGCAGGGCTATCTGTGGTCGTGCTGGGGCTGGTGGCCTGCGGAACGGCGGCGGAGCCAGCAAGCCCCGGCCCAACGTCATCGCCTGCCGCGGAACCGGCAACTTCGGAACCGACGACGGTGCCGCTGCCGACTGGCTCACCGACGCCAACTCCAACTGCGACCCAGCTGCTAGGCTTGGCCCTCCTGCCAACCGGCGTTCCCCGAGCGCAGCCCGCACCAACAGTCGCACGAAATACGACACCTCGGCCAACTGCCACGCCCAACGCCGCGCGGCTAGATGCCGAACGTCTGTCCACAGAAGCCATGGAGTACCTCACCAACTTTATCGACGAATACAGCACCAGGGCCAGCGGCTCTCCTGAGGAGCTGGTCGCGGCCGAGTTTCTAAAGGATGAGATGGCAGCGATGGGTTATAAGGCCGTGTTACAGGACTTTACGATTGAGCTATTATCCAGGGAATTTCCGTTCCTTACGGTGCCAGAATCAGACACGACTCCTGAAGAGCTAGAGATTAGAGCGCAGCCCATGTCCAACAGCAGCCTAGGTGACGTGACCGCGCCTCTTGTCTTCGTGCAAATGGCTTTCGAGGAGGATATTGAAG
>Ga0114996_10008734_pt1 | contig 11196 bp, 9 predicted proteins | sample ArcticOcean_MG_C_4_FD_87039 | JGI IMG/M metagenome (GOLD analysis project Ga0114996, IMG submission 87039) | Marine microbial communities from western Arctic Ocean - ArcticOcean_MG_CB4_134 | ecosystem: Environmental > Aquatic > Marine > Oceanic | place: Arctic Ocean: Canada Basin | collected... | reverse complement strand
GTCCGGATACCTCAAGCGGGATGGCGACAAGGTCGAACTAACCCCACGGGGCATGCGCAAGATTGCCCAAGGAGCCTTAGACGACCTCTTTGGTCATCTTAAGAAGGACCGGATTGGTGGTCATGACATCCATCATCGTGGGGCGGGCGGTGAGGTCACCGGGGAAACTAAGACCTACGAATTTGGCGACCCCTTCGATGTCGATCTGCGGCAGACCGTGGTGAATGGCGTTATGAGGCAAGGACACGGCACGCCTGTCCACCTCCAGCCCAGCGACTTTGAGATCAACCGCACCGAGCATCAAGTCCAGGCATCCACCGTCCTGCTTCTGGACCTGAGCCGCTCGATGGAACTGACGGGGAGTTTCTTCGCCGCCAAAAAGGTGGCGATGGCCCTTTATGCCCTGATCAACAGCAAGTTTCCCAGAGACGAGTTGCACCTCATCGGTTTCGCTGGCTACGCGCAAGAGTTGAAGCAAGAAGACCTGCCGCAGGTAACCTGTAACTTGAGCGCAGCGGGCACGAATATGCAGCACGCCTTCATGCTCTCGCGGAAGCTTTTGACTCGGTTCAAGGGCGGCACCAAGCAGATCATCATGATCACCGATGGAGAGCCCACGGCTCATCTGGAAGGGCAGCATATTTACTTCCATTATCCGCCTGCGCCGCGGACCGTCTCCGAGACGCTGAAGGAAGTGAAACGGTGCACTTCCGCGGGGATAACCATCAACACCTTTATGCTGGAAACGAACGTCTATCTCCAGGACTTTGTGGACAAGATGACCCGCATCAACCAAGGACGGGCCTTCTATACGAATCCTGACGACTTGGGGCAGTATGTTCTGGTGGACTATTACAACAACCGGCGCAAGAGCGCCCGGTAAAAGGGGAACGACGCCTGTGAATCAACTCATGCGACTGCTAGGCCTCGGCGCAATCGCCGCCGTGCTGTATGAGGAGTTACGGAAGCCCTCAGAGGAGCGAACGTGGCAGGGGAAAGCTATGGGTTTCTTGCCCTACGACTTCCGCCGGCCAACCACGGATGCTCTCCGTGCGGCTTATTGGGACCCAGATAACGAAACGATCCTCACAGACAAAGTGTTCGGCATAGGCTGGGCCGTGAATTTCGGGGCTCTGGCTCGTAGGGCGGGTCTGGTTCCGCCGGCGGATGAGGCGGAAGAACCAGAAGAGTAGCCGATTCGTCCAGACGAAAGGGCTTCCCGCCGTTCTCCATTCGCCCAATGGCCTGCTGCAGGAGCGAGCCGAACATTCGATCCCTGATTTTTGGCTATTCTTTCTCTGTTCCGTTTTCGTTTACACACCCTCACGCGCGCCGCTACCATGTTTCCCTGCAAACAGTTGAGTGATAAGGAGCTTTCATGCTTGGTTTCATAGGTGGCACGGGTCCCGAGGGTAGGGGCCTGGCCCTGCGATTCGCTTTGGCTGGTGAGGAGATCGTTATCGGGTCACGCAGCGTTGAGCGTGGTGAGGAAGCGGCCCAAAAGGTGTTGGAGCGGGCCCCTGGCTACCCGGTATCCGGAAGCACGAATGAAGACGCTGCCCAGCGAAGCGACGTGCTTTTTATCACCGTCCCCTACACCGGACAGAGGGACACACTGACTGCCCTCCGGGACAGCCTAAAGGGGAAGCTGGTGGTCAATGTCGTTGCCCCGCTGGAGTTCGTCGACGGGTCGGCGGTGGCGGTGGTTGTGGAGGAAGGATCGGCGGCCCAGCAATGTCAGCTGCTGCTTCCTGAGAGCCAGGTGGTGGCGGCCTTTCAGAATCTCAGCGCTCGCGACCTGCTGAGGACTTCCCAGTCAGTGGATGGAGACGTGGTGGTCTGCTCTGACCACGCCGAAGCGAAGGCCACCGTTATGTCGATGGCCGAGCGCATCCCGGGCGTACGGGGGGTCGATGGGGGTGGGCTGGCCAATGCCCGCTACGTCGAGGATATGACCACGCTGCTGCTGAATATCAACCAGATTTACAAAGCCCACGCCATGTTTCGCATCACGGGCGTGGAGGCCCTCAAGGCTGTTTCGGAGGGCTAGGTCTCGTTGTTTACACTGGCAAGCGGCGAGCCTCAGGTGGAGGAGGTCTCCGCTCGTACGATTTCCTTGACCCGTCGCTCCACCTTGGAGCGGGGCAGGAGAACGTGACGGTCGCAGGTGGTGCAACGGAGGCCCAAGTCTGCCCCGATACGGTATATCTCCCAAAGATAGCCGCCGCAGGGATGGACTTTCTTCAGCCGCAGGACATCGCCTACTTGGACCTCTAGGACCATCCCTTGCCCTCTGACTCCAACACTTGGTTGATGCCTTCCCGCAATTCCAGCGCCGCCTGTCTTGCGGCGTCGGCGAAGTCCTTGGGATCGGACGAGGCGTAGAGGACGCTGCGGGAGGCGTTGATGATCGCTCGCCGTCCGTCCGCCGTTGCTCCCAGCCTGACGGACGCCTCTAGATCGCCTCCCTGGGCACCTATGCCAGGGATGAGGATGGGCATGTCTGGGCACAGCTCCCGCACCCTTCCGAGCTCTTCAGGACGCGTTGCTCCCACAACTAGGCCCGCGTTTCCTGCAACGTTCCACTCCCCAGCCAAATTGGCAACATGCTCGAAGAGGGGATTGCCATCCAAGAGGGTGAGGTCTTGGAAGTCCCGCCCCCCAGGATTGGACGTACGGCACAGCAGGAACACGCCCTTGTCTTTGTGAGCTAGAAAGGGTTCAACGGAGTCGTGGCCCAAATAAGGGCTTACCGTTGCCGCATCAAAGCCCCAAACATTGAACAGAGCCTTGGCGTAGGCGGCTGAAGTGGAACCAATGTCACCCCTTTTTCCGTCTCCAATAGTGAGGATGTTCGGGGGAATGGCCTTGAGGGTGGCTTCCAAGGCTAGGAAGCCGTCCAACCCAAGCGCTTCGAAGAAAGCCAGGTTGGGTTTGTAGGCGCAGACGATGTCGCTGGTCGCTTCGATAATGGCGAGGTTGAACTCGACAATGTCGGCGACGGCCACGCGGCCTAGATCGGGATCCAGACCAACGCACAGAAGACTGCGGTTGGCCCGGCAGGCGGAATCGAGTTTGTTGAGAAATGCTGAATTGGCCATCAATGGCTATGGTACAACAGCTGAGACAAGGTGGGCTAAGGAGTGACGATATGAGTCGAACTACGCTACTGAGTTGGTGCCTTGGAATAGTTGGACTGGCCCTGATTGCTGTCGCCTGCGGCGGCGATCCCACGGCCACTCCGGCACCTGATGGCCGGTTGGTGGGACAGGTCACCATCGGCCCGCTGTGCCCGGTAGAGCCTTGTTCAGGACTCCTGCAGGACCCGTACTCGTCTCGGCAACTCATATTGCAGCCCGAGGAAGGAGGTGCTCTACGTTTGAACTTGGCCTCCGATGGCTCCTTCGACGTAGCAGTCCCGGCTGGATCCTACACGGTCGATCTCAGCGACTGCGTTTTCCTGACGTGCGACCAGGTGCTACCCAAGGCGATTGTTGTCGAAGCGGGCGAGACGGCCACCCTGGAAATAGACATCGATACAGGCATTAGGTGACGCCCGCTACCCCTTCGCCGCCCCTAGGCGAGGGAACCTCGCCCCTACGAGCCGCCGCTGAGGAGGCTGGCCGCGTCCGCAGTGAGGAACCAGTCCAGCGTGTCAGACGTGGGCTGTACCAGGGCCGCAGGTAGGGTAGGGCCGCCCGGATCCGGCTCCAAGATCTGCTTCAGTACCTGGGCCTTGGATTGGCCGGTGACCACAAAGGCGATCGATTTGGCGGCGTTGATGAGGGGCAGGCTGAATGTAACCCGATCGGTGTTGAGTTGAGGGACCCGATTGGGAATAACGAGCCGCTTTTCTTCCTCCAGGGCCTCGGTGCCTGGGAAGAGGGAGGCCGTGTGGCCGTCGTCTCCGATACCAAGCAGGATGAGGTCGAAAGAGGGGATCATTTCAGAGAACGTCTCGTGAAGCTCGGCTTCCAAGGCGTCAGCAGCTTTTTCCGTGCCCTGCTCCGTCAAGAAGCGGTGGACCTGTGAAGCTGGGATAGGCACGTGGTTGAGCAGGGCTTCGCTGGCCATACGGTAGTTGCTGTCTTCATGGTCAGGTGGGGCGTTGCGTTCGTCGCCCCAGAAGACTTGCCAGCGGTCCCAGTGGACTCGATCGCGGAGGGGAGGCTCGGCCAGGAGCTTGTAGACAGACTGCGTTGTGTTGCCCCCTGACAGGGATATTGTGAACCGCCCTGACCGCTTTACTGCGGCATCGGACTTCATAGCGATGTACTCCGCCACCGCTTGGGATGCCTCTTTCGGCGTTGCAAAGACCTGAATGCTAGGCATGCCCGCCACAGACCTGCTGCCATATCCGGCTGTCATCGGCAAGGAGGGCGTCGGATGCCCGTGGTCCCCATGACCCTGTTGCATAGCTGTGTGACGGCCCCGCATTGCTGGACTCCCACGCCTCCATCAATGGATCGACGATGGTCCATGCCTCTTCGATGTGGTCGGCTCGGATGAACAGACTGGCGTCGCCCTGAAGAGCGTCTTCCAAGAGTCGCTCGTAGGCTTCAGGAATGGCCTGGTCGCCGAATTCCGACTTGTAATGGAACTCCAGGTCCACCGTGCGCATCTGCATCGCCTGGTCCGGCACCTTCGACTCCACGCCCAAATGGATCCCTTCGTCGGGCTGTATGCAGACCGACAATAGGTTGGGGCTTACGTCCTGGGTTGGCCCCAGAGGGAAGACCATGTGAGGCGGCTCTTGGAACTGAATGACGATCTCAGAGACCTTGTGCGTCAGGGCCTTTCCCGTCCGTAGATAGAAGGGCACACCACGCCAGCGCCAGTTGTCGATAAAGAGCCGCATGGCGGCGAAGGTGGGGGTGTTGGAGCCGCGGGACACTCCTTTCTCGTCGAGGTAGCCTTCGTATTGTCCTCGCACTGAGTTGTGGGCTGCTTCCGCAGGGCTCCAGCGCCGTATGGCCTGCAGCACTTCCACCTTTTTGTTGCGCAGAGACTCATCGTCGGCAAGGCTGGGGGGCTCCATCGCCACCAGCGTCATGAGTTGGAGGAGGTGGTTCTGCACCATGTCCCGGATGACGCCCGACTGGTCGTAATAGCCGCCGCGGTCCCCCACGGCGACCTCTTCCGCAACCGTTATCTGCACATTGTCGATGTAGTTGCGATTCCACAGAGGCTCAAAGATGGCGTTGGCAAAGCGGAAGACAAGCAGATTCTGCACCGTCTCTTTGCCCAGATAGTGGTCGATCCGATAGACCTGACGTTCGTCGAAATTTTCGTGAATGACTCTGTTCAGCACTTTGGCAGAGGTCAGGTCTCGCCCGAACGGTTTTTCTATCACTATGCGGTGCCAGCCGTCCACGCCCTTGGCAATGTTTGACGAACCTAGATTGCCGATAGCGGCCTCGTACAGGTCCGGTGCAACCGACAGATAGAACATGCGGTTCGTAGGGCTGACGCCGTTCTCCAGTTCGGCCAGCCGCCGCTCTAGGCGCCCATAGGCTTCAGGGTCGTCGAGATTTCCACTGACGTAGAAGATCTGCCGAGCAAAGTCGTCCCATTGCTCCCGGTGCACGGCCAGCTCGCCAATCTCCTGGATGCCGTTCCACATGTAATCGCGGAACTCCTCATCGGAGTACTCCGAACGGGCGAAACCGACGATGCGTACGTCTTCCGGCAAGCGGTTTTTGCACTTTAGTTGGAACAGGGCAGGGACCAACTTTCGTTTGGTCAGGTCGCCGGTTGCTCCCATGATGACGATGGATGTTGTGCCGTTCGGCATTACTCTGCCTTCTTCACGGCGTGGCCGCCGAACTGGTTGCGCATGGCTGCCAGCAGGCGCCCGCCGAAGGGTTGGTCCTGACGTGACCGGAAACGCATCTGCAGAGAGAGGGCGATAACCGGTGCAGGCACAGCAAGCTCTATGGATTCCTGAACCGTCCACCGGCCCTCGCCGGAATCGTCGACGTAAGCCTGAAGGCCTTCAAGGCCTGGGTCCTCTTTCAAGGCGGCGGCGGTCAGGTCCAGCAACCAGGAGCGCACGACGCTGCCATGCCGCCAGAGTTCGGCTATCTGGGGCAAGTCCAAGCCGAATTCCTCTTTCGCTTCCAATAGCTCGAATCCTTCGGCGTAGGCCTGCATAAGGCCATACTCGATGCCGTTGTGAACCATCTTTACATAGTGCCCTGATCCTGGCGGTCCAACGTGCCCGACGCCTTTATCGGGTGCTGGCGCAAGCGTTTGGAAGATGGGCTCCAGGCGCTTATAGGCTTCGGGGTCTCCGCCCACCATGAGCGCGTAGCCTTCGGTCAGTCCCCAAACTCCACCGCTTGTGCCAGCGTCGAGGAAGAAGATGCCCCGCTCTTTGAGCGTCGCTGCTCGACGAGCGCTGTCTTTGTAGTTGGAGTTGCCGCCGTCGATGATAGCGTCCCCAGGTGACAGGAGGTTGGCCAGCGCCATTACCGTCTGCTCAGTGACATCGCCGGCAGGCACCATGCTCCACACTGCCCGAGGCGCTGACAGTTGGCCCACGAGGTCTTCAAGAGAAGATGCTCCGCCAGCCCCGTCCGCAGTCATGGCTGCGACGGCCTCAGGGCGCGGGTCGAAAGCCACGACGTGATGACCTCCCCGCAGCAGGCGAAGCGCCATGTTTCCGCCCATGCGACCAAGTCCGATCATTCCCAGTTCCATTCGAGCCTCCTTAAGCGCCCGTGCCACGGGCCGTGCGGTTGTGTTCTTCAGTACGATGCTTAACCACGTCCAACAGTTCTTCGGGGCTGTGCACAATGAAGCAGTCGTCTATGATGTCGGCTTCGTGCAGGCCGACCGAGGTGAAGGGCGTTGCCAGAGCGACGACGTTGGTGCCCGCAGCAATCGCGGCCCGCACCCCGTTGGCGGAATCTTCCAAGGCCAAGCACTCGCTGGGCAATACTCCCAAGCGCTCCGCTGCCAAAAGGTAGATTTCTGGATCAGGCTTGGGGTTCAGGACATCTTCTCGCGCCAGCACCACATCCAACGAATTCACGAGGTCCAGGGCCTTCAGGACATGCGCGGCCTCTCTATGTTGGGACATGGTAGCCAAAGCGGTGTAGCAGTAGGCTTCCCTGGCCGAGCGAAGGAGTGCGACCGTGTGAGGCCATTGGTTGTCCCGGATGACCTGGGGGTCTGCGACCATGTTCTCATAGATGCTGGTGCGCATCTCTGTGAGGAGATGCCAGGGCTCCCTGGAGTCGCCTGCGCTGAGCTTACCTGCGAGGTCAGGTTCAAGGTCGAGCTTTGCGATAACGTGGCGAGAGGCTTCCTCCCGCGCCGCTCCGACGACATCCTTGTAGGCTTCAATGGCGCGAGGGTCTGGCTCCGCAAGGCCCCTCAGCTGCTGAACCGCAATGGCGTAGGACAGCCCCTTGAGTTCCTCGGACTTGACGAGAGTGCCGTCCAGATCGAAAACAATGGCTTGTATCAAGGGCGCTTCTCCGTGTGGGTATTCTACCTAAGCCCATGTCCTTGTGGGCTAGCGATCTTGCCTGGCCTGCGCCGCTTTTCCCACCCAACCCACCATCGAAGGGTTGTGGTGGTGGAGGGCCTGTAACCCCCTGCAAGGCGCTGAGGGAAGAGCGCTCCATCAACTGTCATTCTGGAGCGAAGCGAAGAATCTCGCATGCTTTTTCGCTGACCCGCCTGCCAAGTGTGGCTATTTGCCAACCAAAGCGTCTCCAACGGCTGCGATGGCTGCTTCTGTGACCTCCGCCAGCCGGACTGCGGCGGCGCGGCGGCCCGTAGCCTCCAACGCCTGGAGGTCTCCGATAGCCTGAGCGTCTGCGAGCGTCCCGAACGTGTAGGGTGCGCCGGGGACAGCAATGTCTTCCTGGCGATCCACGGTGATTTGGAGGTAATAGCCACTGGCCGGACCTCCCTTGTGCAACTGTCCCGTTGAGTGGAGAAAGCGAGGGCCGTAACCCATTGTGGTTGGCAGGTGCTTTCGCTCAAGGATTTTTCTTCGCAAGGCGGTCAGTGCACGTTCAGTTTCTGGCGTGGGGCGGACATAGGCCATGATTGCCAAGTAGCCGTCTGACCCCTGGGCGTCGCCAAGCAAGTCTTCAACGGATTTGGAAGTCTCTGCTGAGGGCAGAGCGCCAGTTGCTTGATACTCACCAAGCACTTGGTCCGTCAGGTTCTTTGCCTGTTGGACGTTGGGCTGATCGAAGGGGTGGATGCCCATGACCGCGCTGGCTATCGCTGTTGCGAACTCCCAACGGAAGAACTCAGCGCCGAGGTCGTAGGTGTCAGCCAGGTTCAGGCGGACGGTTGGATGGCCGGCCGACTCTAGGGCGTCTACCTGGGCGTCCAAATCGGCGTTGTCGTCATTCTGGACCCGCAAGTAGGCAAAGAGACGGTCATCCCCATAGAATTCTGGAGACAGTACCGGCTCACCGGCAATGGGCACAATGCCTGTGCCCTCCTTTCCGGTGCTTTCGGCGATGAGTTGCTCTACCCAAAGCCCGAAGCTGCCGATGGACGGCGAGGTAATCAGCGTTAGTTTGTCTTTGCCGGCCAGAGCAGCCGTGCCCATGACGGCGCCTAGGTAGGCGCCGGGGTTGTTCTCCACAGAGACTCCGGCGGCGCAGGAATCTCTCATGCCGTCGGCTCGATCAAGCAATTCGGCGACATCTACGCCAATGAGGGCCGCTGGCACCAGACCGAAGTAGGAGAGGACTGAGTAGCGCCCACCGATGTCGGCCGGATTGGCGAAGGCCCTTCGAAAGCCCTGTTCTTCAGCTAGCGTCTCCAAGGGCGTGCCTGGATCGGTAACGGCGACGAAGTGCGCTCCGGCCTTGGATTCACCGACAGCGGCGTTCACGAGGCCGCGGAAGTGTCGATAAAGGGAAAGTGGCTCGATGGTGCCGCCAGACTTGGATGACACCAGGAAGAGGGTTCGAGCGGGATCTATGGAGTTGCCTACGGCCTGGATCCAAGCGGGGACAGTGGAGTCGAGGACAAGCAATTCTGGATAACCCGGGGCGCTGCCGAAGGTCTGGCGCAGCACTTCCGGGCCGAGGCTGCTGCCACCCATGCCCAAGAGCACTACGTGCTTGTAGCCCTCGCTTCGCACAGCATCAGCAAGGGCGGTCAGCGACGGCAGGTCTTGCCGCATTTGGGCCGTCACGGTGAGCCAGCCCAGGCGGTTAGCTATCTCGGTAGGTTCCGGCTTCCAGACGGTATGGTCGCGTTGCCAGATACGGGCCACGATGTCTCGAGCTTGAAGGTCAGCAAGTGTAGCTTCAACGCCTGGCAAGCCTTGAAGGCTTTCGGTGCTGGTCATTTGATCGTCCTCAACTTGGGCTTTGGGTCGACTTCGTCCCAGCGGTTATCAGTAGCTGACGTTGTGGTCCCACCCACTCCACCCACGAACGTTTTGATTTGTGGGGACACCCCACGCCCCGGCGGGGCTGCGCCCCTGCACCCCCAGGCTTCCAGCGGCTAAGCCCTGCGAAGCTACCGGTCCTTTGTCATTCCGAGAGGAGAGAGGAATCTTGCTGGCCTATTCAAGCAACTTGTTGATATATCTGCGCTGGTGCTCCGGTGGTACCCCTTTGTCATTCTGGAGAGAAGCGAAGAATCTCGCGAGCCTCGAGCTTGGTTGGCTAACCTGCTCGGGGCCGTCGTCCTTAGCCCTGCTTACTCACAAGAAGCTTCTTGGCCTCTTCCACCAAGTGCTCGGCTGTAAGGCCAAAGCGTTCGTAGAGAACATCGATGGGGGCAGAAGCGCCGAAACGATCGACACCCACGGCCACACCGTCCAGGCCGACGTAACGTTCCCAGCCAAATGAAGTGCCCGCCTCGATTGAGACCCTAGCTCTGACCGAAGCAGGGAGAACTTGCTCTCGGTATTCGGCGGGCTGAGCATCGAATAGTTCCCATGCCGGCATAGACACAACTCGGACAGCGACGCCCTGCCCCGCCAATTGGCATCCCGCATCCAGCGCTATGTGCAACTCCGATCCGGTGCCTATGAGGATAACCTCTGGGGTTTCGGAGGACTCCCACAAAACGTACCCCCCGCGCTGCACGCCATCAACGCCCCCCAAGATACTGCGATCGAGAATGGGAAGGTTTTGGCGGCTAAAGGCCAGAGCGGTAGGGCCAGTGTTACGCTCCAGCGCTATCTTCCATGCCTCTGCCGTTTCGGTGCCGTCGGCAGGCCGCAGGACGACAAGATTTGGCATGGCTCGCAGCGCCATTAGGTGCTCTATGGGCTGGTGGGTGGGGCCGTCCTCACCCAAGCCGACGGAGTCATGAGTGAAGACGAAGATTACGCGGAGTCCGGAGAGGGCGGCCAGCCGTATGGCCGGCCTCATGTAGTCGGAGAAAATTAAGAATGTGGCGGTGTAGGGAATGATTCCGCCGTGCAGGGCCATGCCATTGGCTATGGCCCCCATAGCGTGTTCCCGCACGCCAAAGTGAAGGTTGTGGCCGCTGTACTCACTGAAGCTATAGTCGCCCTTATCCTTCAGGATGGTTTTGGTGGATGGCGATAGGTCCGCTGACCCGCCGACTAAGCCGTGCACCCGTGGGGCTATGGCGTTCATTACCCGTCCCGAAGCCTCCCTGGTGGCCACGGGCTTGTCTCCAGGGCTGAAGAGGCCTTCCAGCCCATCGCTCCAACCTTCCGGGAGGCTACCGCTGAGGTCTTCGCTCCATTGAGCGGCTTCATCAGGATGGGCCTGCCGGTATTCTTTGACTCCGGCTTGCCACCTTGCCTGTTCGTCTTTGCCTCTCTCTACGGCCTTGCGGAAATGGGCCAGAGCCTCGGGAGGGATGGTGAAGGGATCTTCGTACGGCCAGCCTAGCTGTGCTTTGGCGAGCCCTACCTCATCTGCGCCCAGGGGCTCGCCGTGAGCCCCCGCTGTGCCTGCTTTTGAGGGGCTGCCGAAGCCAATGATGGTGCGGCAAATAATGAGGCTTGGCCGGTCTGTTTCTGCCTGGGCAAGCTTGATGGACTCTTCGATTGCCGCCGTGTCCATGCCGTCGATAGGGCCGACGACGTGCCATCCGTAGGCCTGGAAGCGCTCACCCACGTTCTCAGTGAACGAGATGTCCGTACTGCCTTCAATGGAGATGTCGTTGTCGTCATAGAGGTAGATGACTTTGCCCAGTTTGAGCGTCCCCGCCAAGGATGCTGCCTCT
>Ga0114996_10008732_pt1 | contig 11197 bp, 10 predicted proteins | sample ArcticOcean_MG_C_4_FD_87039 | JGI IMG/M metagenome (GOLD analysis project Ga0114996, IMG submission 87039) | Marine microbial communities from western Arctic Ocean - ArcticOcean_MG_CB4_134 | ecosystem: Environmental > Aquatic > Marine > Oceanic | place: Arctic Ocean: Canada Basin | collected... | reverse complement strand
GGGACGATGTTGACGTCGATGCGTCCACCCGAAATGTTGCTCAGGGCAGATGCCATCTGTCCCCACATGCCTGGCGAAATGAAGCCGGGTCGTACGGCAACCAGGAATCGGATTCGGCTGGTGACCGCTGCAAGCGCCGTCGCTGTGGTCCACGTTTCCGCCAGAGGAGCCGTCTCTTCGAACAAACCGTTGGCGAACCGCGTCGGTATTAAGAGACTGTGATAGCCGTTGTCCTCGGCCGTCTGCACGACCTGTTTGAGGTACTCAAACGTTGGCGGTCGCTCGGCACGTACGGTGCCGATGTGCGCTCCATCTCCATCTATAGGAACGAACCAGTCAAAGCGGGGCGTGGGACGGGATTGTGAGGGCATGGAGCCATTATGCAGGTCGACGATGTCGAGAACTGTAAACATCGGCAACCCAATCCAACGAAGGGTGATCTCCGCCTAGGGCGATATCCACTACGTCCTTCCAGAGCTGGTAACCGAAGGCGCTGTTGGTCATTACCACCACTCCCGAGCGTGACTCACGGGAGCCGATGGCGAAGTTGAAATAGACGCTGTTGTCGCCCCAGTGCCAGAACCAGGGTGCGGGAGTGTTTGCTGCTGACTCTTCCCCTACTAACGGCGCATGTTCAAGCGACCAGCCCAGTCCCCAGGAGACCGTGTCGCTGAAATCGGCATTCGGGCGAGGCCATTCTGTATGCCAGGACTGCGAGTTATTGACCGGGACGGCCGGGGTGAGCATTTCATTCAAAGAGGAACTCACAAGCGCATCCGGGTGGACGTCGTCGCGCATCATCCACGTCATGAACAGGGCCACCTCTGTTGGGCTACCGACCAGACTGGCGGCGGCGTTCATCTCAGGCGAATGGCGCTTCTCCCGGGGTGAACCATCCTTCTCATGGCCAAGGGCAAGTGGAGGATCGCTACGCCGTGACGGCCACACGAGATCGCTTTCGGTCATCCCAAACGGCTCGAGTGTCAGTTCTGTGATCACATCCAGTGGAGGTCGGCCTGTCAGCTTTTCGATCACCAGTTTCAGATACTGAAAACCTTCGCCCGAGTAGGCGTAACGCTCACCCGGCTCGAAATACATCTTGAGGCCGCCTTCATCGCGTTGGCGCTGCCAGTTGGGGAAACCACCCGTATGGCTTAAGACATGCCTTGCCGTGACCTTCTCTATGCGCGGATCGTCCAGATAAGGCTCATCGAGATAGTCGTTGAGTGGCGTGTCTAGATCGATAACCCCGGCATCACGCAGCTTTAATACGCCGTACGAAAACAGCGGCTTGGTGATGGACGCGACCTCGAAAACGGTGTCCGTCGTGAGTGGTCGTCCTGTCGAAACGTCGGCGGTTCCGTAAGCTCCCGCCCACGCCACCTCGCCGTCCCGGATGAGAGCGATTGACGCACCTGCAACACCGATCTCGGATAGCGCCTTCGGCACGTGTTCGTCCATGTGTGAGGCGATGGATTCTACCGAGTGGCCGTTATGTTCCGGTGTGATCAATCTATCGTCGTTCCAATCGTGTACAAGCGTGTATCGGTCAGCGTAACTGCGCCGCCCACGGACACCGCTCCGTCGTCGTGCAGTCGGGTGGTTAGTAGGGACCCGACGCCCTGGTGGACCGTCACCTCTCGTCCGATGTGAGCGGCGAACGCCACAGCGCCGGAGCCAGTGGCCTCGTCCTCATGGATATTGTGTTCTGGAATGAAAACCCTCGCCCGGACGCGCTCCTGCGCTTCGTCCTCCCATGCCCAGCAGTAGGCGAATCCGACGCCGTCCGGCGGGCCCGTCAGGGCATTTACTTTTGATGGAGAGTCGTACTGGATGAACTTCATTCTGGGTGACCACTCAGGTCGGCCTTTTATCCATGTGATGTCGCTATCAACGCGTGCCGGGACCAGTCCGGCAGGTGGCCAAAGCGTGTCGCCGGCATGGCCCTCTTGATGCAGCAACCACGCCGTACCCACCAGCGGGTGTCCTGCAAACGGCAGCTCTGCGGCGGGCGTGAATATCTTGAGCTCACCCGTGGCGAGATCATCCACGAACACGGTCTCGGAGTAGTTGAGATCGGTCGCTACGGCCTGGCGTTGGTCCGAAGGGAAATCCGCTCCATCCAAGAAAACGCCGAGTGGGTTGCCGCCTCGCCCGTCCGCGCCGACGAAAACCTTGAGGACGTGGAGCGTGCTCATCGGTCATCCTCGGGCAGGTCGAGAACACTGAACGAGATCACCCTGTCTCCGCCATTGCGTCCGTTTAGCTCGATCACTAGCGGCACGAGCAGGTCCAGCAGGGCGGTGTTTTCCATGCCACCACAGTCGATTGGGCGGAATCCCAGGTCGGTGATCAGCCCCGCGGTTACGTTCCGTGCTTCCTCGTCCTCGCCGGCAAACCAGACATCGCGCGCCGCGCCCGATGGCCCGACCGGCTCGGTGAGCGTGTCGAAGAATGTGGCCTTGAAGGCTGCGACGACGCGTGCTCCTTCCCTAATGGCGTTGGCGGTGACCTGTGCTCCGGAGGTTCCCGCGCCGATCAACCCTCGCATGGGGTTGCTTGCGTCGATCACCACCTTGCTCCTAAGCGCATCGGCATTTTCACGGGCGAACTGCTCGACCGTGCCGTAGGGGATGGCGATGGCTACAACATCAGCGTCTCGCAGACACTCCGACTGCAAGGCAACGGTAGTGCCGGCGGGAGCGCTGACATCGGACGGGTTGCGCGAGCCGATCACGACATTGTGACCGGCGGCGACCCAGCCGGGCGCGAGTCCGTTCGCTATCCGTCCACTTCCGATGATGGCGATGTTTGTCACGACCACGTCCCTGTGTTTTTTGATGTCGTCTGACGACCTGTTACGTCGTGTTGGGATTCTACCCTTGATCCAGGTGATCCCGGCTCCGAGAAGAGGCTGAAACCGTACGTCCTCGTGGTAGACTCCGGCCCGCCGCATACGTATGTGAACATTCCATTCAGGACGAAAATAGAACCCGTCCAAGGAGCCGAAATTGGTCGACCTGCAGTACTTTCCGCTTCCCGGCGCTTCGATCGACGAGATCGACACCCCGGCGATCATCGTTGACCTTGATATTGCGGAAGCCAACATCGCCCGGCTTCAGGAGTTTGGAGATGCCAATGGCACGAGCATCCGGCCGCACTCCAAGACCCACAAGAGTCCTGTGTTCGCACGCAAACAGATCGAGGCCGGAGCCATCGGCATCTGCTGCGCCAAGGTAGGCGAGGCGGAGGCGATGGTGGCTGGCGGCGTCAAGAACATCTTGATCCCCAATCAGGTGGTCGGGTCGACCAAGATCACACGGCTGGTTGCGCTGGCGTCTGAGGCCAACATCGTTGTGGCTGCTGACGACCCGGACAACGTGAAGCAACTTTCCGTCGCGGCGAGCGGGGCGGGCAAAGAGATCGGCGTGATCGTCGAGGTCAACGTCGGCATGAACCGCTGCGGCACCGAGCCCGGCGAGGACACGACGGCGCTGGCCAAGGTGATAACCGACTCCCCCGGCCTGCGCTTTGACGGCGTGATGGGCTACGAAGGTCACACGGTTGCTGTTCGGGACCAGGCAGAGCGAACTGCAAACGCCGAGAAGGCGATGGCCACGCTGCTATCCGCCGTAGACAGTATCGAGGCCGCCGGTATGCCCGTGAGCGTGATCAGCGCATCCGGGACCGGCACGTACAACATCACGGGCAAGATGGATCGCATCACGGACCTCCAGTGCGGCTCGTACATCTTCATGGACGGCGACTATCTTGAGGTTTTCCAGGACTTCACCCCGGCACTCACGGTGCTGGCCACCGTGATCAGCAGGCCGACTTCAGACCGGGCGGTGCTGGACACCGGCATGAAGGCGATGTCGATCGACCGCGGACTTCCGATTGTTGTGGATCGCCCGGGCGCCAAGTACACCAGCATCTCTGAGGAGCACGGGGTTATGGCGGTTGAAGGCGATGCCCAACGGCTGAAGGTTGGCGATAAGATCGAACTGCGCCCGATGCACGGCGACACGACGATCAACCTTCACTCGCACTACTTCGGATTCCGCAACGGAAAGCTGGACTCGGTGATCGAAATCGCCGGACGGGGTCGCTTCCGCTAGAGACTAACCCGGCCTTATTCGGCTCGATTTGGCCAGAAGGGCATAAATGCAAGACATCAAGCGTGGCATCATGATCGGGCTAATCGCCAGCCTCGCCCTATTGGCGGTTGTTGGGATTTTTATAGGGCTGATCGTCGGAATTGTTGTGGGGGCCATTGGCGGCGTGATTGGCGGCGTGATTGGCGTGTTCTTTATGCTGATCAGGCCGTTTCGTAGGAGTGGTGCCTGAGGGCGAGTTGAGCCTCCTCCCTGGGAGGAACGAGGTCTGGAGGTGGGTTGCGATATGTTCGTGTCGCTCGTAGTTACCCCCCCTCCTACATTAGTAGGGGCAGATATTAAACGGGCGCGAACTCGTAGGGTCGTATGGCAATACGCCCTTGGGCGGGGCAAGCGCCGCCCTGCCGGGGGCCAGACCGCTATCCCGCTGGTCGGTCTCTTACGGCGTCCAGTGCAGCCAGGCCCAGGTTCAAGACGTCTTCTGGTGGCTCTTCGTCTCGTCCTGTTGATGCGGCTCGGCCTGTGCCTGACTCCAGGTCGGCGCGTGTGAACCAGTGCCAGCCGTCTACCGGTGATTGGTCTGGATCGGAGGGGACCGTGAAGTAGATGAAGTCGATGTGCTTGTGTGGGCCATCGACCGGATCCTGTATGTCCTCGATCATTATCGAGTGCGGCACCGGCACGTGTGGGAGCGATTTAACGGGCGGAGGAGGAGATGTCGGCACCAGAACAACGTCCAGTCCAGTCTCCTCAAACGCCTCTCTGACTGCGGCCTGAAGCGGGTCTTCGTTCGCCTCGACGTGACCTCCCGGCGGCAGCCATGCCTGCACCTTGGCGTGCCAGTGCAAAAGCACGGCGTCATCCCGGACGACAAATGTCGTCGATGTGAAGTGCCTGGTTTCGGAAGCTTCGGGCATGTATGACCAGATGTGGGGAACAGAGTTGGGAGATAAAAAAGTGGGGCCACCGGGCTGGGAGATGAATCCCTGCCGGGTGGCCCCACTCATGGAGGCAATCTGCCTACTTGGGCGCCTTAAAGCAGACTGCCCCCGCTGGTACTATCAGACATTAAATCGACCACCTCCTTCTTTTATTCAAGTGATGCAGTACACCCCCGTGGAGGAGCGGCTGCGCAGAACTCTTGTCCCACTGCCGTGAGTATACCGCAGCCGGGCATTTGCGCTACCCGGGTGCTTACGGACCGGAATTGCGGAATCTTCTGGGGCGTCTAAAGCCCCAGCCTCGGAAACACCTCTGGATTGACGACGACCTGTGGCCGCTCGCCACGTAGCGCCCGGGCGGCCTCCTCTCCGGCCCGACGGCAGATGGTGGCCCAGCCGATCTCGGATGATCCCGCAATGTGTGGGGTAACGATCACATTGTCCAGGTGGAGTAGCGGGTTGTCCGCGTCGGGGGGCTCCTGCTCGAACACGTCCAGTGCGGCACCTGCAATCTTCTTGTCCATCAGCGCCGCCAACAAGGCGTTCTCGTCCACGATAGGACCGCGGGCGGTGTTGATGACGTAGGCGTCCGGCTTCATTAGCGCCAGCGTGTCAGAGTTGACGATGTGGCGCGTCTCCGGGTTGAGCGGGGTGTGCAGCGTTAAGTAGTCGGACTCCTTGAAGATCGTCTCCACGTCGTCGACGAACTCAACGTTGTACTCGGTGGCAAGCCAGGGACCGACGTACGGGTCGTACACGAGCACCGTCATGCCAAGCGCCACGCCTTTGCGCGCTGTGGCGCGGCCGATGTTGCCCATGCCTATGACGCCGAGAGTCTCGCCGTAGATTCGCCTTGCAACGGAGCGTGAGTCGTTTCCGATCCAGTTGCCCTCAGTCATCGCACGGTCCATCCGTTTGAGGTCACGGGCGCAGGCGAGGATGAGGGCTAGGGCGTGGTTGGACACCTCTTCGCTGGTCGCCCCGGCAATGTTGGTCACCATGACGCCGTTGTCGGTGGCGGCTCCTAGATCAACGGTGTCGTAACCGTGTCCGTAGCGAATCATCAGCTTGCAGTTGTCCATCTGCTCGAACATCTCGCGTGGGATGTCGAAGTGGTAGTTGAGGACGACTGTCGCCTCTTTGATCGCCTCAAACACCTCCCCCGGCGAAGCCACCGAGGCGGAAATCAATTCGCAATCAATCCCCTCCAGTGCAGCACGTTCCTCAACCATGGGAGCGTCGTACGGTGCGATAAGAACTACCTGTGGGAGATCTGGCATTGGTGGACTCCTACTGCTCAACTTGATTTCGGCGAAACGCATGATAGCGGGGGCGGTCCGGGACATGTCCAATCGCAACGACCGATATCATTGGTTACGTGATTTCAAACACCGACGATTCAAGTGGATCCCACAGCGCGAACGGCGAACGCGCCCTTCGCTCCGATATCAGGCTTCTCGGCGCTGTGCTCGGGCGTGTCTTGCGCTCGCAGTTCGGCGACGAGTTGTACGAACTAGAGGAGAGCGTAAGAACGAGGACACGGTCCCTCAGGGAACGTCCAGATCCAGCGCTTCGGGCCCAGCTTTTCGACGAGCTAAATCGAACCCAACTCTGGTCGGCAGTCCGGTTGGTTCGAGCGTTCACAATCTACTTCCACCTGGCTAACACGGCCGAACAACTCCATCGCGTCGACACCATGAATGAGGATCAGGGTGATGATGACCCCCTTGGTGACGCTTTTGACCGTATCCGCGCCAGCGGCATGAGCCTCGACGAGATCACGAGCTTTGCACGGCGATTCGACGTACATCCTGTCTTCACGGCGCACCCCACAGAGGCTGCACGTCGGTCGATTTTGGACAAGTTACGGTCGATCCACGAGTTGCTCGATGAGCGTTCACGTCCAGGTACGCCGGGACGTGAACTAGCGCGTATCGAGCGTCGTATCACAGAACTTGTGGAGGGGATCGTTCAGACAGACGAGCTACACCAGGAGCGGCCAGAACCGATCGATGAAGCCCGCAACGTGATCTACTACTTAGAGGAGTTGTTCAACGACGTCGTCCCGGACGTAATCGAATCGCTGGAAGAGGGATTCGCATCCGTCGGAGTTGAGTTGAACCCCGGTGACGGGATGACGCTACTTCGGTTTGGCTCGTGGGTGGGGGGCGACCGCGACGGTAACCCTAATGTCACGGCGCAGACGACTTCCGATGTGCTCAGGCTACAGAACGTGCGTGCGCTGCGCCTGTTCAGGGACGGCATTCGAGGGTTGGCCACCGAGCTAAGCCAGTCTACCCACATCGTAGAGGTAACCGATGAGCTGACATCCTCCCTTGAACGCGATCGCAAGGTCATGCCGTCTGTGCACGAGCAATTCAATCGATTGAACGCCGACGAGCCGTACCGGATGAAGTGCGCATATATGTATGAGCGCGTAACTAACGCACTCGCCGTGGCACAGACTGACAATCCACCTCCCGGACCGGTATATGTAAGCGGAGCTGACCTGGTAGCCGACCTTACGCTCATGGCAGAGTCGATGAGCGCCAACAGGGGTGGTGCTGTGGCTGCGGGTCGACTGGGTCGGTTGATACGCAGTGCCACTGTGTTCGGATTGACACTCGCGTCGCTGGACGTGCGGCAGGATTCCTCTGTAACAAACGCCGCAGTAGGTGAACTTATCGATCTGGTAAAAACCCGAGGTGCAGGGACGGGGTTTGCCAAACTACCCCGAGAAGACCGGGTCAAACGGATGACCGAGGAGATCGAAGGCAACCGGACGCTCCAGACTCCGACCGCGAATTACACAGCCGAAACTACCGAGGTCCTGGACGTGTTCGGCGTGATCCGGGGAGCGCAGGACCGGTACGGAGGCGAGGCCGCCGATACGTGGATCGTATCGATGACGAACGAGGTTGATGACCTACTTGCTCCGATCGTTCTGGCGCGTGAGGCAGGGTTGATCGACCTCCACTCTGACCTCGCACGTATCGATGTGGTGCCTTTATTCGAAACCATCGGAGCGCTACGGGCGTCTGCCGATGTGATGGATCGTTACTGGTCGATACCGTCCGTGCGACGATTGGTTGAGTTGCGCGGCGGTGTCGCTGAGGTGATGGTCGGGTACTCGGACTCGAACAAGGATGGTGGCATCGCCACGTCCCAGTGGGAACTGTACCGGGCGCAGCGTGCCCTTCGGGAGGTGGCCGAGCGGCACGGTTTGGCCGTACGGTTGTTCCACGGACGAGGCGGCAGCACCGGACGCGGCGGCGGACCGACTCGGGACGCAATTCTGTCGCAACCGGCTCGGACTGTAGACGGGCGCATCAAGACCACCGAGCAAGGCGAAGTGATCGCCGATAACTACGGCACACCTGAGCTAGCGCGTCGACATTTGGAGATGATGACGGCGGCGGTGGCCGAAGCATCCTTGCTACACACCGAACCTCGTCATGATGAAGCGACGATTGCCCGGTGGTTCGACGCCATGGCGCAGATTTCAGACACGGCGTTCCAGAAGTACCGGGCGCTCGTGGAGAGCGACGGACTGGTCGAGTACTTCCTGACTGCGACGCCCGTGGAAGAACTGGCCGAAATGAATATCGGATCCCGCCCCGCGCGTCGTAGCGGCTCGATCGACGGCATCAGCAACCTGAGGGCAATTCCATGGGTGTTTGGCTGGACGCAATCACGGCAAATAGTGCCGGGATGGTACGGCGTGGGTTCGGCGCTCGTGGAAGCACGCTCCGGCGGTATGGCAGACCTGATCGACGAGATGTTCCAGGAGTGGAGCTTCTTCCGAGCGTTCGTGTCGACCGTAGAGATGACGCTAGCCAAAACTGATATGGACATAGCTTCGTTGTATGTCTCAGAGCTTGTCTCGCCCGAATATCACGGGATTTATGATGACATTCGATCCGAGCACGGGCGTGCGCTGGAGAGTGTCCTGGATGTGACGCACCAAGACAATCTTCTGGATGCGAACCCGGTTTTACAGCGAACACTAGCGGTACGGGAAGCGTACATCGCGCCACTCAGTTATCTTCAGGTGTCGTTGCTGGCACGTAGGCGTCGTGAGGCAGCTGAAGAGCGTGACCCGCTATTGCGTCGTGCGTTGCTGCTCAGCATCAACGGAATTGCTGCAGGGTTGAAGAACACAGGGTAGTCGGAGCGGAATTTGTTCCGCATGCCAATCCTCTTCAAGTTAATCGGATATGTGTTCTAGCTACGCTACTTACCGCTACCTGATTGGAGCGGGTTTATGTGCCAGTTGCGGCCCTTCATACGGGTCCGCATGTGACGTTGACGAATAGGCCAGGGCTGCACGCCGCAACGCTCCGCCCAGTTGTCGTAATTGCGCGACATTCGTTTGAGACGCTCAGGCTCGCTGGCCGACAAATCGTTCAATTCCGTACGATCGGCCCGGATGTTGTACAGCTCCCACCTGCCTGGTGCGTCTTCCGGTGCCCACCGAGGGAACTCGCTAACAAGTTTCCAGTCGCCTTCCCGCATTCCTCGATTGCCCTCATGCTCCCAGAACATGGGGGTCTCACGTTGCCAGTTACGGCCATTGAGTAGGTCGAGAAAACTCTCTCCCTCCAGAGGCGTGATGTCGTTATCAGGTCGCTGTGATGGGTAAGTTGCACCAGCAGCAGCGATACAGGTCGCCGGGATGTCGGTGATATGAAGGGGTTGATGAACGTTTTTTGCGCTCTTTATGTTGGAAGGCCATCTCACGATGAAAGGTGTCGAAATCCCACCTTCATGGATCCAGTTTTTGTAGAAACGGAAAGGAGCGTTACTGGCGTTCGCCCACGGAAGGTCGTAGCTCATAAATGTCTCGGGGCCACCGGGTCGCATGCCTGTGATGTTCCCGACGCTGATTTGCTCACCCGATGACGTCGTGCCGTGAAACAGCGATGGTGTTGGTTCATTGGTGTCCTCGGCGAGGAAGACTTCGCAAGCACCGTTGTCGGAGAGAAACATTACGATGGTGTCATCTTCGACGGCATTTGATGTCAGCGCATCTAACACCCGTCCAATACCGCGATCCATCTGTTCTATCTGCGCGGCATACACAGCCATTCGAAGATCCTCCCACTCCTTCTCCCGTTCGTCCTCCCATGAATGTGCGTCCTCGTCCCGGGGCGAGATTGGCCATATTTCGTCAAGGATGCCGCGTGAATTCAGCTCCTCATGTCTCGCAGTCCGTACCTCGTCCCAGCCACCCATATACCTGCCCTGATATTTTGTGATGTCCTCTTCAAGGGCATGTAACGGCCAGTGCGGCGCTGTGTAGGCGATGTAGAGGAAGAATGGATTGTCACTTCCTGATCCTTCGTCAACCATACGAACAGCCTCATCGGATATTGCGTCCGTGTAGTGGAAGTCGTCTGTCTCTACCTCGATGAATGTATCTCCCCGCATAAGAGTCGCAGGGTCGTAATAATTACCGGAACCGGTGAGCGTACCGAAAAACTTATCAAACCCACGTTGAGTGGGAGTCGGATGTGATTCATCGCCGGCCGTCCAAGCCTCGGGATTTCGAAGGCCATAGTCACCGCCAACGTGCCACTTGCCAGACATGTAGGTGTTGTATCCAGAATCCTTCAGAACCTCGGCCACCGTGACGCTGGTCTGGTTCAGGTATCCACGGTACGCCGGCGTTCCAAGGTCGTCCGTCATGTATCCGATGCCAGCCTGATGTGGGTACAAACCGGTCAGAAGGCTCGCCCGTGACGGGCAACATTTGGCGTTGTTGTACATCTGGCTGAACGAGAAGCCCTGATCCGCCATCGCGTCCAAGTTTGGGGTACGAATCTCGGCGCCATACGCCCCAATATCGGAAAAGCCCATATCGTCCGCCATGATGAGTACGATATTTGGTCTTTTCGATTCGGTCATTTAATGCCCCTGGAATGCTGCGGAGACAGGGTCGGGCGCCATCGGCCCCTCGTACGGGAATTCCGTAGTGCCTGTCTTATTGATAAGGAAGAGGCTACCGGACCGATTCGGCACCTAGGTCTAAAATTGACTCTGCTACCGTCGTCATCATGGCCCATGCTGGCTCGTGGGTAAGCGTGTCTTCCGGTATTTCCATGTAGGTATCTAGGAGGACGTAGTCGGCACCAAGATCTT
>Ga0114996_10008730_pt1 | contig 11197 bp, 7 predicted proteins | sample ArcticOcean_MG_C_4_FD_87039 | JGI IMG/M metagenome (GOLD analysis project Ga0114996, IMG submission 87039) | Marine microbial communities from western Arctic Ocean - ArcticOcean_MG_CB4_134 | ecosystem: Environmental > Aquatic > Marine > Oceanic | place: Arctic Ocean: Canada Basin | collected... | reverse complement strand
GGAAGTCCGCATCATCCGGCACCCCGAAAGGGCGTCCCAGGTAGAACGACACCCATAGCGCGCGCGGCGGCTTCATGTACTCGCTGTGCTCGCGGATCAGCGAAATGCTCGTCGTCGCAACGCCTTCCCGCTCAATGAAGTGGCTCAGCGCGCCCACGGCGCGCGTGCAGGCCGGTCAAACGGGAGCGAGCACCACCGCGTCCACACCATCGCGCTTCAGCAGTCGGCCCACCTCGCGCCCGTGTGGCTCCAGCTTCTCCGGCTTCGGCACACCCCCCATGAACGAATAGTGCCAGCGCGCCACGCCGCCGATCTCGCCCGCCTCGGCCAGCTCGCGCAGCCGTTCCAGCGGCAGAACGACGTTCGGATCCTGCTCCAACGCCGATCGGTCCCAATTGACGCTGAGATGCGAGCAGACCAGCTCCCCGAAGTCGACATCGCCCGGGATCAACCGATAGTCCACCGCGCCGGGCCCGAACGGCGGATCGTCCCGCCTGTGCAAGCCTGCGGTCGTAATCAGCGCGATCGTCGACTCCGCCAGCGGCTTCGGCGTGATCCACTCGCCTGGCTCAATCTCGCAGGGCGGCCAATTGAGCAGGTTTTCCGCTTCTTCAGGGTGGAGGTCAGATAGTCGAACCATGGGCTCCCCAATCGGTTGGCAGGGAGCAACGGTACCCCGGGCGGCGCGAAGAATGAAGGCGCCGACGCACCTGGGCCAGGCGCCGGCCAGCCGGTACACCGCAACCCTCGCTGGTGCACCGACCCTTAGGGATCCCGCCACCATGCGCCGCAGAGGCGTGACGACGAAGAACGGATGATCCCCAAGGAACAGCGTTGCTGGCTCCCCACCGGGTAGAGTTCTGTAGTTCCGGCATGTCGGAGGCTTTTCGCGTTCCTTTCGCGATCCAAACCTGCAGCGGGCGGTCAGCCAGGACTTCACAATCGAGCCCGTGCTCGCCAACAGCTTCGAGACCCCGGACGAGCTGACCTGGGTCTTCGATGTCCGCACCGACCCCGTCTGGCACACCGGCCGGCCCTTCGATGTCGACGACGTGCACTACATGTTCGAGTCGATCCGCGATGAGACCGTGGCTGGCGGCGGCGCGCCCGTCTCCCGCATGACGGTCAACTTCGGCCTCGGCGAGGCCGTTGACGCGTCCACCTACCGTCTGGGGCTGACCAAGCCCACCGGCTACATCGAGACGCTGCTGGAGCAGGCCAACCTCGTTGACCGCGAGACCTACGAGGACCGCGATGAGACGTCCGAGATCATCGGCACCGGCCCCTACACCTTCACCAACTACGACCCCAACCGCGGCTGGGACCAACTCCCGCACGCGGACTTCGCCAGCACCAACAACCACCCCATCTACTCCGGCGGTCAGCCGCAGTTCGACAAGATCCAGCACACCATCTTCGCGGACACCGCCGCGATGGGGCTCGCGATCGAAGCCGGCGAAGTCGACTCCCACCAGGGCGTCCCCCTCGTCGTTCCCGAGGTCGAGGCGCGTCTGCTCGACGATGAGAACTTCACCGGCTACACCGGCTGGGGCGTCGGCGGCCGCGTCCTGCGCTTCCGCGCCGACCTCGAGCCCTTCCGCAACAAGCTCGCCCGCCAGGCCGTGATGATGCTGGTCGACGGCGATCGCGTCCGGCGCGACTTCGGTGGCACCTACGACATCGCCGGACGGCTGCCCTGGCAGCCCGGCTCCGCGGCCTTCGTCCCCGAACTCGACCCGCACCCCCTCTCGGGTGACCAGGACGCCGTTCGGGCCGAGGCTGGGCGACTGTTCGACGCGGCCGGATTCACCGGCGGCGAAACCTTCAAGATCGACACCATCAACGAGCGCGTCGACGCGCCCGCCTTGGCGCAGCTCTTGCAGCAGGAACTGAGCGCCTTCAACATCGAGACTGAGATCAACCCGCGGGAGTACACCGAGGCCGTGACGCTGCTCACCAGCGGCACCTTCGAGCACTTCTTCCTCGGCGCCGGCGCCTGGATCCGTCCCGGATCCCCCGCCTACACGATCCTCTTCTCGGATGAGTACACCGGTCGCTTCAGCGCCCCCTTCGACGAGAACGTGCCGCTGGCCGAGCGCCCCGGAATCAGCGACGAGCCCGAGTGGCTCGACATGATCCAGGGTGGCATCGACGGCACCTGGACCGACTGGCAGGCCTGGAACGAGAAGCTGTTGGATGTCGCCTGGGGCTACGCCCTCTGGCGCTCCTACGGCGTCAACTTCGAGAGCAAGAGCGTCGTCCAGGACCTCACCCGCGATGCGAACTCCTGGCCGTACGCGCCGGGCACCCACTTCGCAACGTAGAAGCTGCGACGAGAGATCGCACCGGCCACGGTGCGACAACAACAGTGCCCCAGCAGCGTCGGCTGCTGGGGCACTGTTCGATCAAGACCCCACCCAGATCCTTCCTTCGCCGACGCAGACAGCTCCTGGCCGGCTGCCCCGGCTGCCCCCGTCCCGACCCGATAACATCCCGCCATGACCTCGAACCCTGACGCCGCTCACGGATTTGCCCGCGGCCTCACCTCGATCGGCGCATCGACCTGCTCGTCGACGACGCCGAGCTCGCCCGGCGCCGCGCCGCCTGGACACCGCCCCAGACGCCTCCCGCCCGTGGCTACGCGCGCCTGTACATGGACCACGTCCTCCAGGCCGAGCACGGCTGCGACTTCGACTTCTTGCGCGCCGACGGTGGCGCATAGCACCCACCGGCCGTGTCACGACAACCACAGCGAAGGGACCAAGGACCATGAGCCCAAAACGAATCGCGGTCATCGCCGGAGACGGCATCGGCAAGGAAGTGGTGCCGCAGGGCGTTCGCGTTCTTGAGGCCGCCGCGCTCCGGTTCGAGATCGACCTCCAGTTCGATTACTTCGACTTCGCCTCCTGGGACTACTACGAGCGACACCAGCAAATGCTCCCCGACGACTGGAAGGACCAGATCGGCGGCCACGACGCCATCTTCTTCGGCGCCGTCGGTTGGCCCCCAAAAATCCCCGATCACGTCTCGCTCTGGGGATCGCTGCTGCAGTTCCGTCGCGAATTTGATCAGTACATCAACCTACGCCCCGCCCGTCTCATGCCCGGCATCATCGCGCCCGTCGTGCGGCGCGACGGTTCCCCGCGCGAACCCGGCGAGATCGACATGTACATCGTGCGCGAGAACACGGAGGGCGAGTACTCCAGCATCGGCGGGCGCATCTACGCGGGCACCGAGCGCGAAATCGTCATGCAGGAGACCGTGATGTCCCGCGTCGGCGTCGACCGCGTCCTCAAGTACGCCTTCGACCTCGCCCGATCGCGCCCCAAAAAGCACCTCACGAGCGCCACCAAGTCAAACGGCATCGCCATCACCATGCCCTATTGGGACGAGCGCGTCGCAGAGATGGCCACCGGCTATCCGGACGTCACCGTCGACAAGTTCCACATCGACATCCTCACAGCCCACTTCGTTCAGCGACCGGACTTCTTCGACGTCGTCGTCGCCAGCAACCTCTTCGGCGACATCCTCAGCGATCTCGGCCCCGCCTGCACCGGCACCATCGGCATCGCGCCCAGCGCGAACCTCAACCCGCCCCTGCACTTCCCCTCCCTATTCGAGCCGGTCCATGGCTCCGCCCCCGACATCGCGGGCCAGAACATCGCCAACCCCATCGGCCAAATCTGGTGCGGCGCAATGATGCTCGACTTTCTGGGCCATCGCACCGCCCACGACGCCATCCTCAACGCCATCGAAACCGTCCTCAACCCGGCCAGCGGCGCGCCGCGCACGCCCGACCTCGGCGGCGCCGCGACGACCGCTGATCTCGGGGCCGCCGTTCGAGAGGCGCTCTAGCGAGCCACTGCTACCATGCGGCTCGCGTTCGCGGCGGCCCCGCCGCTGAGTGCAGAAGCCACACCACCAACCCCTGCCGCCCGCGCCAAGCCCACGCGCGTTCGCATCGATACCGCGGCCCATCCAGGAGACGCCATGCCTGACAATCGCCAGATGCTCATCGCTGCCCTGCCCAGCGGCCCCCTCCAGACCAGCAACTTCGAGATGCAGACCACACCCGCGCCCGAGCCCGCCGACGGACAGGTCCTCTGCCGCACACTCGCCATCACCATCGGCGCGGGTCAGCGCGCCGGCCTGCAAGGAAGCGCCAGTTACGCCGGCGCCCCACAGATCGGCGGCGTCATGGGCGGCACCGGTGTCGCCCAGGTCGAGACCTCCCGGGCCCAGGGCTTCGCCGCCGGCGATCTCGTCATGGCGCCCACCGGCTGGCAGGACTACTCCCTCCACCACGCCGACGCCCTGCAGCCAGTCCCGGCCGGCACTGCCCCCGCACTGCAACTCGGCGGGCTCGGCGTCAACGGCATCACCGCCTACTTCGGCCTGCTCGACATCGGCGCGCCCAAAGAGGGCGAAACCGTCGTCGTCTCCGCGGCCGCCGGATCGGTCGGCCATCTCGTGGGACAGATCGCGAAGTTGCAGGGTTGCCGCGTCGTCGGCGTCGCCGGCTCCCCGGCCAAATGCGCCCTGCTTACCGACGAGCTGGGCTTCGATACCGCCGTCAACTACAAGGACGCGGACTTTCGCGCCGCCTTCAAGGCCGCGACACCCGACCGCATCGATGTCTACTTCGACAACACTGGCGGCGATGTCCTGGGCAGCGCCATCTTCCGCATGAACATCAAGGGCCGCATCGTCTGCTGTGGCGCCGTCAGCCAGTACGACACCGCCAACCCCGCCCCGGGACCGCGCGGCATCCCCGGCCTGCTCGTCAACAACCGCGTGCGCATGGAAGGCTTCCTCGTCTTCGACTACGCCGACCGCTACGCCGAGGCGCGCGCGCAGCTACGCGAATGGATCGAGGCCGGCCAGATCACACTCAAGCTCAGCGAGTACCACGGGCTCGACGCCGCCCCGCAAGCGTTCGTCGATCTGCTCGGCGGCGCAACCACCGGTGCAACGATCGTGCACATCTAGCCGCCAAGCATGGGTCCCGCCGCGCTTAGAGCCCTGCGCCTGCGCCTGGACCGTTCAGCGCCTCGTCCAGTGCCGCCAGCTCGTCCGCCACCCACCGCTTCGAGATCGGCGCTTCGGGAACCAGCCTGGGCGAGCCATGGAACGCGCCCGGGTAGACGTGCAACTCCACCGGCACCTGCGCCTCGGACAGCGCCTGCGCGTACGCGATGTCTTCGTCCAAGAAGAGGTCCAGCGTGCCCACGCTGATGTACGTGGGAGGGAGCCCGGCCAGATCCGTCGCCCGCGCCGGCGCCGCGTACGCCGACACATCCTCCGCGCCGCCCTGACCGGCCAGGTACGCATCCCAGCCCGCCAGGTTCATCGTGCGGTTCCACACCAACGGTTCGATAATCGCGCGGCTGCTCGCCGTGCGGTTGCGGTCATCCAGCATCGGATAGACCAGCATCTGGAAACACACATCCACCTCGCCTCGATCCCGAGCCAGGAGCGCCAGCCCGGCCGCCAGCCCACCGCCGGCGCTGTCCCCGCCGATCGCGATCCGGCCGCGGTCGATACCGAGCGCGTCGGCCGCGCCCGCGAACCACACAAGGCCTGCGTAGCAATCGTCGAGCGGCGCCGGAAACGGATGCTCGGGCGCAAGCCGATACTCAACCGACGCCACCACCACGTTCAGCCGATCAGCAATGTCCGCGCAGCGCGCGTCTCCCATCGATACGTCGCCCAGCACCATCCCACCGCCATGGACCCAGTAGAGTGCCGGCGAACCCGCCCGCACCGTCAACGGGCGATACAGCCGCACTGGCACCTCGGGCGCACCGGCAGGACCCGGGACAACCCGGTCCTCAATCGTGACGCCTGGTGGCGGCGGCACAACCGGCATCAACGCGTCACGCTCGGCCGCCATCCGGCGCGCCTCGGGGATATCGGACAGGTCAAGTGGCGGGCCGGGCTTGTCCTGGAGTGCCGCCAGATGCGCCGCGTCCAACCGGCTCGCGAAGCCCGCGCTGATCGTGTTCACCATCAAGCCTTCCCTCGCACATCCGTCTCACTCGCGCCCAGATCCCACCGGCTCCGGCAGGCAGGATAGCCACCTCGCCCTCGGCGTCCGGGCGCGGATGCGCGGATCGCGCGCGATCCTCCACTCCGACCACCTCGCAGCCCGTCCCGCTGATGCTGGACGTCCGTTTCGCCCGCTCCCAAAATCTCGACCTCCTCCGTCGAGGGTGGCGCAATCCGGCGGCGGGGTGTTTGCTGTCATAGCGGTCTCCGGATAAGTCGGACAAGGTCGATGCCATGCCACGTCTCCGTCATCACTTCCTGGTATCGGCGCCCCCTGGCCGCAGTCTGCCCACCGACGGCCCGCCTCCATCAAGACCACGCATCACCTGTCTGAGCCATCCCACAGCGCCCGCGGGAGTCCGCTGCCCATGATCAGCCGCTGTCCGTGCGTACGATGCTGAGCCGGCTCCGCGCCCGATTCAATCGCGCCGGATCGCCACGCCCACTTCGCTCGTCCACAGCCCGCGCCGCTGTCGACCCCACCGCCGCGCGACGGCCCGGCAACGTCGTCCTCCGACGACGCCGGCTGCGGACGGAAGTATTCGCCATCCGCCCCTCCCGGCGCCTCATCCGCTTCCGGCCCACACCCTGGTGGATCGCCGGCGCCTTTGGCGCCGTGATCGCCATCGGGACGCTCCTGCTCTCCCTGCCGATCGCCTCAGAGTCCCGAGACTGGACCAACGGGATCGACTCCCTCTTCACGGCGATGTCCGCAGTCTGCGTCACCGGCCTCGTGCGATTCGACACCGCCGAGCACTGGAGTGGATTTGGCGAGGTCGTGATCCTCGCCTTGTTCCAACTCGGAGGCCTGGGCGTCACCGTCTACGCTGGCATGCTCTTGCTCCTGATCGGCCGACGGCTCGGCCTGCGCGCCAGCAACCTCTTCGGCATGGAGCTTTCCGGCGCCGGCGACTGGGACGTGCGCCGGCTGCTGCGACGCGTCCTCACGTTCGTCATCCTCATGGAAAGCCTCACCTTCCTCCTCCTCCTGCCCTGGTTCGTCTCCGAGTTCCACGGCACCCGTGGTGTCTGGATGGCCCTCTTTCATTCCGTCTCCACCTTCAACAACGCCGGCTTCGACTTGATGGGTGGATCGAACGGCCTGACCGGCCAGATCAACGCCGAGTACCCGATCACCGTGATGGGGATCTCCGCGTTCGTGGGCAGCCTCTCCTTCGTCACCGTTTTCGACCTACGCCGCCGCCGCCGCGGCTGGTCCCTCGACACCCGCATCGTCCTCATCACGATGATCGGATTCACCCTCGTCGGCATGCTCATCGTCGCGCTGGCTGAGCTGCAAGACGGACACGTGCTCGGCGGCCAAGGCCCAGGCGGGGCGGTGGCCAACGCCTTCTTCCTCGCCGTCAATCGATCCACCGGAATGACAACCGTGGACATGGCGCAGTTGCAGGATGTGACGGCGGTGCTGTTCCTGCCGTTGATGTTCATCGGCGGCGCCTCCACCTCCACGGCCGGCGGGATCAAGGTGGGGGCATTCATCGTCGGTCTGGCGGTCGTCTGGTCAGCGCTCCGCGGCCGGCATCAGGCCGAGATCTTCTCACGCGAGATCCCGCAGGCCGTGGTGCTGCGGGCGATTACCGTGGTGCTGCTCGGCGTCGTGGCGCTGACCGTTGGCGTCGCCGCGATCGAGATCACGGAAGACGGCCCGTTCCTGCCGCTCGTCTTCGAGGTCATGTCTGGCCTCGCGAACGTCGGCTGGTCCCAGGGCGTCACGCCAACCCTCTCCGACGCCGGTGCCGTGCTGATCGTCGTCCTCATGTTCATCGGGCGGATCGGCACGCTCATGGTGGCCTTGACCGTCCCCGACCGGCCCAGAGCCACCTACCACTACGCGCAGGAGGGCGTCCGCATCGGCTGACCACCGCACCCGGCCGGCCCGGAACGACCGCCGATCCCCGCGCCCGGAGACCCGGGCGCAACAACCATCGCACCGCGTAGCCGCTACAGCGCCTCGATCCACCGGCTCAAGCGCTCCACCCCTTCCGTCATCCGCGGCGCAGCCGCCTCCACGAACTGCGCTTCCGCGACCGGCCCGGCCGGTCGCTCCGCGCGATAGCGCCGCATCGCAGCGGCGCCGTCATAGTCCACGAACGCCACCCGGAACGAGAGGTCCTCCGCCGGCAGCTCCGTGGCCTCCCCGGCGAGCAGCGCCACGTGGATCGGATGCCCCAGCAGGGCCGCTGCCACCTCACCCGACGACTCCAATCCGCGCGCGGCCGCCCGCGGCGCCACATCGTTGAGGTCCAGCATGAAGTAGAACCCCCCATCCGGCGTGCATATCCGCGCGCCCGGCACTGCGCGCAGCCGCCGCTGCAGCTCGCGCGCCATCAGTGCGTGCAGCGAACGCGTGTCCGCCAAATACTCGACCATCACCGGGCTGTCGGCGAACGCCGGGATCGCCGCAAACTGCACCAGCGTCGTCACGTTGGAGTACGTTGCCGCCCCAACCTTCTGAAAGATCTGCCGGTGATCCGCCGAGCACTCCGAAGGGAGCACGACGAGCCCCAGCCGATAGCCACCCGCGGCGGCGAACTTTGAGAGCCCACTGACGACGAACGTGCCTTCCGGATACACCGCAGCCATGCTCACGAACTGCGTCGGATCGTACGTCGACAACGCGTAGATCTCATCCGAGATCACAAGCACGCCATTGCGACGGCAGACCGCCGCAATCGCTGCCAGCTCCTCGCGCGTATAGACCGCGCCCGTCGGATTATTCGGGCTGTTCAAGATCAACAGCCGCTGCCCGGGAGAGGCCGCACGCAGGTGCGACTCCAGACGCTCCGGGTCCAGCTTGTAGCCGACCGCCTGGTCCGTCGGTAGCCGTTCCACCGCCTTCCCAACCAGGGTGGCGAGCGGACCGTACCCCACCCAGGCCGGCGTCGGAATCAGCAGCGGCCCGCGAAGCATCGAGAGAAGCAAATGAATGCCCGCCTTCGCGCCCGGCACCACGACAAAGTCATCCGCCGTCCGCTGCATTCCGAAGTGGCGCGCCCAGAAGCCGGGCAGCTGTTCAAGCAACGGCCGGATCCCAAGAGTCGGCACATACTCACCATGACTCGCGGCCTCCCTGAGCGCCGCTGCCACCACGTCTGGGACCGGAAAGGGCGATTGCCCAAGCGCGAACGCCGCGTACTCAAAGTCGCATCCCCGCGACGCACATCGCGCACGATGCTCCGCGATCATCAGTCCAACCGCCAGATTTTCCGGCATCGTGATCCCCAAGACGCTCGGGCTCAGCTCTGCTTCCATCCCTGTCTCCCTCCCGCCCGTCGGCAACGGGAGCCCGGCATCCCCGTCGCTCAGTCCACCGCCATCCGTGCCCCAGCCCCAACGTAGAGGGTCCGGGAGCGCCGGGACGCGAATGGGATCCAGCAATCGAGCGCGATCCTCCGCCCACAATGCCCAGCCAGCGCCTGCCGGGCACGCTCGTCTGCCGATTCTGATCATCGGTAACCACCGCAACACCGACCTGATCTGAACGCGCCTCGTGTTCGAGGCGCCGACGGCGCTCAACCGCGAGGCCAACCCGCGCTGGCGTCGCGCTCGCGACGCATCCCCGCCCGTCCGCTTCGGTCGTGCTACGCGCCCTCGCCGCCAACGGCCGGCAAACCGTTGTACATATCGTGCACGTCCGCCCCACGGATACGCGCCACGCGGCCCGTCGGCGGCAGCGACTCCTCGTAAAAGAACGCCGGCAGTTCGTCGTCGCTGGCCTCGAATCCAGCCCGACGGTTGAACTCGTGCTCCTGGACCAGCGCGCCCCGGCCCAAGCGCTCGAAAAAGCCCTCGTCCAGATCCGTCCCATGGGCGGCGTTGATCGCATCGGCCAGGAACCCCAGGTTCGCATACGTCACGCTGCCGCCGAACACGCACAGCCCCAGGGAGTCCACAGCCGCCACGCGCGTCTGGTGGGCCAAACTCTGGCTGATGATCTCCGACACGGACATCTCCTGCGTCACCAATCGCGGCAGGTTGCCGGCGGTATGATCCGCCCCCTGCGCCGTGGACATCATCGCCACCCCGGTCGCTTCCACCACGCGCGGATCGTAAGCGCTGATCGCCTGCTGCTTGATCACCGGCACCCGCTGCACACCAAACGCCTTGCCCACCCGCGCCGTACCCTGCGCCAGCAGACGTCCTCGCTCGCTGCCCTGCCTGATCTCATCCAGACACGCGTGCATGAACGCCGTGTCGCCAAACTCCGCCTCGCCCGCCTCCATCAGCACCGCCAGCATCGCCCCCGTCTCGATCGTGTCGATGCCCAGGTCATTGGCCGTCTCGTTCAGCCGGGCCAGATCGTCCGGGTCCGTCAGCCCACAATTGGAGCCCAGCAGGCCCAGCGTCTCGTACTCCACCGGTGACACAATCTCGTGGCCCTCCGCATCGACGTACACATTGCTGCACTGAATCAGACAGCCCGGCATGCACGAGTGCGTCGGCTCGCCCCCGCGCGCCGTGACCTGCGGAATGATGTAGTCGCCACCCATGCGGAACTCTTCGCCCGCCTCCGTGTCCGCCAAGCGCCCCACGCTGAAGTTCCGCACCGGCAGACCGCCCAGATAGTTCTGCACATCGGCCATGCCCATCGTGCCAATCGGCCGGTACGACGTCTGGATGATCTCGTCGTTCTGCACCATCTGGCCGTACGCCCTGACAGCCTGATTGACTTTCTTGGTGTCCGAGAAAGGCGGCGGCCGATCCAAATCCACGACGATCGCCTTGACGCGCTTCGCGCCCATCACCGCGCCCACCCCGCCCCGGGCTGCGACTCGCGCCGGCCGGCCGTCCTTGTCGGTGAACGCGACGCCCGCCAGCAGACCCTGGTACTCGCCCACGGGCCCGCACAGCGCCAGCGCCACCTTCTTGCCGTAGGTCTCGAAGAGCTGGCGCGCGACCTCGAAGTTTCCCCGGCCGACGTACGCAGCCGCATCCTCGAACGCCACCCGCCCGTCGCGGTGCAGGCGCATCACGGACCACTCCGCGCAGGCCCCGCTCAGTGTCAGCCCCGCCACGCCCAATTGGCCCAGCGCATAGCCGAAGCTGCCCCCCCCGTTCGCCTCCTTCACCCCGCCGGTCAACGGGCTCTTGCAGCCCACACTCGTCCGGTTCGCGTTCGAAAAGGCGG
>Ga0114996_10008728_pt1 | contig 11198 bp, 8 predicted proteins | sample ArcticOcean_MG_C_4_FD_87039 | JGI IMG/M metagenome (GOLD analysis project Ga0114996, IMG submission 87039) | Marine microbial communities from western Arctic Ocean - ArcticOcean_MG_CB4_134 | ecosystem: Environmental > Aquatic > Marine > Oceanic | place: Arctic Ocean: Canada Basin | collected... | reverse complement strand
ACCAGGGCCGCATTGGCGAGATCGTATCCGGGACCGTTCAACAGATCAGCCACGGCGACATACTCGTCAACCTCGGGCGCACCGAGGCGGTAGTGCCGCTCAAGGAGCAGATCCGGAAAGAGCGCAATCGACAGGGCGACCCCATCCGGGCTTGCCTCGTCAACGTGCTTCGGACGTCCAAGGGCCCGCAGCTTGTGCTCTCTCGAACCCACCCGAATCTCCTCATCAAGCTCTTCCAGTTGGAAGTCCCCGAAATCTATGAAGGAATCATCGAAATCAAGGCCGTCGCCCGCGAGCCGGGCGAGCGTGCGAAAATCGCCGTCCATTCCAATGACCCAAGGATCGACCCGGTGGGAGCCTGCGTAGGTATGAAGGGTTCCCGGGTCCAGGCGGTGGTCAGGGAACTGGGCAACGAGCGCATCGACATTATTCCTTGGAGTGAAGACGAAGCCATCTTCCTTTCCAGAGCCCTGAGTCCGGCGATCGTAAAACGAGTCGTCGTCGACCGACGCGAGAAGCAGATGACGGCCATCGTCGACGACGACCAGTTGTCCCTCGCCATTGGGAAGTCGGGGCAGAATGCACGCCTGGCTTCGCAGCTTTCTGGTTGGAAAGTAGACATCATGAACGACACCAGCTACCAGGCTCAGCAGGCAGAGAGGGCGTCTACACTTGTGCCCCTTGCCGACATTGCCGGCATCGGCAAGGTCACTCGCGAGCGGATGGAAGCGGCCGGAATCGCATCGGCAAACGATATTGCCGCATCCTCTCTCAGCCGCCTTATGGAGGTTCCCGGGGTTGGAGATGCCACGGCAGAGAAGATCAAGGAAGCTGCATCCGAAATCGTGTCGGAAGTAGTCGGCGCGTATCGCAAAGAGAAGGCTGAACGCGATGCCATAGAGGCCGCGGCCAGGGCGGTAGAGGAGCAGAGACTTGCCGAGGAGGCTTCGAAGGCCGCCGCCGAAGCCGAGGCTGCTGCCGAGGCCGAAGCTGCCGAAGATGCGAAGGTCGCCGAAGAGGCGGAAGCAGCTGCTGCTGAGGCTGCCTCTGTAGCCGAGGGAGGCGCTGAAGCCGGACCTGATCCGGAAGCTGAGCCCGAAACTGAAGCCGTTCCAGAAATCGATGTAACTCCTGATGCCGACTCGCCGACAGCTGATGCCGATTCGGCCGACTCGCCGACAGCTGATGCCGAGTCGAGTGAAGACACTGCATCGAATGCCGATGCCCCTGAGCCGTCGGAAACGGTTGCGGCCGCCCAAGAAGAACAAGGCGACGGGTCGCCGGAAACGGCGACGGCTTCCAATTTAGAATCCAACTCAAAGCCGGAAGAAACAGAAAAAAAGACCGAAGACGTAGCGGACCCTGAAGGAGGTGAGCTCGCTCTTGGCGAAGACGGAAAGTGACGGCGGCGACAAGAAGAAGCGTATCTACGAAGTAGCCCGGGAATTCAACCTGTCGAGCAAGGCTATGGTTGAGGTTCTGCGCAGCATCGACTTCGATGTCAAGAATCACATGGCGGTCTGTACGCAAGAGATGTTCGACAGCGTGCAGCGGAAGTTTGAGGAAGAGCGAGCCGCTTCCCGCAAGGAGATCAAGCGGAAGGATACCCAGCAGAAAGAACGGCAGGAACGGGAGCGTGCCGCTGAGGTAGAAACCGAAACGAAAACAGTTAAGAAGGCGAAGAGGGCCAAAAAGGCGGTTGCCCAGAAGCCCTCCAGCCCCGATGGCACACGGTCGGCAGGTGATGCCCGTACGCGTCGCAGGCGGGCAGAAGAGAATGTTCCCGTAATTGAAGAAAAGGCTGTTGCTACACCCGCTCCAGCTAGCGGCGAGACTCCTCGCAAATCGACGAAGCCTGTCCCTAAGCCTCAGCCAATGGGCGGGCCCAGGAAGCGTCGACGACGCCGAGGCCGCCCGGCCGTAGACCAGCGCGAGGTGGAAGAAAGCGTGCGCAGGACAATGGCACAGATGGAAACGGGCGATGCCCGTACGCGCCGCCGGCGTCGAAGAGAGGAAGCCGGTGATGGCGAAGAGGTCGGTGACATTCCGGTGTTGAAGGTGGCGGAGTTTACGACGGTCGGAGAACTCGCCGACCTGATGGAACTGCGCCCGGCCGAACTGATCACCAAGTTCCTGCAGTTGGGCATGATGGTCACCATCAACCAGCGCTTGGATATGGACACGATCGGGCTGGTGGCCGACGAGTTCGACTACGATGTCGAGGAGCTGAGTGGATATGGCAAGGAGGTGCTCGAGCAGGAAGGGGAGGCCGATGCCGAGGAAGATCTGGAGCCCCGTCCGCCGGTGGTAACCATTATGGGCCACGTTGATCACGGGAAAACCTCGCTTCTCGATCTGATCCGCAGAACGAATGTTGTGGCTGGAGAAGCCGGCGGCATCACGCAGCACATTGGCGCCTACCATGTTCAGCTGCCCGACAGCCGGTTCGTCACTTTTCTGGACACCCCGGGTCACGAAGCCTTCACGGCCATGCGTGCACGCGGTGCTCAGGTTACCGATGTCGTCGTTCTCATTGTGGCCGCTGACGACAACGTTATGCCCCAGACCATTGAAGCCATCGACCATGCGAAGGCTGCAGAAGTGCCCATCGTCGTCGCTATCAACAAGGTCGATCTGCCTACAGCCGATCCCGTAAAGATACGCCGGCAGCTGGCGGAAAACGGCGTCATGGTTGAAGGCTTCGGCGGGCAGGTACAGGTATGCGAAGTGTCCGCCGAAACAGGCCAGGGTGTGGATGATCTGCTGGCGCTGCTGGCCCTGGAAACCGAACTGCTGGAGTTGAGAGCTAATCCGAACAAGCATGCGAAAGGAACCGTCGTCGAGGCCCAGCTGGATCGGGGGCGCGGCAACGTGGCTACCGTGCTGGTCCAGGAGGGCTCCCTGAAGGTGAGCGACCCGTTTGTTGCAGGTGCCTTCAGCGGACGCGTCCGGGCTATGTTGGATGAACGCGGAAATCCCGTTGAAGTGGCCGGGCCATCCGTTCCGGTACAGGTCCTGGGACTTCAGGGGCTTCCTCAGGCAGGGGACACCTTCTATGTGGTTGACAGCGAGCGCATGTCTCGCGATATCAGCCAGAAGCGCCAGGCCCTCCGAAGGGAACAGGAATTCCACAAGATCCGCCGGGTCAGCCTGGCCGGGCTCCACGATCAGATTCAGGCCGGCAAGATCCAGGAGTTGAGGCTCATCATCAAGGCCGACGTCGATGGTTCCGTGGAGGCGCTGCACGATGCGCTGCTGCAGATTACCAGCGACGAAGTCCGGCAGAATGTTATTCACAGAGGAGTGGGTGCCATCTCCGAGTCCGATGTGCTTCTGGCATCTGCTTCGGATGCCATTATCATCGGATTCAACGTTCGAGCCGACGCCAATGCGCGGGAAGTCGCCGCAAGAGAACACGTCGATATCAGGCATTATCGCGTGATCTATGAGGCGGTGGAAGATGTCAAGGCCGCTCTATCGGGACTGCTGTCGCCCGACATATCGGAGAACATCGTCGGCCAGGCAGAGGTTCGGGAAACCTTCACTGTTCCTCGTATTGGGACCATTGCCGGCTGTCACGACACATCTGGAAACGTCACCCGGTCCTCACTTGCCCGCGTTGTTCGCGATGGAGTTGTGGCCTACGAAAGTCAAGTCGGGTCTCTGCGGCGGTTCAAGGACGATGTTCGAGAAGTTCAGGCCGGATTCGAATGCGGAATTGGCATCGAAAACTTCAGCGATATTAAGATTGGCGACGTGATTGAACTGTTCGAGATGGTGGAGACGGAACGGACCCTTTAGGGACAACGTCGCGTGACCATCGGATACTGTCGGCTCACTCTCTACCTGCCGGACAGCGGTTCTTTGAAACAGAAACGGCAGGTAATCAAGAGCGTGAAGACGCGGGTTCGGAATAAATTCAACGTCTCCATTTCTGAGATTGACGACCAGGAATTATGGCAAAAGGCTGAGTTGGGCGTTGCTGTTGTATCCAACGATAGTCGTTTTGCCAATCAGGTGATCTCTGGAGTCGTGGCTCTGGTTCAGAACGAGAACCGACTGGAGCTCCTGGACTACAACCTGGAGATGATCTGATATGTCTCACCGGCCAGAGAGTGTTGGGAAACAGGTGCGAGAGATCCTGAGCGATCTTATCCAGCACCGGTTGAAAGATCCCGGTCTTGGGTTCATTACTGTTACGGGTGTCGACATGACCAGGGACCTCAGGGTGGCTCGGGTGTTCATCAGCGTCATGGGTAGTGAGTCAGACCGGCAGCAGAGCCTTGAAGCGGTCAATCGCGCGGCCCCATTTCTCCGCAGGGAGCTCGGAAGCCGAATCCGGCTGCGAAATACGCCTGAACTCCAGTTCGGCTACGACGAGTCTCTCGAACGCGGAGATCGCATCAACCGGCTTCTGGACCGTCTTGACACGTGATCCGTTGAGCGGTCTGACACCAAACGGCCTGCTGAGTATCGACAAACCGCAGGGCTCTACCTCCCACGATGTCGTCGACGCCGTGCGGAAGCAATTCGGTCTCCGCAAGGTGGGGCACACTGGTACCCTTGATCCTTTGGCCACTGGTGTTTTGGTCCTCTGCCTGGGGCGTGCAACCCGCCTGAGCGCCTACCTTACCGGCTTGGACAAACGCTATACGGCTACTGTTCGTTTCGGCTCGCGGACCGACACGATGGACTCCGAAGGAGACGTTACTGAAACATCAACCACGGTTCCGGATGGGATGAAGGAAGTGGTTGATGTGCTGACCTCTCTTACTGGGAAAATAGACCAGCTTTCCCCAATGTTTTCTGCCCGAAAAGTACGCGGAAAGAAGCTCTACGAACTGGCGCGTCAGGGCGAAACGAATGTCGATCGTCCCGTACGGAAGGTGACGGTTTACGAGGTGAAGGCACGGAGTTACCATCCTCCCGATCTACACCTGGATGTACACTGCTCCACCGGCACCTATATCCGCGTTCTCGCCGATGATCTTGGCGATCGGCTGGGCTGCTTTGGCCATATCACCGCCCTGCGTCGGACGGCGGTTGGTGGCATTGACATCGACAGCTGCAGGACGTTGGACGATCTGGAAACGCTTCATGACCAAGGAGGGTCCAGGGCGCTTCTGGAAACCTTAGTGGATCCTGGTGAAGCGTTGGGCCATCTCCCGGTGCTTGAATTGAACGGTAAACCGCTCCAGACATTCCGTCACGGGAATCCCGTTCCGGGCATCTCTCCCAGCGGAGATGGAGGTGAGCTTGTGAGGGCCTACGATCCGCAGGGAATCCTTGTCGGCATCGGCAGGTGGGCAGAAGATCGCACGGCTCTGCAGCCTGTAAGGGTACTCCACCCAGCGGAGGGGTAGTTTTTGGCCGTGCAGGTGATCCGACTCGACAGTCCACAGAAGTTGAAGGCGCCCGCTGTTGCCGTTGGCACGTTCGACGGGATGCATGCAGGACATTCGGCGGTGCTCGAGGTAGTTCGGGAAACGGCCGCCTCACGTGCAGGTGTATCGGTAGCGGTTACGTTTCATCCCCATCCCAGGCAGGTCCTGCAGCCCGATGCAGCGCCGGGCGTCCTTACGACCCTGTCCGAGAAAGAGTGGCGGGCCAACGCACTGGGTATCGACGTGCTCGCGGTCGTATCGTTCGATGCCGCTCTTCGTCGCCTCACACCTGAACAGTTCGTTCGGGATTTTCTGGTAGAGCGGCTGGGCGCCGAAACGGTCGTCGTGGGATACGATCACGAGTTCGGCAAGGTCCGCAGCGGGAATCTGGAAACGATGCAGCGGCTGGGAGATGAACTGGGGTTCAATGTTCTGTCGGTTGCCCCAACGCTTGTAGATGGCGCTCCCATCAGCAGCACACGGATTCGGAGCTTGATCGGTGAAGGTGATTTGATGGGTGCGGCGAGGTTGTTGGACTGTTTCTATCCTGTTGCCGGGAAAGTGGTCGCCGGCGACAGGCGGGGGCGCGAACTCGGGTTCCCGACAGCTAATGTGGAAATCGACGACAGGCACAAGGTCTTGCCGCCTCACGGTGTGTACGCCGCCCGTGCCCATCTGCCGGAACCGAAGTCGCTATATGAATCGCCGGGCGGGTCACACGACGCCGTTGTCAATATCGGTGTTCGTCCCACGTTTGCAGGGAAAGGTGAGCGGGTAGAGGCCCACCTCCTGGACTTCCAGGGAGACCTCTATGGCAGCACAGTTGTTTTGGAACTGATCAACCATATCCGGGGCGAGCAGGCGTTCGCCGGCCCGGAGCCACTGAAACACCAAATAGGACAGGACATCGCGGCGGCTCGCGAAATCCTGACACGCGACGTCGTCACTCAGATACGGAGGTAGAACGTTGGCACTTACGAAGGACCAGAAGCAGGAATTTGCGAAGACCTATGGTTCGTCAGAAGCGGACACAGGATCCACCAAAGTACAGATCTCGATCCTTACCGAACGAATCAAAGGTCTAACTGAGCATTTCAAGACACACAAGAAGGATCACCACTCGAGGCGGGGCCTGCTGAAGCTTGTCGGTCGCAGGCGCAGGTTGCTCCGCTATCTTCAATCCAACGATCTCGATGGATATCGCAAGCTTATTCAGGATCTTGGGATCCGGGGGTAACAGCCGGGCGGAAATCGCCCGACGCAGGGTGCACAACTCCGGCGGCAAGGGCCGCTGCGAGGGCAGGTGGAGAGAATACACGACATGATCTGTTTGCGTACGACGTGCCGAGAACTCAAAGTGCCGCCGATCGTCGGCGACCGGCAGACCAGGCCGCCCGATATGGCGGCCGTCGTATGCTCGCAAGCAGAATGGTACGGAGGTAGGGTTGATGGTAGAAAAGGTTGAAAGGGAGATAGGGGGCCGCACACTGTCCATTGAGACAGGGCGTGTCGCCAAGCAGGCCCACGGATCGGTCTGGATGCGTTACGGCGATACGGTCGTACTGGTGGCGGCAGTGTCAGACAACCGCCCGTCGAATTTCGATTTCTTCCCACTGACTGTGGATTACCGTGAGAAGGCCTACGCTGGTGGAAAGATCCCCGGGAACTTCTTTAAACGAGAGGGCGCGCCTTCAACGACAGAGAAACTGAACGCCCGCCTGATCGATCACCAGATACGGCCTTTGTTTCCCAAGGCGTACAAGTTTGAAACGCAGGTACTTGTGTCGGTCCTCTCCGTAGATGGCGAGAATGATCCGGCCGTACTCGCGATGCTTGGTGCATCTGCGGTCCTCAGCATTTCGAACATTCCTTTTGAAGGTCCTATCGGAGCCGTTCGGGTGGGCAGGGTAGACGGAGAGTTTGTAATTCTTCCGAGCTACCAGGACCTGGACGAGAGCGACATCGATATTGTCGTTTCCGGAAACCGGGAATCAGTTGTTGCCGTTGAAGGCGACTGCCACGAGGTTCCCGAAGGCGATGTCCTGGAAGCCCTCAAGTTTGCCCACAAAGGCATCGTGGAATTGATCGACCTTCAGGACGAACTCCTCTCCAGGTTGAATCCGGTAAAGCGTGAGGTTCCGGTGCCGGAGGTAGACGAGGAGCTCCAGGCCAAAGTTCGGAAGATGACCGAGGCCGACGCCAAGAAGACAAATCGGATCGCTGAGAAGGACGAGCGAGAAGCTGCGGTCCGGCAAATCATCGCCGACACGCAAGAGGCTCTTGGCGAAGAGTACGAGGATGCTTTCCGGGCCATTGCCGATGAGGTCAATGCAATCATCAAGGCCGACATGCGCCAGATGATCCTGGAAGAAAAGAAGCGGATCGATGGACGCGAGCTGGATGAAATTCGGCCGATCTCGATTGAACTGGGCGTACTGCCCCGGGCTCACGGCTCCGCCATCTTTACCCGCGGTCAAACGCAGGCGCTTTGCATAACCACTCTGGGTGGAAAGATGGACACCCGCATGGTTGACGATCTGGAGGGGAAGTCGTTCAAGAGCTTCATGTTCGACTACAACTTCCCGTCTTACAGCGTTGGTGAAGCCCGTCGCGTAGGCCCCCCCGGACGACGCGAGATCGGGCATGGAGCATTGGCCGAAAAGGCTCTGGAACCTGTGGTTCCTGCGGAAGAAATGTTTCCTTATACCATCCGGAACGTTTCCGAGATCCTGGAATCCAACAGCTCGTCCTCTATGGCCACCGTCTGCGGTGGATCATTGGCCATGATGGACGCCGGTGTGCCGATCAAGACCCACGTCGCTGGCGCCGGTGTGGGCCTGGTTACCGACGGAGACCGATGGGAAGTCCTTACGGATATCCTCGGAGACGAAGACCACCTGGGCGATATGGACTTGAAAGTCACCGGCACCGCCGAGGGCATCACAGCCATCCAGATGGACATCAAGGTCAACGGCATCAGCTTCGAGATTATGGAAACGGCATTCTCTCGGGCACGCGGTGCCCTCGACTTTATCCTGGGCCTAATGAACGAAGCGCTCCCTCGACCCAGGGAAGCACTGTCTCAGTACGCCCCTCGCATCCTGTCGGTAAAGATAGATCCGTCCAAGATTGGAACGGTCATCGGCCCCGGTGGCAAAACCATCCGCAGCATCGAAGAGGGTGGGGCCAAGGTGTCGGTGGAAGACGACGGCATGGTGACGGTTGCGGCTGTGGACGTCAATGCTGCCGAAGAGGCCATGAAGATGATTCGTGCGCTGGTGGCTGACCCGGAAGTGGGGCAGATCTACGAGGGCGTTGTGAAGCGGGTTACCGACTTCGGCGCCTTTATTGAGATTCTTCCCGGTAAAGACGGCCTTTGCCACATTTCCGAACTGGAGTACCATCGCGTTCGGAAGGTGGAGGACGTATTGAAGGAGGGGGACCGCACCAAGGCGAAAGTTATCGGTGTGGACGATCAGGGCAAGATTCGATTGAGCCGCAAGGCGACAATGGAAGCGCCCGAAGGCTACGAAGAGGAAGAGCGGTCGGAGCCACCCCGCAGAAGTGGCGGAGGAGGAGGTCGCTCCGGCGGAGGAAGACGCTAGTACAGGAGCCGTTCGCGAAGTCGACCGGCAGGATCGCTTCCGGTCGACTTCGTGCGTCACTCACGCTGAACGTGACATCAAGACGATCGGTATCCCCGGTCGTCTTTTTCACTTGAGGCGGCTGTTTATTCGCAGTCAGGCGGTTGAACAGCCGCAGGGAGCAGTATGATGCTGGATGGGACCTTCCGGAGAACCCGGTTGCCCAACGGACTTCGGATCGTCACTGAGCAGGTGCCCTTTGTGCGCTCCGTTTCTTTGGGTGTCTGGGTGCAGGTCGGGTCGCGGGACGAGGCTTCAGAAGAGCAGGGACTTTCCCATTTCCTTGAACACATGCTCTTCAAGGGCACAGAATCGCGCAGCGCCTTTGATATTGTCCACGCCCTTGAAAGCCGGGGAGGCACCCTAGACGCGTTCACCAGCAGAGACCTCACCTGTTTCTACGTCCGCTGTTTGGATGAACACGTGGAGGCAGCGTTGGATGTTCTCTCCGATATGGTCCTGAATCCCGCTCTTGATCCCGGTGAGATCGAAAAGGAGAAGAGCGTCGTTCTGGACGAGATCCAGAACGTGGATGATACTCCAGAAGATCTCATTCATGACCTCTTCGCAAAAGCTATCTGGGGAGGCCATCCGGTAGGCGCTCCTATCCTGGGAACCCCCGAAACGGTGCGCTCCTTTTCTCGCTCAAAGATGGCTGCATTCCATTCGGAACGATACAGCCCGGACCGTATCGTCATTTCGGCCGCCGGCCTGTTGGATCATGAGCGCATTTTGGAACAGGTGGCGCGTCACTTTCCCGGGAATGGGCCATCCGGGCCACTCCTTCGGAGAGACCCTCCCGAGGTTCCCGAACGGACAGTCCGTCACGTTCGAAGGGACATCGGCCAGACCCACATCTGCCTGGGACGTATGGCGTATGCCTACACCACGCCGAAGCGCTACGAATTCATGCTGGCAAACACGCTTCTGGGCGAGGGGATGAGTTCCAGGCTCTTCCAGCAGGTGAGGGAACGTCTTGGCCTGGCCTATTCAGTCTATTCCTATACGGAAATGCTGGAGGATACGGGGCTGTTCGGAACCTATGTTGCATGTGACCAGTCTCGAGTGGATCAAGCTGTCGAAACGGTCAGGCATGAGTTGGAAGAATTGAAACAGGGGAATATTGGAGAAGAAGAGATCAGCAGTGCCCGGGCTCAGTTACGCGGCGAATTGGTTCTGGGGATGGAAAGCATGGGCAATCGCATGACGCGGCTTGCCGATGATGAAATCTATTCGGGCGACTATGTCACAGCTGCCGATTCACTCGCCGCCATCGACCGCGTAACCGTTTCGGGTGTGCGCGAGGTTTGCGAAGAGTTGCTTGACGACGGCAAGATGCACGTGGTCTCCGTAGGTCCCTGACAGAAAGGACGAAGCAATGGTCGTTGGTGTCCCCAGAGAGATCAAGGCGGATGAAAACAGGGTTGGGCTGCTTCCGGTTGGAGCGGAGTTGTTGTGCAGATCGGGGCACACGGTCCTCGTAGAGACAGGAGCGGGCGTTGGTACCGGTGCCAGCGACGATGACTATCGAGCCGCCGGCGCTCAGATCGCCGGTGACCCGGGTAAGATCTATGGAGATGCAGACCTGGTGGTGAAGGTCAAGGAGCCGTTGGAAGCCGAGTACGGGTTGATTCGAAAAGATCAGGTGCTTTTCTGCTATTTTCACTTTGCCGCGAGCCGGGAATTGACGGACGCCGTTCAGCGATCCGGGTGCACCGCTGTGGCTTATGAAACTGTACAGGAACCTACGGGAGCACTGCCGCTGCTGATTCCGATGAGTGAAGTGGCCGGTCGGATGGCTGTTCAGGAAGGGGCAAAGTACCTGGAGAGTCCACAAGGGGGCCGTGGCATTCTGCTGGCAGGAGTCCCGGGAGTCGCACCGGCCGACGTGGTGATCCTTGGCGGCGGAATTGTCGGTGCCAATGCCGCCCGCATCGCCGCCGGCCTCGGCGCCAACGTCTTTGTACTGGACATCAACCTCCATCGTCTGCGGTACCTGGAAGATGTGATGCCGCCGAACGTGGTCACTCTGGCTTCGAATACGTACAACCTGAACAAGCTTATCGTATCGGCCGACCTCTTGATCGGCGCCGTGCTGAAAACCGGCGCCAAGGCCCCGAAACTGGTCTCCCGCGAAATGGTCTCGAGTATGAAGGAGGGGGCCGTTATT
>Ga0114996_10008727_pt1 | contig 11200 bp, 7 predicted proteins | sample ArcticOcean_MG_C_4_FD_87039 | JGI IMG/M metagenome (GOLD analysis project Ga0114996, IMG submission 87039) | Marine microbial communities from western Arctic Ocean - ArcticOcean_MG_CB4_134 | ecosystem: Environmental > Aquatic > Marine > Oceanic | place: Arctic Ocean: Canada Basin | collected... | reverse complement strand
TGGAATCTGTAGTCGCAGCAGCGCAATTGCTAGGAGTCGAACTCGATGAAAAGCAGATCGCACAGTTCCAGCGGTATCGTGAGTTAATCGAACTGCGAAGCAAGCAGTTCAATCTCACAGGTCATAAAACGTGGGACAAAATACGCGAAGAATTATTCATTCGTTCACTACGAGTGCTCGCACCCGCGGGCGGCAACGTACCAACCCCAGAGTGGTTCGCTGGCAAGCGTGCTATCGACGTCGGTACAGGGGCAGGAATTCCAGGAATGGTCATGAAAATTGCCCTGCCCGATCTCCAAATAACCCTTCTCGACTCAACCCAGAAACGCACAAATTTTCTCATCGAAGTCGTAAATGAACTCGAATTAAAAGGTCTCGAAGTAATCACAGGGCGCGCAGAAGATCTCGGCCAAGAAACAGGTCATCGCGAAAGCTACGACATCGTTGTCGCACGGGCACTTGCGCGCCTCGCTGAACTCGCCGAGCTAACCATCCCATTCGCAAACATCGGCGGAACCGTGATCCTGCCCAAAAGCAGTGGAGTAGCAGACGAAGTGAACGAAGCTGCAGCCGCTGCCGAAATTCTCGGTGCGGCACCGGCCATAACCCTCGAAGTCTCCAAACCCGGCAATTCCCCACCCGACGATATGGTCTACTGGATGAAAATCTCGCCAACCCCGAACGAATTCCCGCGAAGATCCGGTATCCCTCACCAGTCTCCGCTGATAGAACAAGCTAACTAACGATTCACACGACGGTCGCCACCCGGAACGTCCTACCGACCCTCTCTCGAATACATGCCCGAGACACCCACCAATAAATCTGTAACCCCCGACGCAGCGTCCGATTCAGCAATGCCCGGAGCTGGAACGCTTTGCCAACGCATACTGTCGCTGCCGACGTTATTTGCAATCCTTATCGGAGCAGCGCTCCTGAGCTTTGCGTTATGGCGCATATTCGACTTCGAGTGGGACGAAGTCTGGACAAACATCAAGAACGTCCATATCGGTAAATACCTGCTGGCACTGGCCCTCTACTACATCAGCTTCTTTTTCCGCGGACTCAGATGGCGGATGATCTCCAAAACCGCGGACATCGGTGGAGACAACGGTAAAAACATTCCCGGTACGATCCCGCTATCGGGGATCATCCTCATGGGCTGGTTCGCAAACTCCGTCGCGTTCCTCAGACTCGGCGACGCCTATCGCGGCTGGGCGCTGGCCCGAGAAGCCAATAGCGACTTCCCATCCAGCCTCGGAACCGTAGTCGCCGAGCGGGTGCAGGACATGGCGGCGGTGCTCATACTCGTGCTTACCGCGGCGATCTGGCTCACCATCGAAGGCGACTCCAAAGTACCCGGATGGGTCGTGTTTGCAGCGTTCTTACTCGTCGGCTCCCTGATACTCGGGCTATTCATCATGAAGATCGCCGGGGAACGCATCTCACGACGACTGCCCGGTCGATTTGAGTTGGCGTACATAAACTTTCAGCGCGGAACGCTGAGCAGTTTCTCCGGACGCGCGATACCGCCACAGTTAACGCTCGGGCTCATCGGGTGGCTGCTCGAAATCGCACGCTTCTTCTTCATCGCCGACGCAATGGGAATCGAAATTTCTTTTGGCATCGTCATGTTCGCAGCCCTCGCCAACGCAATGCTCACAACAATCCCTACACCGGGTGGGTTCGGGTTTGTCGAGGGCGGTCTAACGGGACTATTGATCCTATTTGGGCTCTCCGACAACGAAGCCATCAGCCTCGTAGCTGTCGATCGAACAATCAGCTGGCTCAGCGTGGTTCTGTTTGGTGGAATCCTCTTTGTCATATGGCACGCAGTCAAAGCAAGAAAATCCACAAACGCCTCATCTCAATCTACGGAATAACAATCCGCTCGAATGAATATTTCGGCTAGTATCAGCGTTTCGTAAACTGGCAACCTACTTGCCGAACCAGAACCCCCAGAATCCGAAGGCAACACTAATGGCCGACAAGAAAAAAGTGCTAGTAACCGGACTCAGCGGATTGGTTGGAACAGCCCTACGCAGCGAATTCGAAGAGCGGTACGAACTTTCCTCGCTCTCTCGATACGGCACTGAAGGCCTCGACGACGCACACAATTTCAAGGGCAACATCGCTGAAATCGAAACCATGATTCCAGCGTTCGAAGGGCAGCACACTGTCGTTCACCTTGCCGCCGACCGCAGTGCAAACGCCGAGTGGGAATCCGCACTTCGCAACAACTTCGTCGGCGTCTACAACGTATACGAAGCCGCCAAACGCACCGGCGTAAAGCGAGTCGTGTTCGGCAGTTCACAACACGCAATCGGAGGCTTCTACCAGGACGACCCGTACAAGACGATCCTCGCAGGCAAGCTCGATCAGGTAAAACGACCGTTCAAGCTCATCGACGAAACCGTTCCCATCCGCCCCGACGGCTACTACGGAGCCTCGAAGGCATACGCCGAAGGGCTGGGCAGCTACTACAGCGAATTCCACGGCATCTCGTCGATCAATATCCGAATCGGCTGGACGATCTCCAACGACGATCCGACCACCAACGGTGGCGGGCTCGCCATGTGGCTATCACATCGTGACACAGCGCAAATTCACGTGAAGGCCGTCGATGCTCCCGACTCGCTGATGTACACCGTCGTTTTCGCCATGAGCGACAACACCTGGAACATCTTCTCGCTCGACAAAGCACGCGAAGTCCTCGGTTACGAACCTCAAGACAACGCCGGCGAAATCCTGAACCTCGACCGAAGCATGCTCGAACGAGACGACACCGACTTCAAACAACACAATCAAGACCCCGAAACGTACTAGCGGAAGTCCTTTCTCTGTCATTGCGAGGAGGAACGACGTGGCAATCACGTCCAATCGCATTCAGTCCCGCATTCCGGATATATCGTGAGCGAGCAAACAACGAAATCACAGCGATGCTGTGCTACGATTTTTTAGTAGGACGATTCCGGACACAAAACCGAAACCGCCCACCCCGAACAAAAACGGGGCTGTAGCTCAATTGGGAGAGCGCTTCAATGGCATTGAAGAGGTAGAGGGTTCGAATCCCTCCAGCTCCACCAGAACTCCCACAAAACGCCTTCTCGATTCTGAGTGGGCGTTTTTTTATCACACATCGTTAAAGAGAAAACCCGATCTATACAGAAGGGCTATACGAGGCCGCGCTGGTTCGCGTAAGTTGCGGCTTCGGTTCTGTTAGCCGCACCTGTCTTTGCGAAGATATTGGCTACGTGCCGAACAACTGTGTACCGACTGAGGAAGAGTTCGTCAGCAATCTTCTGGTTGGAGTTTCCAGCGGTTACTAGTCGTAGCACCTCGGCTTCTCGTTCGGTTAGGCCATCGGGAAGCAATACGGCTGTCGATGACTTGTTCACCGAGTCTGAAACATCTGACGTAGTCAATCTCTCAGAATGTTTTGCAAGCTTCTGCAGGTGAGGTTTCATACCGAGTTCAGTAGCGATCACTACCGCTTCGTCTCGAAGAGTATTCGCTTTTTCTTGATCACCTGGTAGCGCCCGATCAAGAAGAAGTTCGATGTAATCCGTATTCAACCAAACGATGCCTGGTCTGTCACCTAGTTTGTGTAAGTATTCAAGCCCCGCCTCAAATGCTTCCACTGCTTCATCGGTTCTTCCAATCATATTTAGCGCCGGGGCGACAAACTGATGGGGGCAATGAAACGGCCCCCTACGCCAGTGCCAATCCTTTGGGAGCTTGTACCCGTCTAGCGCATCTGAGACCATTTTCTTGTTGTTACTAGCGAGCCCGTTCGCTCCCCGCAAGTATGCAATCCACGAATGAAAATGGCTATTTTTTCTATTGTGCAGAGCCCTGACTACCCAATCAAGATCAATTGGTGTACTACCGGTGATTCTGGCGACAACAACATCAGACATCGTGATCCATGCGGAACTCGATGGACGGTCACCTAGTTGTCGACGTGATTCTTCGACCATTTGGTGTACCAATTCATCTGCCAGAACTACGTCGCCTTGCTCGGCAAGTGAGAGCACTTTATACATCAGGAGACGGGGTTCGTCGGGGTCAATCGCCAGGCCTTCTTCAAGGAGCTCGTCAGCTGTCGCCCAATCGCCAGAAACCAATCTCAGCCCCGCCATAACGGATAAGCCAGTTGCGATATTAAACCGGTTGCGAGTGCGACGTGCTGCTGAAAGTGCCTCGGCCGCCATTCGTTCAGCACGAACGTACTCAGCGATACTAAGCAGTCGATCGGCGAAAACTTCTTTCAGTACGAATTCTGCTCTATCGTCACCCAAATCACTAGCGAGCCGGATTGCCCCCGAGACCATTTCTTCGTCAGCAGCCACTGTTCCCGCCGATAATCCACCTACCGAGCTTAGGCTCAGAATTTCCAATCGGAGCCGGTCATTGTCAAAACGGTCGGCGATCTCCTGCGCTTCATGGAGAGGCGACTCGCCTGGAGCCTGACTATATCTTTCTAGCTGGTAAGACCTAGAAAGCGCTGTGAGGAGGAACCCGTGGGTTAATGAACCTTGCTCAGCGAGCGGTAATGCTCGAATCAAGAGCTCGACTAAACCGACTGTGTCGTGCACTGGCGGAAAGTACGTTTGAGCCACTTCAAGAGCAGATTCGTTTTCGCCAGCTTCGACATACGCGTCGAAAGCTAGAACGAGTTGGTCAACGGCTTTCTGCAGTTCTGAGCGTGCGAGAATCTGCAGCAATGCCCGTGCCAAACCGTGATGAAGTCGAGCTCGCAGAGCCTGACTTGCAGAGTCTGACAAAGCATCGAGCGCCTGCTCAAAATGGACAGCCGCTTGTAACGGTGCGTGTACCGCCAATGCGTGATCACCCGCGATAGATGAGTAGTGAACGACCTTTGACGAATCTCCGCCGACATCGGCTTCGTGGAAGTGGTACGCCAATTCAGCTGCGTGTTCATCCGCTGAATCGGCGTATAGAGACTCCATTTCAACTGCGATCCGAATATGCAATCTCACTTGAGCTGCAGGCGTTATTTCTTCGAGGAGCGTTTGCCGAACGAGCGCGTGAGCGAATCTGTAACCACCGAATGATTCACCGGTTTCGACGAGATGGGCTTTTGTGGCTTCTTCCAGCTGATCGATAACTTCGTCGTCGGAACGATTCTTGGAAATGTGGTCGAGCATTCGGTAGTCGAACTCAAGCCCAATAACTGCCGCATTCTTCAAGAGATCGTTCACATCTTCCGATATTCGGTTAAGTCGTTTTCCTACTACTTCGCGGATACCCTCGGGAATACGTATCGGTTGATTTGGTCGTGACTCATTGCCAAGTTCGTACGCAATCTCAGTTACAAAAAATGGATTGCCCTGCGTCTGCGAGGCAATGATTGCTGCAGTTTCAGGCGATGCCGAGCCCGGACGGACGGCATCGATTAATCGTCGTGTCTCGTTGTCTTCGAGACCTCTGAGGGTTATCCGTTGATAGTGGCGTTCTCGATTCAGTTCGCCCAGCGTTTCAGATAACGGATGGCGTCTTGATAACTCGGTATCACGGTATGTCCCGACCACAATGATTCGGGAGTCAGAGACGTATCGGGCAAAAAATTGAAGAAGCTGAAGTGTTGTGGCATCAGCCCAATGAACGTCGTCGAAGATCAGCATCAGCGGCTGTTCATGACTCGCACTTTGCAAGAATGTCGAAGTAGCTTCAAACAAACGGAAACGCGCCGATTCTGGATCATCCAACGTCGGTGCAGAGGCCATCTCGGGCTCCCACGTTTTCAGATCGGGAAAAAGATCAGTGATTATCGCTGCCCGATCTTCCATACTTTGAATAACAGCACTGTGATCTCTCGACGATGCGTAACTTCGAAGAATCTGTGTCCATGACCAATAAGGCGGAGCTCCGGTGTCTTCGTATGCACGGCCCCAATGGACTTCAAATCCGGCTGTTTTCGCCGATTCCGCTAGTTCCTCGGTTAGCCGTGTTTTACCGATTCCCGGATCACCAGCGATCATCACCAACTGCCCACTACCTTCGACGGCGTTCTCAAGGGCTGTTGTCAGTTCAACCAATTCGCGCTCGCGTCCGACAAATGGGGTGCCGGTTAACGTAGAGGTTGGATTTGATGAATCAGGCGTCATACGAGATCAGTCGTGGTAAAAAAAACTCAGATGGTGACAATCGGTCAGCATTCGCTGCATGCATTTTCTCATAACGAGCATGTTATTCGATTGGAGAGAGTAGTGCGGGAGCCGGAAAAACCGGCCTCTTCGGCTGCGGGACTCTAGCTAAGTTCAAACCGATCAAATTCAGTACCACCTACGGTTCCGTTAGCTCCACCAGAAAAATACGACAAGCCATTGAGAGATCGGTGGCTTATCTATTTAATTTTTTAGAAACCGGCGCCTTGAATCAGATCGATGTGTCGATTCAGGTTCTCTTAAGAGATTTGCCACGCCACGCCCGACGTCACTACCCCGGTATCACCGGCAGTATCAACCGCGACGGGTACACCGCAGAATGGTGAATAGTCTGCTCGGCAACCCGCATTTCAGTCGTGTTGTACAGATCCCCACCAGTATTCAAATTCCGATCAAACCGCGGGAAATTCGAAGACGAAACCTCGAGTCGAATCCGGTGTCCCTTCTTGAACACGTTACTCGTCACGCCAACCTTGATCTCGTACTCGTATACGTTCCCGGCTTCTAGCAATTTCGGCTGCTCAAAGCCCTCTCGATACCGAGCCCTGCTAATCCCGTCGCAAAGATTCTTCGCGTACCCGGTTGGCGAAACATCAACCAGCATCGCAGTCCAGTCAGTATCTAGGCCGTCCGTTTCGGCAAACAGCTTCAAGCGAATCGGACCCGTCACCTCAAGATCGTCCTCAAGAACGTCCGTCGTGTAGCAAAGCACGTCGTGACGAGCCTCGGCCGGGCGCTGATCGTACGGTCCCCACGGTACGATTTCCGGAGAGCAACAATTGTTACCCCCTAATGTCTGAACCGGCATCTCTGGATCGTACGTAAACCGATCCGCAGCATCATCGCCAGCCGATTCAAGCGACAACCGCCCGTCTCCATTAGAAGTGTTCGCTCCGCCTTCAGAACGAAGATTCCACGATTGCCAGTCAGTCCGAGCAAGCGGCCACTCCTGCTCGTCACGCCACTGGTTAATGCCCATCACAAATATCCGGACCGGGGCATCGTCGTGAACACTCTTGTCACCCTTCAGCCACCTATCGAACCACTCGCGTTCAATCCCATCGAGATCAAGCATCGACGAAGCGCCAAAGTCGATATCACCAGTCTTGGTCGAAGTGCTCAACGCATGCGGCCACGGCCCGACAATCAGCTTCGACCCGCGTGCCAGTTCAGACCCACCACGCTCACGAAGCCCCGCAAAATTCTCGAAAGCATCAGCCGCGTACAGGTCGTACCACCCACCCATAATCAGCGACGGCACCTCGATCTCGTTAAATCGACGATCCGTATTGACCTCATTCCAATACTCGTCGTCGTTGGGATGAGCCAGCCAGTCCTGCCAGAACTTCATCTCACGACCGGTACTCCCAGCAAGATCTGTCAGCGGTAACGCACGAAACGCCTCGGTCCAATTGTGATAGTCGATGCTCTGACCCGTCCGACCATTCGTACGCATGCCCCACGTCATCATCACGTTCAGTTGGAACGCCCCACCGGGGTGCATCAATCCCTGGTAGTAGTCGGTGCACATCACCCGAGGAACCATCGCCTTCAAATACTTGTTCTGAAGCGGAGCGCTCAGCCACTGAACACACCCGACATACGAGCCCCCTGCCATACCGATATTTCCGTCACACCAATCCTGCTGACCCGTCCACTCCTGCGTATCGAAGCCATCGTCAATCTCCTGATGAAACGCGTAGTACTCGCCCTGAGAATCCCAGCGACCACGCACGTCCTGCACCACGCACGCATACCCACCATTCGCCAGACCCCGTGCCTTCTCGATCATCGCATCCACGTTGTTGCTGTACGGCGTGCGCATCAACACCGTTGGGAACGGGCCTTCCGCTTGAGGCAGATAGATATCGGCAGAAAGCTCGACGCCATCCCTCATCGGAACCTTCACATCTAACCGCATTTCAACCGCGAAGTTTTCTGACATATCGATATCCGCTCCTGTTGTAGCCACACAGTGCGCCGTGAAAAAGCCGTCACATTACCTAACGCGCTGGCACACTATCAGGAGTCCATATCCGACGGTCTCAAATTGACCATGTATTTGCGTCGAGGAATACACTTCGCCTCCAGAATCCCAAGCGCCAAATGCCAAATGAAAAGTCCGCAGCAGGTGACAAACGATGGTCCGTACCTCCAGCCAAGCCAACTCCCAAACTCAGGAGGACGATAACGCACCCGACTCGGGACCGGTCGTTTTTTCAGGTGACGGAGAACCGCAGTCCCCTGAATCGACCATCGCTCAACTCAACTCACTCCTCGCCGCTGGCAAACTCAACCCCGACTCCTACTCGCTCGGCGGTAGCGTAGAAGCGTTCGAAAAACGCATGGCCGAAGAGCTAGGCAAGGAAGCAGCCATCTGGATGCCCACGGGAACGCTGGCGAATCATCTCGCCCTTCGTCGTCACGCTGGAACCAACTCGCGAATAATCCTGCAGGAACAGAGCCACATCTATCACGATGAAGGGGACGGACTTGCGAAGCTAAGTGGGCTAAACGCCGTTCCGCTGGCACACGGCAGACCCTACTTCACCGCTGATGAGCTCCGGATCGCACTGGACCAATCCGTTGGCGGACGTGTCCTCAATCCGGTCGGAGCCGTTTCAATCGAAAGCCCAGTTCGCCGCCAGGCAGGACAGATAATGCCGTGGGACAAAATGGAAGCGGTAACGCAACTCTGTCGAGAAGAAGGCATCCCGGTTCACCTCGATGGCGCAAGGCTCTACATGATGTCGGCCGCAACAGGCATCGGCGTCAGGGAATACTCCGACCTTTTCGATAGCGTTTACGTCTCCGGATACAAGTATTTCGGCTCTCCCATCGGAGCCATACTCGCTGGCCAAACCGACTTCATCGAAGGCATGTATCACGACCGCCGAATGTTCGGCGGGGGCCTGTCGTCCGCATACGTGGCAGCCGGACTGTCTCTGGCCGGGGTCGAGGGTTTCGCCGAACGATTCAACGAAGCGCTCACAAAAGCAAAAGAGCTGTTCGGGTCTATCAACCAACTTACCGGCATCGAAATCCGTGGATTTGAACACGGCTCAAACATCTTCGAACTGCACCTCGACCCCAAGATCGATACCGATCAGTTCAAAGCAGATCTGCTCGCCTCTGGAGTCACGCTATCGGCAATGATCCCCGAATGGCCAATCCAGCTAATGCACGTAAACACAACGATCCTGCGCCGGTCTAACGACGAAATCACTCAGGCGTTCTCAGACGCGCTCAAGAATGCCTGACCAGAACGCACTAACGCATTCACCCAGAAGCAGGGAATCGATCACGAAGCGGTGAATCATCTGGTAACTCAGGAAGCCGGTGCATCAGCGCGATCCAGTTCGAGTTCTTTTCAACGATCGGCACCAGAAGCCCGATCGCCTCATCGTGTTCGCCAAACTTCATCGACAACGTCCTCACCGCGTGCCAGAACGCCAGTTCATCAGTTAAAGACGAATCCTTAAACTCTTCAAAAACCGCTCTCGCCTGCTCAAGAGTCCCGGTACTCTCTCCCGAACCCATTTGGCGCTCGGCATCCTGATTATCCAACAACGCCCTCAACGCCAACAGTGGATTCTCCGAGTGATCAACCCTGAAATCAGTCGCCGACGAACTCCACCGCGTGGCAGGACCCGGCGATTCACTCGGAGTCCTAACCTGCAACGAAGCCGACTGCATTCCTCGGGCGTCGCCACCCGTAGCCTGTGCCGCATCGAGTGCAGTAAGAATCCTGCGATCAAGTGCACCCGATGACGATTCAAACGCGCTCGCCATCACCTCAGGAACGCCCTCGACCGCCATCATATTTGCCTGACACGAATATCCATCGCCCTGCACCGAACCCTTTGCGGCCAGCGCGCTACTCCCGGTAAATGCAGCCACCATCCCTGACGAATCAACGATCGCCACCTGCCGAAATTCACGACCATCATCGCCTGCGAGAATCGCAGCAAGCGCATGCTCCGCGTCCAGGCCGCTTCTCATCAATTCAAGCGCCTGCGGACCGTATCTCGCGTTCGTCAACGACTGAGTCGCAACCGCTCCGATGCCTCCGATAACCCACGGAACAATCGCACCCACAGCGGGCCTGTGCGTCTGAACACCAACCCCAAGCTCACGGGTTTTCTCATCAATCGCAACTATCGAATACGTCATGATCTAAAGTCGATCTCCAATAAGACTTGTCAGACAGCGGACAGGCTAGCTGGACGAAACGATGTCGTACACCTGAACACGATGCCGATTGCTATCGACGATAAGCAGGTGGCCATCGTTATCCAGCGTCAGCGAAGTCGGGGCCCAGAAATACTTCTCGATATGCGCCGACTGCTCGTGCGGATCGTCGGTATTGAATTCAATATCCAGTTCCAAATCCGCCGTGTCCCGAGCAGCACTTTCCTCGATGTTAGTATCGAGAAATTCCTGCGCCCACTTCGAGATCGTCGACTCGCCCCGGTTCAGTTGAACAAATCCACCGTCTGAATCGAATACCTGAATCCGCTGATTGCCCCAGTCGGCAACATAGATATAACCATCGGTGTCAACAACAACGCTCGACGGCGCATCAAACTCGCCATCGCCACGGCCCGACGATCCAATGTTCGCAATAAATTCACCCTCTGGTGAAAACTTCACAATCCGATCATTGCCCCAATCAGCGACATAAACATTGTCGTCAACGTCAGTGCAAATACCCCACGGAAGATTCAACTGACCATCGCCCGAACCGAACTCACCGAACGTCGCCAGATGCCGCCCATCATCGGTGAATTTCTGAATACGACCGTTCAGGTGATCGCTAACCAGCAACTCGTCCTTTGAATTAAACGCCAATCCGTTAGGGCCGTTCAACTTGCCGTCTTCCGTCCCGGTCTCGCCCCACGTATCGAGCAATTCGCCCTCAAACGTGCGAACCATGATCCGATTCAGATGATCGTCGCTCGTAAAAAGCCGTTGCTTGCTATCAATCGCAACCGACGCGTTACAGATCGCCT
>Ga0114996_10008726_pt1 | contig 11201 bp, 9 predicted proteins | sample ArcticOcean_MG_C_4_FD_87039 | JGI IMG/M metagenome (GOLD analysis project Ga0114996, IMG submission 87039) | Marine microbial communities from western Arctic Ocean - ArcticOcean_MG_CB4_134 | ecosystem: Environmental > Aquatic > Marine > Oceanic | place: Arctic Ocean: Canada Basin | collected... | reverse complement strand
GGCTGGGCCCGGGCGATGAAGTCATCACCGTGCCGAACACATTTATGGCCACAACGGAAACGATCCTGCAGACCGGCGCCCGGCCCGTCTTCGTCGACGTGGACGAGGAGACGATGAACATGAACCCTGAGTGGCTCGAGGCCGCTATAACGGAACGCACGCGGGCCATTGTGCCCGTACACCTCTACGGCCAGATCGCCGACATGACGTCCATCATGGATATCGCCCGGGCCCACCGGCTGCCCGTCGTCGAAGACGCGGCGCAGGCCCATGGAGCCGAACATGATGGAATCCGCGCGGGTCATTTCGGAGTCGCGGCCACCTTCAGCTTCTATCCGGGGAAAATTCTGGGGGCATACGGGGATGCCGGCATCGTGGTCACCCAGGACGACGATATGGACGCCCGCCTCCGTCTGCTGTGCGACCATGGCACCACAGACAAGGAAAACCAGCTACTGCCTGGATTTAACTACAGGTTGGATGGAATACAGGCGGCGGTGCTGAGCGTGAAACTGAGGCACCTGGATGGATGGATCGAACGGCGGAGGGAACTTGCGGAACACTACCGTAAGCTGTTCGCGGGAGCGAACATTGTACCGCCCGTAGAGAGGTTGGGCGGACGTCACGTCTATACCTACTACGTCATCCGGGTCGAAAACAGGGCTGGCGTTAGACACGCCCTTGAGCAGGAGAACATCAGCACGCAGGTCCACTACCCGGTGCCCATTCACCTTCAGACGGCGTATGAAAACCTCGGATACCAGCCGGGCGACTTTCCGGCTGCCGAGCGTGCGGCGGAGCGTATCCTGTCCCTCCCGCTCTATCCCGAAATGGGGAACGAGCAGGTGGAACACGTCGCCAGAGCGGTCCTGACGGCCGTGGAGTGATGCGAACACGGGCTGGGAGACCCGTTCCGCTCGCTCAGGCTGTAACGGACGTCTGCTTCTGGGGAGTCTCTGCAGGCTGGGTGGCGTTGTCGATCTGCCAGATCAGGCTACGAATGCGCTCGGAGAGAAAATCGTCGCCTGAGATAGCATAGTGAAGCGCCAGGTATGCGAGACGGTTGCGTCGGTCTGAACTTGGTCGAGAATCCACGGTACCCATAGGGTGCCTCCTCAGGTTCTCCGGAAAATACCGGAGCGTGATCGGACGTTGCGGGCGGGGGTGGGATTCGTAATGAATCTTACGCAATCCAGGTGCCAGCATATCCTGAGTGGAACCAAAAAACCCGACTTTCCGTCTATATCTATAGGAATCGGTCAGTTCTGGATTTCCTTGAGCGTTTTTCTGAGGCGTCGTGCGAGCTTTCGAGGTGTAACATTCGTTCCACCCGATTCTCGGAAAGAAGAAAAAATTGCTGCATCAGCTGGGGACCACGCGCTATGTTCGAGTTCCTTATCGCCATCGTGATGGTTGTTCAACTCTTCGTCATCTACCATATGTACAAACGGTGACGCAGTGAAGCTCGGTTCCGCCGGAATCGTCGTTCTCGGTATGTCCGGATCATTCATCCTGGTCCTCGTCGTCATGGTCCTCATGCTGAGGCCCGGCCAGCGATCAACCGCTCCCCAATCACGCGGGAATGCCGTAGAGCAAGCGCCGAAGCAACCTCGCCCGCCAGCATCCGACAAAATTGCCGAAACGACCCCTGCAGAGGTCGCTGCCAAAGATCGCTCCGCCCCGAAGGATGTCAGCGTCAACGAACCCCTCCAGGCCGCAGAACCCGTTCGTCAAAACACCCGGCCCCCTCTTACGGAAGCCCAGCGGGTGGCCCAACTTCCTGTTCCTGAGCAGACGGCGTACTGGAAACTGCAGCAGGAGCGTAAGGAAGTACAAATGTTGCGGGAAGAAATGCAGGAACGGCTGAAGGAAAAGGAACGGCTTCGTGGAGTGAAAATTGCCCGGCTTGCTGAGAACTGCGAAAAACTGAAGATTGAAGAAGCGGCCCAGATCCTTCTGGCCCTGGACAACGATACGGTCCGGGATGTGCTGCGAAAGATGGCTCGAGGCAAGGCCGTTCCTGTTGCCGCCCTGCTGGGGGAGTTAGGTCGGAAAGACGCCCTCTCGTACATCAACGGTTCCTGACCGGAACCCACCCACCCGCACGACTCAAAAGGCTGCTTGGAAACCAATGGTCGATATCCGGTTCATACGAGAAAATCCTGACGCAATAAAAGAAGCCGCGCGCAAGAAACGCGTGGAGTTCGACGTCGACGCCGTCATTCAACAGGACGCGCGCAGGCGCGTTCTTATTCAGAAAATCGACGATCTTCGGGCGCGTCGAAATCAGGGGTCCAAGGAAATCTCCTCCCTACAGGGAGAAGCGAAGCAGGCGGCCATTCAGCAGATGCAGGGAGTCGTCGCAGACCTCAAGCAGGTGGAGCCGGAGTTGGCGGAACTGGACGTAGCAATCGCATCCCTGCTTCTGGAAGCCCCGCTGCCCCCTTCAGACGACATTCCCGAAGGCGATACAGACGCCGACAACGTAGAGGTTCGAACCTGGGGCCAGAAGCCTGAGTTTGGTTTCAAATCCGGAGATCACCTCGAACTCGCTGAAGGCCTCGGCATCCTCGACATTGAGCGAGGCGTCAAACTCGCCGGATCCCGCAGCTACATCCTGAAAGGCCGGGGGGCGCTGCTCCATTGGGGAATCCTGCGGCTGGCAATGGACCATATGGTCGACAAGGGCTTCACGCCCATTACGGTTCCGGTCACCGTTCGGGAAGACTACATGATCGGAACTGCCTACTTTCCTCAGGGGAAGGAACAGGCCTACGCAATCGAGCGCGACGACCTGTACCTTGTCGGCACCGCCGAAGTCTCCCTCACCTCCTACCACGCCGGCGAGATTCTCACCGAGGATGAGTTGCCGGTCCGGCTCGTCAGCAACTCGCCCTGTTTCCGCAGGGAAGCAGGTACCTACGGTAAAGACACGCGCGGAATCTACCGCATCCACCAGTTCGACAAGGTCGAGCAGGTCGTCCTTAGCCCCAACGATGTCGCGTTGTCCGATACCATTCACGCCGAAATGCTGAACAACACCGAACAGGTTGTTCAGCAACTGGAACTGCCGTACCGGGTCGTCGTCAACTGTACCGGCGACATGGGCCTTGGCAAGTACCGGATGCACGACATCGAATGCTGGATGCCGGGCCGAGACGGCTATGGTGAAACACACTCCTGCTCAAGCTTCCACGAATTCCAGGCGCGCCGCCTCAACCTCCGCTATCGGGACAACGAGCGCCAGGTCAAATTCGTCCACACCCACAACAACACCGTCATCGCCTCCCCCCGAATCCTCATCCCTCTGCTGGAAGTGCACCAGCAGAAAGACGGCAGCGTCATCATCCCGGAAGCCCTCCGCCCCTACATCGGCGGCCTTGAAGTCCTTGAACCCATCCGTTAAAGGTGGAGCTTAAGGCAAGTGGTCAGAAGGCCATCTTCCCCACTTTTCACCGAGACACACAAGCGTCGGCAGAGTCACTTCGTAATTCGTCATTCGCTACTCGTCATCCGTCAATGGGTTCCCATGCCTCCCAACCGCCGCGCCGCCGCCGCCATCGGCTACAACCCCGACCGCGACGCGGCCCCCCGCCTTCTCGCCCGAGGCAAGGGCGAACTCGCCGACCGCATCATCGCTCTTGCTCGTGAGCACAACATACCGATCAAGGAAGACGGCGACCTGATCGCCGTCCTCGCCCAACTCGACCTCAACCGCGAGATCCCTCCCGAACTTTACCGCACCATCGCCGAACTCCTCGTCTGGGTCTATCGCGTGAACCGGAAGTGGAACGGGGAGTAGCAGTCCCTGCCGCCCAACCTTTCCCGCTCCCCACCCTCCTCCACCCCCGGCCCTAACAAAAAAACGCCCGCCCTCCTCTCGGAGAACGAGCCTGATCTGCCTTTATCGCCTTGCCTCATCGCCTCTTCTTCTAATCGCCGTTTCCTTTCATCGCTCCTTCATGTCCTCAGGCCTCAGTCCCACCCGCTTCGCCCACTCCGCGTAGGCCAGCGGCGAAATCTCCGAAGGCTTGATCTCCACGCGACCACCCCAGAAGACGTTGGTATAGAGCAGCGGGATATTCACGGAAGCCAGGTGGTCGTCGATCGCCTGCTTGTGTGCGTAGACCTTTTCGCGCTCCATGCCGTGAGCGACGGCCATGATATTCACATTCCCGAATTCGGGACCGCCCTCCCGCCAGTAGCAATGAGTAAGAATGTGATGGCGGCCGATCTCGCGCCCTGCCTCCATCTCCTGCCCTGCGGGAACTGCCCAATGGAACAATGCGTTGTAGCGCGTTACCCGTTCACCGCTCTTGAGTTCCTTGGCGTGCTCCAGAAACGTCGAGAACCGACCGATCACGCGGCGTGCGTCGAGCCCTTCCGCGACTTCGTAGAACGAATCGAGGGAAAGGCCCGCTTCCTCTGCCCGAGCGGCCCAGATGTCCTCAACGATCTCCTCTGGCTCGAACTCACGCTTGAGCGCCGTTAGCACCTGCCACTCCAGGTCGCTCAATTCTACGATCACCGTGTCGCGGACGGTCGCCGGAGTATCCGTCTTGCTGCCAGGGTCCATCGTCTTCCGCCGGACATGGCCTACCCCCAGCGCGAAAATCCGCTTTGCCGGCATCAACCGGTAGTGATCGGCTCCCACCTTGGCCATCAGGTAGCGGGCATGTTTATCCAGAGAGTAGCCCTGGGGCACCTTCAGCGTTGTCCAGAGCCGGTAGGCTGAACCCTTCGTCTCCGCATCCGTAGAACGAATGACCACGTGTCCCGAGAACGGATCCTCCTGGAACATCGCATCGAACGCCTCTTGCAGCTTCTCCTGCGAAACCTTCCACGCGACCAGGGCGCCAGGCGCCAGGCTTGTAGACAGGAGCGTCTGCCGGGTCCGACGGATTGTGCCCGCTTCCAGCATGGCGCGGATGCGGTCGATGACCGTCGCCATATCCACTCCGGAAAGGCGAACGATCTCGCCGATCGGATTGCGCTGAAAGCCCTGGATCTGATCTTCGGAAACAGACAGGATCGTTGCGTTTACAGGATCACCGATGTCTACAGGAACATGCTGAGTGTCCATCGTCATTCAGTCACACCCTTCCAGCCTCATCCTTCGCGTCCGCCAGGCGTGCATCGACAATTCAGATCGACTCCAATTCGTCGTACGTCGCGATGACCCGGCTGATCAAACCGTACTCAACTGCCTCCTGCGCCGTCATCCAGTAATCTCGATCCGTATCCTTGGTCACCTTCTCCAACGCCTGACCGGTCTCCTCGGCATACAGTTCATTGATGCGCAGGCGCAGCTTGATGATCTGCTCGGCCGTCCGCTTGATGTCCTCCGCCGCACCGAACGAACGCATCGACGGCTGGTGGATCATAATCCGCGCATTGGGAACGGCGAACCGATTCTCCTTCTTTGCCGCCAGCATGATCACCGTTGCCGCGCTGGCCGAGAGGCCTGTGCTGATGATCTTTACCTCGGGGCGAATGAAGCGAATGATATCGTAAATGGCGAAACCGTCATCCGCACTGCCACCCGGCGAGTTGATGAAAACTTTCACCGGCTTTTTCGGATCTTCATAGTCCAGCATCAGCAACTGGCCGATAACTCTTCCGGTTAGTTTATTATCGATGGGATCCGAAATCAGAAGCGTCCGGGCCTTCATCAGACTGCGATCGAAGCCGGAATCCTTCCGCTTCTCGTCGCCGTCTTCCTTTTCTTCTTCCTCTTCTTCCTCTTCTTCCTCTTCTTCCTCTTCTTCCTCTTCTTCCTCCGCCGCCCGGAACAACTCCTCGTCCTTCTGGTACATACTTGAACCCTTTCTCTGGAAACACCTTACCGGGGCAGCAGGCCCCCGGCGTCATTGTGGAACTCGCGTTCCAAACCACTCTTGGCCGAATCATTCAACACTGTCTACGGAGAGCCGACTCCACAAGGCAGAAATCTATCCCATCGGACGCCTGTTGTCAAGACGCGCCAAAGTGCTGTTATTAAAGACCGTTCTCCTCACGAAACCGTCCTGATGCTTGGATTCGATTGGGATATTCAATCAAACGCCGCTTCAACCAACATACCGACCAGGAATCCAGGAAGACCAGATACCCTATGTCCTCTGTACGCCAGATTGCTGCCGATATACTCTGCAAGGTTGAAGAAGGCGTCCACGCCGATCGACTTCTGGAGTCAGACCGAAGGGGGTCCACCCTCTCCCCCGTCGACGTCTCCCTGCTGCGGGAACTCGTCCGCGGCGTCTCCACCTGGCGCGCCCACCTCGACCTCCTTCTTGCCCCCTACCTGCGAAAACCGCTCGCCAATGCGCCCGCCCTCCTGCGGAATCTCCTCAGGATGGGTGTCTACCAGATCCGTTTTCTCGACCGGGTGCCCGCATACGCCGCCGTATCGGAAACGGTCGATCTGGCGCGAAAAGGCGTGGGAGACGCCCCGGCCAGGATGGTAAACGCCGTCCTCAGGGGAATCTCGGAGAACCGCAGACCCGCCAGCTTCCCCGATCCCGACCGCCACCCGGTGGCCAACCTGGCCGCCATGCTTTCGCACCCACAGTGGATGGTCGCCCGCTGGGTGGAGCAATTCGGGCTGGAGAGCACCAGGCGCCTCTGCGAAGCGAACAACGGCCTGATCCCCATGGGGCTCAGGGTGAACACGGCGGTAACTACCCCAGAGGCCTTGCTGAGAGAGCTCGTGGAGGAGGGAGTTGAGGTAGAGAGCGCAGTGTGGCCAGCCGGATATCTCACCGTCAAACGCGCCGGTCCTCTCTTTCAGACCGATATTTTCCGGAAGGGAGCCTTCTCTGTTCACGGTCATGGCGCAGGGCTTGCCTATCATCTCCTCGGCATATCTCCGGGCGACCGGGTGCTCGACGTCTGCAGCGCCCCGGGCGGCAAGACCATTGCAGCAGCTCAGACCCTTGCAGGAAACGGTATCGTCGTCGCCAGCGACCTCCAGGCCTCCCGCCTGAAACGATCGCGGCACAACATACGGCGCCTGCGACTGAAACAGGTTCACTATCTGGCCGCCGACGGGCGTCACCTGCCCTTCCGGACAACGTTCGACGGAGTTCTTGTCGACGCCCCGTGCACCGCCACGGGAATTTTGTCCAGGCACCCCGAAATCCGCTGGAACCGCACTGAAGGCGACATTCTGGCTCTTCCAGTGCAGCAACTGGCCCTCCTCGAATCGGCCGCGGGTGCCGTCCGGCCAGGCGGTGTACTCGTCTACAGCACCTGCAGCCTGGAGCCTGAGGAGAACGAATCCGTCATCGAGCGCTTTCTGGCTGGATCTCCCTCGTTTCGCCCGGATCCAGTCCCTAGTGGGATTCCGCCGGAAACAGCTGTCCCGGAAGGCAGAAAATCGGACGAAGTTTCTGCCGCCAGCATGCAGACTTTTCCGCATATCCACGGATGCGACGGGGCTTTCGCCGTCCGTCTGGTGAAAAAGTGAAAATGAGAGCTTTCTGCGCCGGGCCCGATCGTCATTACCCGCTGGCGAACGGCTCCAACCTGCCGATAATAAACAGAGATAGCACCGTTTTTAGACTTGTAAGTGAGCCCCTTATGGTCAAACGTATCTGGGTTATCGCCCTCTTCTTCTACTTCTGCGTTCCCACCGGTTCGCAGAGCCAGGACATGAACGCGTCCGTTCGTCTATCCGACACTGGAAGGCCGACGATCGCCGTCCTCCCTCCCGGCATTGCGCGGGATCGGTCCGACGTGAAATGGATGTCGTCGGCCGTAGGCTTCTCGCTTACCCGAAAGCTCCAACGGATCCCGTCCCTGCGGGTGGTTCCTTTTGAAGAGGTCCTCCGGGAGAACAGGGGCGCAGGAGTCGACGCGCACGAAGCGGTCTGGCTGCCTCACGAGGGGTTGGTGCAGATGGGGCGCTGGCTGAACGCCGACCTCATCGTCGCCATCGCAATGGGCAAAGGGTCGGAACGGCTCGTAGGGCTCGAGTTCAGTGAAGCGCAGGGTGTCGATACGAACAAGCATCCGCTCTGGTTGGCGGCGCGCACCATCAGGGTGTCCGATGGACAGACCCTTGGACGATTCTTCATCGAGGGCGGAAGAGAAGAAATCTTCGACTTCCAGAATGCCTTCCTGATCCGACTTGCCGAAGCCGCCTCCATACTGCCCGAAAGCGTTCTGGACGAGCAAGTCCGAAAGCCTCCTACAGCAGACGAACGAACGTACAAACAGGCCTCAGAAGCCGCCGCCCAGGTAGCTCTTCTGGCCGGCTCGGGAGGCAGCGGAAGCCCCCGTGCCGCCAAGAAAGCCGAGAAGTCCCTCAGGCGGTCGCTGAGGCGAAACCCCGGCTACGCAGATGCCCACATCTGGCGCGGCGACGCCCTGGCCCTTCTGGGTCGGTTCGACGACGCCGAGGCCTCGTACCGCAAGGCCGTTTCCCTGGATAAGAGCGACGCAGTCGCCCACCTCAGGCTGGGTACGCTCGCCTTCGAACGGGGCCAGTCAGAAAAAGCCATCGACCCCATACGTCAGGCCCTCAGAACGGCAGCCTGGAACGACAACGCCCACCATCTGCTGGGTCGCAGCTACCTGGCTCTGGAAATGCCAGATCAGGCCCTGAAGGCCCTCTATGCCGCGCTCGAGATCCATGCCGATCGCCCGGAGACGCTGCGCCTGGCCGGGATCCTGGAATTGGAACGGGGCCAGCTCGAAAACGCCCTCCGCCTGCTCAAGCGGGCATCCGACGTCCTTCCCGGGGCACCGGAGAACCATATCGCCCTTTCATCCGCTTATGTCCGTAGCGGCAATTTTGAACAGGCGCGAGCGACGCTTGAGTTCGCTGAATCCCTCGGCGCCGTAAGCCCCGGGTTGCTCCGCGAAAAAGCACGCCTCAGCCTTCGACTCGGACACAACGGCGCAGCCATCGACGACCTTCTCAAGGCCGCCGAGCTCGCACCGGCCGACGCTGCGCTGCAGGCCGAGCTCGCCGACGCCTACAGGGAAGGCGGTCAGCTCGCGGAAGCTGCTGATGCCTACGGCCGCTCGCTCCAACTCGATCCTTCGCAAGCAGACGTCGGCTTTCGGTTGGGCAACGTACTGCAGGCAACAGGTCTGCTTGAGGAAGCAGAAGCGGCTTTCAATGCGGCGCTGGAGAACCATCCGAACGATCCTCAACTCCATATGCTGCTGGCCCGAATGCACCTGGACCGCAAGCAGATGGATCCGGTAGAAAAGCACCTGCTCAAGATAGTAGAACTCAGCCCCGCCAATGGTGAGGCCCACGCGCTTCTCGCCAAGATCTACACCGATCGTGAAGATCTGGAAAAGGCCATCCAACACTACGAACACGCCCTGCGCTTGGGCGCCGACCCCTCGGCGGTCGCCAGTGCCCTGGGGCGCCTCTACCTGAACGCAGAAAACCATGCCGCGGCCGCCATGGCATTCCAGGCAGCCCTGGACGCAGGCCCCGCAGATGCCGATCTCTACGCGTTTCTGGGCCAGGCCCAGGAAGCCCTGGGAAAGACGAGCGACGCCCGCAGCGCCTACCTGAAGGCCATCGAGATCCAGGCTGGACACGCCCTGGCAAGGGCCGGCCTCTCTCGGCTTCAGCCGAAGCGCAAAAAGAAGCCTGCCCCGGCTGGTCCCACTGCGGAACAACTTGCAGATCGGGCAAGAAGCCACCTGGAAGCAGGCCGCCTGTCCGACGCCGCAGGTGCGTTCGAGTCCGCCCTCCGCAAGACACCGCGTGACGCGGGGCTTTGGAACAACGTCGGCACCGTCTATGCCCGTATGGATCAGCAGGAGAGGACCAGGCAGGCATTCGAAAGAGCCACCCAGTTGGCGCCCGACCAGCCCGAGGGCTACTACAACTTGGGCCGATATAACGATCAGGTGGGGAACCCAGAACTCGCCCTGAAGGCATATGAACTGGCGCTCTCGAAAGAACCCCTTTATGCGCCCGCCCTTGAGAATCTCGGCGCCCTGCACCTGGTGGCCGGACGTCAGGAAGAGGCCGCCGACGTGTTGGAAAGGGCCATCGACGTAAGTCCGGACAGTCCTGAACTCCTCGTCAGTCTTGGCAACGCGCGGCTGGCCCAGAACCGGCTGCCGGACGCAGAGGAGGCATATGCCAGGGCGGCAGAACTCAACGAAAAAGGAACCGATCCCAGACTGGGTCTGGGCAATGTGGCCCTTGCCCGGGGCGACACCTCGGCGGCGCTGGCCCGTTTCCGGGAAGCAGCCGACCTCGCCCCCAAGGCCCAGGCACCGCACAACAACCTGGGCTCAGTATTGGCTGCGCAGGGCCGGCTCCAGCAGGCCATCGCCGAATACCGCACGGCGTCCGAACTTGCGCCCGAGGACCAGGCCGTCCTCTTCAACCTCTCTGTTCTCCACTATCGTCTGGACGAATTCGATGAAGCCCTCGCGTACTGCGGCCGCCTGTTGGAGATCGACGCACAGGCCGTAGACGCCCATCGAATGATCGGTACCGTCGCTCAATCCATGGGAGAACACCAGTCCGCAGCCGAAGCCTTCAAAGCCGCTCTCAGTATCGACCCGGCCAACACCGAAAGCCTCCAGGGCCTGGCGTCCTCCTACGATATCCTCGGAGACACCGAAGAAGCCCGCGAGGTCTGGGCACAGTGGGTGGAGCAGGTCGAAGACGATCCATCGTACCGGGACGAAGTACGTCAGATTCAAGAACGGATTCAAACCGCTCCCTGAAGCATCCAGTCCACACCAGGTCATGGAAAGATGGATCCCCTTCGGTTCAACATTATGTATCGCTCATTGCGTCATCATTCAACGTGATTGCTTCACTGAATCGCTTACCTTTCCCGCTCTTTCCCCCGTCCTCGCTCTCCATCCCGCTTCGATAATCTGATTTCTGAAGCTCTGCCTTCCCTGCTCATTCCCCACTCTCCGTTTCTCATTTCTTTAGACATCCCGCTCTCAGGATGCGATGGACAGATGCTGCCAATATCATGTCCCCCTCGACATCCCGAGCAATCGCTTCCTCCACCGTCATGAACTGGAGTTCCGACACCTCCTCCGAGTGACGAATGAAGGGACCGTCTCCAACGGCTTCAAAAATCGCAGACCATTCGTTCTCGGTCTCGTACCGGAACAGAAACTTCCCCAGGAAACGCGCCGGCAGATCAGCGCCCACCTCCTCATTCAATGCCCGCTGGCCGACGTTGTCCATTCACCCGGTG